>Ga0209097_10001716_pt1 | contig 18470 bp, 22 predicted proteins | sample AD_UKC052_MetaG_FD_184419 | JGI IMG/M metagenome (GOLD analysis project Ga0209097, IMG submission 184419) | Active sludge microbial communities of municipal wastewater-treating anaerobic digesters from USA - AD_UKC052_MetaG (SPAdes) (version 2) | ecosystem: Engineered > Bioreactor > Anaerobic >... | reverse complement strand
ATCGCGGTGTTATAGCGGCTGCACGCATGCACGTGATCGTCTCGCGTCAGCGCGGTCGATATCCCTGCTGCGCCTGTAGCCGCTACCGCCTTCGGCGTGGCATCGCTCGCGGAATCCTCCACGATGCCCGCGATCTGCGACTGCACGCCCTCATCTGTCTGGATCGCCCCTTCGATGGCATCGGCCACGGTTTCCGAAATAATGTCATCATCGAGTATGTCCGCAAGCGCCTCATCGAGGTTGCCCTCGTTTGTATCCGTGTCCCACGTCACGATATCGTCAATCGCGCCTAACACGTCCTCGAGCGCCTCGTCTAGATTGCCCTCGTGCATCTCCACGTCCCAGGTCACGAGATCGTTGAAGGTGCCTAACAGGTCCTCGAGCGCCTCATCGAGGTTGCCCTCGTGTGTGTCGAGGTTATGGTGGATCAGGTCTGACAGGTCGTCCAGTGCCGGATCGATGAGATCCCGCAACGAGCGGAACGTCCCATCGTCGCGGATCGTCAGATCATCTAGCCTGTCGAGGATATCGGCCAGCAGATCCGCTACATCTGTGCTCCGCGTCGGCGCATTGCCGCCCCACGCTTCGACGCCGGCGTCCGGATCGCTGACCTCGATCTTTACTCTGGCCGGCTCGGCCAGGTCACGGTCGATCGCTACAATCGTCGTCTCTATGGCCTCGTCGAGACTCTCGTCGATGACTCGCACACGCGCCCCCAGCCGTAACACCTCGTGACTGTAATCGATGTCGCCGGACAGTTGGCTTAGGTCGATCATGCCGACCGCGTAGCGTTTCGCCGGCGTCGACACGTCGGCCAGCGTCGAGGCTGCCATGCTCGCGAGCTGGCTCTCATCCCAAATCGTGGTATCATCGACCACCTCGGTCACTACGCCGTAGGTCCCCTGGTTGTCCGCGTCGACGGTCGCCTTGAGCCGGGCCTCGTCCGTCTTGCCTCGGCCGTAGGCGATCACCCGCGTCCGGATGCTCCACCAGTCCTCGGTTATCGCCAGGTCGCCAAGGTTTTTCGACCGCCGTATCTCCTGTCCCGGCGTCCCGATGAGGTACCGTCGCCAGTTCAGCCGCCGCTGCGCGTCCACCTCGTAATACCCGCCCACGGTCCGCCACAGGTCATCCAGCGCCCCGAGGATGTTACCGTTTTCGGTCGTCAGCGTCCGAGACAGCCCGCCGATGGCCGCCGCGACGGTCCCGAGCGTGATGGGCTGGTACACCGTCGTCTCCTGCTCCGCCAGCAGCGCCTCAAGGATCTCCGCCACGCTCGTCGCGGCCGTCGTCGAGTAATTGAGTCCCTGCCCACGCCCGAGCAGCGCCATGGTCCCATAGCAGTGCACGCTCACGTACGGGTAGCCGTCTGCCGAGCACCGCCGCGTCCTGCTCGCGATCACAAACCGGTCTATGATCTCCCCTGCCTCGTCGATCAGCACCACCTGGTTGGGGGCCACCAGGTGTTCGACCGCTGGATCGTCGAGCGGATAGGTGATCTCGAGCTCGGGCGCCCTGCACACGCGCTGCGTCCAATGCCCACTGCCCCAGTTCGGCAGTCGCATCAGCGTCAGATCGTCAGGATCCTGCACCTCAATCGTGTACCACCGGCGCGACGTCATGTCGGTCGGCGCGGTATCCGCGGCCAGCCCGCCCCACAGCTCCTGCCCCCATGGGTATCTGCCGAATTGCCTGCCCATCAGACAAATGTCCTCGCATCGGTGATGTACCCGTTGCTCGAGTCGTCAGTGTCCGTGATGCTCGTCATCCCGCGCCGGCAATGGATCAGCCCAATCGAGATCGAGTCTGCGTCGACGCTCGGCGCGCTCGGCGTCGCGCTCTCCGTCCCGGTCACGATCTGCACGCCGACATCGAGCGTCAGCTCCACCAGGTCGATCCTCCGCAGGTCGCCGGGACTACCTCCGGTCGGTGCCGAGATCGCATCGGTTGTATACGCGGCGTCGAGCACCTCCACCTTGCCGCTGATGACGGCGTACCCGGCCGTCACCTCGACGGTCATATCCGGTGTGCCCTGTGCCACGACCTCCAGCGACGTGCTCGCAGGCGCCTCTCGGATCACGCCGTCGCCGCCGCCCCAGGCCAATGCCAGCACGCGCTCGAGCTGGTCAATTCGCTCCTGCAACTGCTGCACGTAGGCGATGGTCGGCGCCATGGTCACGGCGTCCCCCGCATAGTGCGCCACGTCGGCCGTCCCCTCGGCGCCCCGCTCGATGGTCACATTGTCGCTGCTGCGCTCCGTGGCCGTCACGATCTCAGACCCGATCACGAGCCGACACGGAAGGTGACCCTCGAGCTCGGCGCCCTCGCCTGTCTCGACGGTCATCGTCGTCGCGCTCTGTGCCAGGCCCGAGGCCAGCGTGAGGTCGATGAAATTCTCGGCCTGCAACCATGTCGTCATAGGAATCTCTCCCGATAGGTCATCTCCAGCGTCCCGGCCGTGACGCCGGTCACTCGTAGCTGGTTCTGCACGCCCGCCCGTAAGGCCGGAAACGGATCGCCCAACGTAACACCCTGCATGCTGACCGTCCAGGTCGCGCCCTCGTCGTCCGAGTGATACACGGTCTGGATTTCCCGGCGCGCGTCTATTTTCAGTTGCTCATCCTGTGCGAGGCTGCCCGTCCAAGTGAGCTCGTCACCGGTCGTTACGTTCGTCAACTTCACGCCTGTCGCGGTCACTGCACTCGTGTTCGTGATCACATACACCGGATATGCCTCGAGCTGGCCTCCGACCGTCTGCGCCACCTCGCCGATGTCGGCCGGCACGTCCCACGTGTCGGGACTGCTCTCGATGGTACACTCCTGCTCCACATCTTCGACGCCGATCCGTACGCCGCCAGGTACCAACCACGCGAGCTGGATCGAGTAGGCCAGCCCGCCCGCCTTCCAATACGGCCGGCTCGGCGCCTGCAAAATGGCCATGTAGCCGCGGTCATCCCGGCCATCGACGTGATCATCGTCGAATACGAGGAGCTGCTCTCCCTCGAGCGGATCGAGCGCCGCATACAATCCATCGAGATAGCCCTCGGCCAGCAGTCTCGTCGCGGCCGTGATCATGCACTCTGCGGTGATGTACATGGGCTTGCGTCTCGAACAATCGATCAGCACGCCGTCCCGGCCCAAAAGGTCAAATGTGTGCATCTGCGGATCGGCCATCCCGGGCGGCGTACTCCGGCCAACGACCGTTAGACCGTAGTCGCCGGCGTCCACTCCGCCAAACTCAAACGCTCCCATATCAGTACCCTCGTACAGTCGCCATCCGGCCACCGCGTACCTGCACCCGCGACGCCACCGCCTCGCCAATCCCCTTCAACAGGTAGTCGAGGTCCGCCTTTTCGCGCACAACCATTCCGGGCATGTGCACGTTGACCGTCAGCCCGCCGCCGCCACCGCCTCCTCCCATCGCGCTCGCGATGGCGTCCCTCGCTACCATCACCGCATCGGCGTGCGGCAACACCCTCGTCCCGACCGGCGCGACCGCTATCTCGCCGCCGTTCTCGTTCCAGCGGAAGGCCTGCACGTCAATGCCGACGTTTCCGCCCATCGCGTAACCAGCCAACCCCACCACGCCGCCGTCCCGATACCCCTGCATGGCAGGTGGGCCCGGAGCCTGGACTCCGCCACCCCACAGCCCGTGGATCCAGCTCCAGGCCCGCTGCCAAACGCTCGCCGTATGCTCGGCTGCCTCGGTCTCTCGCTGAGCAATGTTGTATGCGGTCTCGATAAACGCGGTCTGACGCGCGTTGGCCGCCTCGATGGCCGCGTTAGCCAACGTCACGTTGGCGTCTTGCTCGGCCCGCGCACGCACCCCGAGGCTCTCCAGCAGCGACTGGGTCTGCGTCTCGTCGGCCCTCATCAGCATCTCGAGCTTGCTGTCGGCCAATCCCATGGACACCGCCGCAGCGGCCTCCTCGGCGCTGATACCCTCGTTGAGCAGCAGCCCATGGATCCGCGTGTACTCCGCCTCGGTCTCCTCCCGGCCCGAGAAATGCTCGAACCACGCCCGCGCCAGACCCTCGAGCGACGCTCGCTCCATTTCCGTTCGGTATGCGTTCGCCTCGGCCTGGTCCATTTCGCTCATGGCCAGGCGGTTCAGCGCAACTCCGCGCTCCTCGATTTGCGCATTCGCCCGCTCGTTCTGCTCTTCGAGCCGGCGCTCGGAGTCCGCAAGCTGGTCATACGCATTCGCAGTCGCGATCAATGCGGCGCCCATACCAACGATCAACGCCGTCCCTACTACCAATAGGCCGGTCGGCGCTGCAAGAGCTAACAGCGCAGCAGATGCTCCGCCTATGGCCGTGGTCAATACGCCCATCCCTGTCGCCGCTGCTGTCGCGCCCGCGGCCATCGCGCCAAAGCCGCTCGCTCCGCCAAGCATGAACAGAAGCGACGCCATGGATGGAAGCATGATCAGGATGGGGCCCGCCGCCGCCATAAATAGACTGAGGCCGGCTACGCTGTACGTGATCACCTTCGCGAGCGTCTCGTGGCCCTTTATCCATTCCGCCATGCCCGCGATGATCGGCGCAACCGTCCTAGCTAGGTCGGTCAACATCGGAATGAACATCTGCCCGAGCGGGATCATCACGCTCTCGATCGCGCTCTTGAGCAGTTCCATCTGACCGCCGAGCGTATCAAGCTGCTGCTCGGCAACCGTGCTCGCCGTTCCGCCTGCGTTTTTGAGGTCGGCCTCGAGCTGCCGAATGGATCCCGTGCTGTCCAGGATCGCGGCCGCCACCGTACCGTTGCGCTTGCCAAACGCCGCCATCGCCTGCTCGCCGGTCATCCCGGCCGCGGCCATCCGCTCGAACGCGCCGGCTACCCCAACCGTTTTGAGATCGAGGTCCTCGTGTGTCAACCCGAGCTCGGCCAGCACCTTGTCCAGGTCCGGAGTCCCGACCGTCAGGTCCATCATCACGTTGCGGAGGCCTGTCCCGGCCGTACTCGCATCTATACCCTTGTCGTACAGCCGTGACAGTACCGCAACAGTTTCCTCGAGGCTCACCCCGAGTGTCGCGCTCGCCGTCGATACAATGGGCATGGACGTGCCGAACTTGTCCATGTTTGCCGCGGTCGCACCAACGGCCTTAGTCATCACGTCGGCGATGCGCGTCGTGTCCTGGTTCTGCAAGCCAAATCCGCGCAGCGTGCTCGTCGTGATCTCTGTCGTCCGAGTCAGATCGGTCTGCGTCGCCGCCGCTAAATCGAGGATCGGTTTGAGCTCGCCGACACTCATCGCCGCGACGTCGAAGCCCTTACTGGACAAATCGTAGAACGCGTTGGCCGCTTCGCTCGCCGAAAATACGGTCTGTTGGCCCAACGTCTCGGCAAGCGCGCCCATCTTGTCTCGAGCGATCTCGAATTCGTTGCCCGTTTTCCCCGTCACACTGGCCGCATTGGTGATGGCCTGCTCGAAATCGGCCGCCATCGTGATCGAAACGCCAAACCCCGCCGTGATGGCCCCGCCCACCGCCGTCATCGCGATCCCGGCCGTCCTCGAGATCTCGCCGAAGCGCTGACGCATCTGCGTCTCGGCGTCGACCATCCCCTTGTTCAGCGCCTCGAGCCGTGGAACTATACTGATTTCAACGTCGCCGCCGTCTGTGATCATCGACATCGATCGCGTCTCCGGCACGGTAGCTTGCGCACGTGCCCGTTGGCTCGTGCCCAGTCAAATAGCGCGTTCAGACCCATCGTCCTGCCTGGCCGCTCCCGTCCGGTTGCGCTCGGCGCGTATTCCCTCGCGTTACTCTTTGCTTGCTCGATCGCCCACTCTTCGGCAATCGCCGCGTCCTCGAGCGTCTTGTACGCGATCCAAAACTGGCACCACGTCCACCGCTCGACAATCTCCCACGGGTCCACCCCCAAGGCCTTGCCCGCCATCACGACGAGCGCGCCCTCAGGGTGGCGCCAACCTATTTTTTCTCGCTCGCCTTCGCTAGGTCGGCCACTTGCCTCGCACGCTTGCGCAGCGTCAACAACTGAGCGAGCGCCGTAGGGTCCGTCAACTGATACAGCGTGTCGAACGCGGCGTTGATCTGACTCATCGTCGCCGTCGCCATATCGCACGCCACTCCCGTCTGCTCCAGATAACTCGCTACCAGTTCCGCGATCTTGCCGTGGTACTCGTCGGTGAGATCTTTGAGCCGTCGAAACGTCCGGTCGCTCTCCTCGGCGAGCTGGTCATATTCCGCTTTCCTCGCGTCTGCCTCGGAGCCGAGGAAAATTGTCCCGCGCTTGCCGATCTCGGCCGTCAGCTCGTTGGAATGGCGCACCAGCCGTTCCGCCTCACGGGCAATCATGATCGCCTCTTGCGCGGCTTTGCACCAGGTCCGCCCCGACGCCATCGGAAGCGCACGCGTCGACACCGGCCCGCCCGGCAACGTGAAGAGATGCACCGGCGTGTTCAGCGCCAGGTCGCTCTCCTCGTACTGGTCAATGCTCTCTACCACTCGCTCTGTCATGTCCGTCTACCTCCGCGTTGTTTTCTCAGGGGCCCATAGACCCATCCGGCCCATGGGCCCCGTCCTGCACACTGCCTCGGGCCTCCAGCCTAACTCGTGGCCGCGGCCCTCATCTCCCAGATGATCATCAAGTTGTTGTCGCCGTCGAGCCCGTCATGCGCGAAGACCTTGAGCTTGCCGGCCGTCTTGATCGTCTGGCCGCCAAACGGGATTTCGAAGTTCTGGACCGGTCGCACTTTCGGAAAGCAGATCAGGGTCCAATACCCCAAATGGTTCCGCCGCACGCCGAGCAGGTGGCGGTAGACCGTCTGGAACGGCTGCGCGCCATACTCCAGATCGTACCGGCCCACCTGGCTCGCACCTGCCGCCGTGTCGGACTGCGTCGCGTTGCGCAGCCAGCGCGTCAAGGACTTCACGTCCGCACGCGGATTGACCACGGTGATCTCCTCGATCCCGAGCTTGGTCACGCAGTCCGCTGTCCTCCACAATGAGTTGAGCGGCGTAATGTCTTCGCTTTCCTCAATAAACTTCACGGTGCTCTGGTCCATCACCGGGATCGGAATCCAGCACACGCCCGCCGTCGTCACCGCCACCGCAATCGCAGCGCCCTCTCCCGTCAGACTCGCTCCGTCTGCCGTCATCAGCGCCACGTCCTGCTCGCCGAGGCCCTCGGTGAACGTCACCGCGTACGGTCCGCCTGCCTCGCCGCTCACACTCACGTTGTTCGCGCCGATTGTGGTCAGCGCCTCGAGCGCCGCCTCAACCGCTGCCGCCGCCGCGTTGTACGCGATCGCGCTGGTGGTCTCGCCGCCGAAGCTCAACGTGAACGTCCCGCCCGACGCGGCCGTCAGCGTCACGCTCTGCACCTCGTCGACACTCAGATCGCCGATCGTCGTGTCCGCGTCGTCCAGCTCCGGCAGCAGCGCCGCCAGGGCCACCATGGTCTCCGCGTATGTGTTGCTCAGGTACCACGCCGGCCCTCCCGCCTCGGGAGCACCATAGTCCGCATTGATGTCCGTCATCTCTCCATCCTCCCGGGCCTCAGGCCCGTGTTAGTCCACCGTTACATCCATTAACAGTATCTCCACCGGACACCGTTCAAAGTCCGGATCCCAACTCGATATCCGCTGCCGGCACCGCCCCCAAACGATCCGCCCCTGGCTCGTCGATTGACTGTACTGTCTATCCAGTCGCGACAGAACCGCGTCCGCCACGGACTCCGCCGCACTCTGCAACGGAGACCCGCCGTAGCAGCGGATCGAAAACACACCGTTGTCCACGCCCACCAGGGGATCGGGCGCACCGCCAGGACGATCCACACACACCGCCGCCGTCGTGTTGTTCCACCCCTCCGCCAATCGGCCCGGATACACGCGCGTCCCAACAAGCGAGTATAACGTCGTGCCCGTCGCCAGAAGATGCTGTATCACTGCCGCCCTGGCGCTCATACCAACCCCTTCTGGCCGGCCGCCGTGACCACCGCTTTCTTGGCGCTCAGCGCTGCCGGCAGCATGTGCGGTGTCGCCGGCTGACGCACCGTCCCAAATTCGTTGAACGCCCCAGGGAAATTCTCTTTCAGGATGGCCCTGCCATCCGTTTTTTCGACGTGGATGCTCGCCGCCATCGCGCCGGTCCTCTTCGGCGCCAACGCTTTGGCCAGCGTCGCCGCGTCCTCGGCCGCCTCGGCGATCTCTGCCTCCACGTTGTTCTTCACGCGCTCCATAACCTCGTGCAGCTTCAGCCGATAGGTCGCCTTCACATCGTCGCTCATCCGTCTGCCCCAAATAGCGCGCTCATCAACCAGCCGATCGCGCCGCTCTGCACCGCAATGAGCGCCGTCGCCCAAAGCGGCAACCGTTTCATCATCACCTCGTCGACGCGGTCTCGGAGTTTGTTCAGCGCTGACCATAGGTCGGTCTCGTTAGCTCTGCGGTCCGCCTTGCAATCGTCGTGCGCTTTCTGCAATGCAATCAGGCCCGCCCTCGCCGCGTCTTCTGTTGTCACACCCGGATCTCCTTCACCGCCACCTCGTAGTGGTGGTCTGTCACTCCGCCAGGCTCCCGATTCACGTACAGCACCTCAAACGTCCGGCTCCAGACCACCACGCGATCTGTCTCGACGATGTCCACGCCGGCCTCGCAAAATAACCAACCGGTCGCATCAACCACCTGCGCGACCGTCGATTCCTCTTTCCCGGCCCGGCCCTCGAGCCGACAGTTCACGCCGGTGAGATTCGTCGCCCAGGTCTCGGCCGGCTCGTTCAACGGGCCCTTGGTCCCGAGCGATTTCCGCTGCGTGCTGCACGTGGTATTCCACATCAGTCTACTACACTCCGAAAGGGTCCGTCGTATCGTTTCACCGGCGTGCAGATGCGGTGTCGACCGCACACGCCCGTCGCCTTATACTTCTCGCGCCATTGCCCGATCTGCATTTCGCTCAGGCCGGCGCTTCGCATGCCTTTCCATGCCTCGGCGCTCAAAAACAGACACGCCCTCGTTACGATCTCCGGATACGCCGCCACCGATATCGCCTTGGCGGAATGCGCCGCTGCCGTGGTCCCGTTCACTCCGCGCGTCACGGTCGCCGAGGTCCCGCTAACCGCCGTCACGTACAGTTGCTCGCTCTCGATCAGTAGGGTCTGACCCGCCGTGACTCCGCCCGACACGCTCAGGGTCAGTGTCGTTCCGGCCGCCGTCGCTACGGTCCCGGTCACGGACGTCGTCGTCCACGCATTGCCCCGCCCGTCGCCATAGCCCCAGGTCCCCGTGATCTTGTACAGCCGCTTCCCGGCCTGGAAGCGGTAGTCGGCCTGATCGAGATTGTCAATCCACTGCACAACAGGCTCGTTGTACGGACCCGTCCGATAGTCGGTCCCCTCCACCCACTCCTCGCCGTCGTAGGTCTCGTCTTGCTCGGTGTCTGCCACAATCGCGGTGATGGCCAATGCATCGTCGATCACCATCCGACTCAGCCCGCTTGGTATACCATCATAGTAGCGATCTCCGCTATACGTCCAAAACCAGCGGTTCGCAATCTGCGGGCCCTCGATTTCGCGACTCGTCGCCTCGAGGATCTGCACGAACAACGTGTCGTACGTCGTCGCGCTGATCCCCAGCAACAGTTTGAAATCGTCGAGTGTCGCGTAACAGTTCATTTGCCCTTCGGCCTCACCGCGGTCCGCTCGCCGTCTTTCGGCCTTACCGCCGTCCGCTCATCGCTTCGCGTGGGTCTCATCGCCGCTCCTATGGACACTTCTCGTATACTACTTCCATGGTCCACTCTTTGCCGTTGTCGTTTGGAAAGTCCACGACGATCTTGTCGTCCGCCGAAAACCGGATCGGACGCGTCGGGGCCCACCACCAACTCGTCAGCGTCGTGGTGCTCGTCGACAGGCTGTCCGTATGGATCACGAGGTCGTAGGCCTCGCCTCGGCCCGCGTCGCGGGTGATCGTCAGGTCCTCATCAGTCGCGAGCGTACCCGTGTTAATCGACACTGCCACGTGATCGAGCAGGAAGCTCACGCCTGGCTCGGCCGTCAGTACCGCCGTCTCGGTCCCAATCGCATAGTCCATCCCATGCCACTCGTCGAGATTCGTCCGGTACGCATCGATGGCCCATACCTGGCCGAGGTCCAGCAGGATCGCCGCCACCACGGCCACCGCCGTCAACAACCAATATCGCCGCTTACCCATGGCTCCATCCTCTTATCGGTCCGCTCCGGCCGATTGTTCGCGTCGCGCAACTCCCTCACGGGAGAGCGGCCAGCGCCCGTCATACAGCGTCCAGCCGCCCTCCCGCTCGGAGGTAGCACCTACTCGGTCTGGGCCGCGACGCTCTGGTCGCTGCCATACCGGAGACCGGTCGAAATGAGGTTGACCGCGACCACGGTGTTGGCCGTCGTCGTGACCTTCGCCGCGACGTGCGTGTACCCGTCGCTCAACTCCTCGTCGAGCAACGCCACGTATGCCATCGCTTCGACGGTCGCAATCGTGATATGCGTGCTCGTCGACGTCACGGTCAGGGTCCCGCGCCCGGGCTCGGTCAACGTCAGCGTCACGACGCCCGTCGCCGCACTGGCCAGCACGCCATCCACGCCATACGTGGCGTTGTTAATGAGCCCGGCCAGCGCCGCAGCGTCCGCGGTGTCGTCGCCGCCGATCGAGAATTCGCGGTTGGCTGCCGTCGTCGTACTGGCGTGCGCCGTGAACGTCACGGCCGTGTCGCTGCCGCGCTGGATCACCACGGTCTCGCCGGCCGCGAAACTCGCGAGCGTCAACGTGACTTTGGTCACCTTCGTGTTCGCCGTGATCGTCACGCTCTTATCGGTCAGCGCCTGCGCATCCGTCCCCGTCGCGTCTTTCGCCTCGTACAACGCGAGGATCGCCGTCTTCGTCGCCGCCATCGCGCCAACGATCAATACCGCCAGCATTTCACGGGCGCGGTCAAACGGGTGATACGCACCCGTCACGTTCGTGTTGTTCAAGGCCTGCGGGACCAGTCCCACATCCACCTTGCTTCCCTCGTACAGTCTGCCTGCCATCTCTCATGTCCTTTCATCGGGGCTGTCTAGGCCCGCGTTGTTCCTCGTTTCCGGCCTACTTCAGGCCGACTACGTACGACACTTGGTGATCGTTGGCCAGCGTCATCGCCGCGTTGGCCCACACGTGCGCATCGAGCCGCACAATGATCTTGACCGCCACCAAGCCCTCCGCGAAGTACTGGTGCTCGCTCATCGCGATCGCCGGGCCGTAGCCGTACTTCAAAAGGATCATGCCCGGGTCAACGAGCATCAGATCGTCCTGGCTCCCCAGCGTCGCGCAGTGCTGGGAGAACTTGATGGGGATCCCGCACACCATCTCGGGCCGCTTGCCGGCAACGTCCGGCGACCCGAAGATCGGCCGCTTGCTGTCGTCGACCATGCCCTCGATGTACGGCCGCGTGTTCGTCGACGCAAGGAACCGCGCGCGACCGTAGCTTGAGGGATGCAACGCCGTCTTGAGCGCCACGAAGTCCGCGAACTTGAGCTGGCTGCTCGTATTGCGCGTCACCGCGATCTTGCACGCCGCGTATCTGACGCCCTGCGGCTGTTTGACGCCGGTACCCCTGATAAGGTACTTGTCCACGAGCGAGCTGACGGATCGCCGCATCAGACCCTCGAGAAACGCCGGGTACTGCGTCGCGTTTGTGATCGTCCGCTGCGAGATCCGCAGCAGCCTGACCTTGCCGCGCGGAAGAAGCGTCACGCCCTTGAGCGTCGCGCCGCTCTCGGTCGGCGCCACGCCTTCCTCCTCGTCGTACCAGCCGTCTTCGCCGAATTCGTCTTCGCTCTGATCGAGCACGGGGAAGGTCTCCGGCGCATCCGGATTGTCTGTCGCCCGCAACGGTGTCACGGCGTCGAGCAACGCAACCTCGAGCGGATCCACCATGAGGATGTTTTGGTTCACAACCTCGGGGATCAGGAAGCTTGTGCCGCCGCTCGCCGACGTGGTCGCCCGCTCGTGAACTTCCGGCGCGTTGCGACGCACCGCGTCCACAAACTCGCCGATGTTCCGCCACTGCGACCGCGCTCCGCCGCCGTCGCCGTCTGTCTGCTGTCCGGTCGGCTGCGTCTGGGTCCCTTGGCTGGCGCCGGCCCACGCCCGCGTCCGCGCAAGCTTGTCTTCGCGTTCGATCCGCACCTTGAGCGCTTCGCTCTCGGCGCCCAACTCCTGGAATTCCCGATCCTCGTCGGCTGTCAAGTCCCGACTCTCTTTCACGGACAACTCATGGATCGCCTGCATGCGGTCCATGATCTGTTTGAAACGCTTCCGCATAACTCGTCCCTTCCTATTGTGCGAGTCGCCTAATCGCGATCTCGCGTGCTCTTGCTCGTTCCCTGCGCGCCCGATCCGCCTCGACGTCCGCCGACTGGGTCACTGGACCCGGGTCCTCGTCGGTCTCCTCGGCCCATTCACGCGCCTCTGCACTCGTTTGGTCATACCAAGGGTCCGGTGTCGGCGAGATCTCTCTCAGCGCTACCTCGAGGATCTCAAACACCGCCCCGGAATTCTCTTGTTTGCTCTTGGTGATCCGAAATCCGAAACTCATCCCTTTGACGTCGCCCCGCGCTACGCTCGCCAGCGCGTCGCGCCCCCAACTCGTCGCTCGGTTCGGCGTGATCTCCGCCCACAGACCGCGCTCGTCTTGACGTAACACCAGGGTCCCGTTACTCCTCCTCCCAAGCACCATGTCTGAGTTATGATTCCAGTACGCGCGAATTTCGGGGGTCTCTTGCAAGGTCTTTGTGAAAGCGCCCGGCCGGATCACCTCGCCGTAGGCCTCTTGGTCGAATACCACGGCGTACCCCTGGATCCGCGTCAGCTCCTCGCCGCCCTCATCCGCCAACGCGCGGACCTCCTGGAAGGTCCCATCGGCGATGCTTCGCTGCTGATACCCTTTGCCGTGTCGCTCGCTCTGCTGCTTTCTCATCGCCCTATCTCCATCGGTCCGATCCGTCCTATCCGTCCGATCTGTCTTATCCCTCGGCCACAATCGTGCACTGACACGCCCGGTGCAACGGCGGATGCAACACGTTGCCTTTGCTTACAAGTGTCGTCGCGCCTTCCGCCTCGACACTCCCGCCCTCCGGCACAAATGCCATGTCCACACCGACCACCGCACCGTCGAGCTGCTGACACAATGGACACGCGCCCGCGTTCGCAACCCAACGAAACAGCGTCAGGCCAATCAACACCCATACGGTCCGCGCTACGGCGTCGCCGAGCTGCACGGTCTCGCGGTCGCCGATCTTCTCTCCCTGGGTTTCGTCCCACTCGTCGAGCCGCTGCTCAAGGTCGTTTTCGGGCTGCTCGCTCTCGCGTGCGATCTGCTCGAGCTGCGCGTCATGGCTCCCAGCCGTCCGCGCGACCATGGAGTCGACGTACGCGTCGACAAATGCGTCTACGTCGGGCGCCGCTTCGCCGTGCTCGTCCGCAGCGGCCTCGGCGATGTCGCCGGCATACTGCCTCAGGATCGGCTCGATGATGTTGCGCATGAGCTCGCGTCCCGGACCTTCAAACCAGTCTCGTAACGCTTGTTCCAACGTCGTCGCGTCGCGCCCCAGGTGCTTCTGGAGGATCTTCCGGATCTCACGGATCTCCGCCCGCACCATCCGCTGCGCCTCCCGCGCAATCAACGGCTTGTATACGCCGCGCAGCTTCAGCCGGTACGCCGCACTCGCCGCCGCGCGATGCGCTCTCTCCTCCAGCCTCAAGCCTTCGGTTTCCAGCCTCCCTTTGGTCTGCGGATCGCCCTCGACGGTCGGCTCGGGCTCGGGCTCGTCGCCGGTCACCAATAGCGCCGCGTTCTGGACGTTGAGCGGCACGGTGTACACGTCGCCCTGGGGACCTATCGGGTTCAGGCCGAGCTGATCGCGGATCTCGTTGACGCTCATCACGCCCGCCGACCTCAGCTTGGCCTGTTGCTCGGTCTGCGCGTTGGTGTCGGCCCTTAGCAGCGCTGCAAAATCAAAACTGATGGTGTAGTTCGGCCAATCCTCTTGCGGGATCAGTGAGATCAGCATCTCTTGTTCGATTCGTACCACCCACGGCGCCAATGTGTGTTTGTAGAAGTCGAGGTCCAGGTGCTCGACGTTCGAGTAGGTGGCAAAGCTCAACTCGTGTAGCCGGTGAGGTGTGATGTTGAATACCCGGCAGACCTCGGCCACCTGGAACCGGCGCTGCTCGATCATCTGTGCATCGCTCGGCGAGATACCTGCGTTTTGCCACTCCATCCCCTCGTCGAGGATGGCTACCCGTTGCGCCCCGTTAAGCCCTTTCTGTTTCGCGAATCCGGCCATCACGCGATCCCGCGCCGCTTCATCCAACGTCGTCGGGTATTTCACAAAGCCGCTCATCGTCGCGCCGTTCTTGAAAAACGCGCCGCCGTATTGCTCCTCAGCAATCGCCAGACCGATGGCATTCCGGCCCAAGTCCTTTAGACTCAGCCCGAGGAGGCCCCCCGTGTAGTAGCCCCGGAAATGAAGCACGTCGCGCTGCCGCAACGCTACGGGCCCGGCCGTCGAGTTCTCGGGCGCGTAGATGTACGCGCGCTCTCTCGTTTTCGGGGCGCGCATCACGCTCATGCGTGTCGTATGCAACGGCCAAATGCCGACGACGTCGCCCAGGTGATCGCGCTCAATCTCGTTGTACGCGTTGCCATACACCATCATCGAGTTGACCATCCAGGACAGCCAATCCATCGGGGTCAGCCCCTCGGAGTTCAGCGAGTAGCGGAGCAGCCGGTACAATGGCTCGCCGGTCGCATGCGCGCTCCCCTGCTCCGGCCGATCTACCGACTTCAAAACGATCGGCATCTGGCCGATCCCCTCGGAGATGTTGCGCATCGCGCACAGCACGGCGCTCGAGCTCATCGCCGTCCGGTCCGTCACCGGTACGCCACTCGAGCTCTCAGACATTCCGCCGAGCGCCTCATACACCCACGCTGCCGGATGTTTGAGGTCGCTGGTCAGCTCTGCGACCGCTCTCGTCATCGCTCTCAGCAACTACGCCCGTCCTCGTGGTTTGCGGCTAACACCCATCAGGATCAGCCAGGAGAGGCACATCACCGCGGTGCCAATGACTACCTTGGCCACTGCCGGCTGCCAGTCCCAGAGTCCCCAACCGACGAGGCCAAGGCCGCTCAGAAACGACACGTCGAGCACGGCCTCGGCAACCATCGCTTTCGGTATCCGCACCCTCATCGCACCCTCTTCCGTCGCTGTCGGTCTCGCACTCGCAATCGATCCGTCCAATCCGTCCGATCCGTCCGATCCCCAACCCGCACTACGGCACAGCAGCCGGCACGCCCGTCGCTCCCGACACCGTCAAGGCCTCCACCAATCCGCACAGCCGATCAACCATCGACTCGATCGTCGCCAGCGCAATAGCCTGCTCGGTATTATCGGTCCCCTCGGCATGCTGACCCGTCGCGAGACTCCCCTCGCCGTCTTTCCAGACGTACTCCCAGTCGCTCGCCGATAGGTCCTGTTTGCCGAAGGGCGGCACGATGCTGATCGCCCGGTACTCGGTCTGTTGTACCGTACCATCCGGATAGGTCAGCTCCTCCGCGAAATTAGCTTTGATGGTCTGGCACGCGGCGAGGCCCGAAGCGATGGCGAAGAACATCAGAATGATCGGCAACTTCGAAGCCCGACTCTTGCGCAGCGCCGCCTGCCTGACCTGCTCGCTCGTCACGCTGTTGTCCCGCGCCGCGAGCAATCCCGCGCCCACCGCCGCCGTGAAGATCGTCTCGATCAGCGCCTGTAGGTCCAGCGGCTCGCCGTCGAGCACCTGGGTCACCGCCCCGCACACCGCCACGATGATCGCAATCACTCCCGTTGCGGTCGTCCGCCAGCTCGTCATGTCACATACCTCCGTTGTCGCTCTGTGCCTCTATCGCTACCGTCTCCCAGCGCGCCCAGCACGCCAGGTATCGCTCCGGATCGGCCTTGCCGCCGCGATTGTACACGCGTACCCAATACGCCGCCTGCATCTCGACGTCGCCGCTGACCAACTCCGCATCCCACAGGTAGTGCAGCCTGGCCAGTAGCACGGCTAGACGAGGCCACCGGCGTACCAGACGCATCCGATCGAGCCGTCTTATCGCCCGGATCGGACCCAGGTCGATCTCGCCACCGCGTCCAAATAACCAGGCCGCACACCGGCGCTCGAGCTCGCACCTCTGATCGAGGCGGCGAAGGCTTTCCGTTACGGAGTCGTCCTGCAACTGCCACCAGCTCCACCCGCCGCGCTCCGTCGCCTCGCCGAACGCAATCTGCCGATCCCACTCGAGGTCGCCGCTCTCCGCCAGCGCCGTCAGCCATAACTGATTCGCCACGCGCCGTTGGTACTCCGCGCTCGGCGGACCCGCACAGCGCTCGGACCACACGCCCGCCGCGCACTCGCGACAGAGCGCGTACACGCTCGCAATCTGCTCGCGTCTCGTCGCCATCGGCCTCGCCTCCGAAAAAGGAAGCGGCCCTAACCGCCCGTGCACGGTCAGGGCCACTTCCCCTTGGGTGGGGAATACGCGCCGGCGTCCCGGCTTGTCACACCCGATATATCACGCCTTTCCCGCCCCCGTCTACCCCCTACGTACTACCACCTAGTACAATCTGGACCATTTTTGTCACTTCGCCCGAAATGCCAAAAGCCGTAAACCATTACCAATCCACCACTTACACATGGCCGCGCAGAAATTGTAACTCTGCGACGATTTTTGTCACCCTACGCAAAGAGCATGCCAAGTGACGAAATCACACGTAAACCATTGGATAGCACGTACTTACGCATAGCGCGTGTGCCTTGGCACAGTGTTTGCATGTATAAAGGCACAGTTGAGACGAGGCAAGCGCGGCCGAGAGGCCGAGGAGAATGAGACATGGCAAGCTCGAAACGGAATGGACAGCATCAGCCGACTGGGTGTTGGATTCGGGCCGAGAAGCGGTTGGCAATCTATCTCCGCGACGGGTTCCGGTGCGCCTACTGTTGCGCCGATTTGCACGATGCCGCCCCGACCGATATCACGCTCGACCACCTGCGGTGCAAGGCTGATGGCGGCTCTAACCACGAGAGTAACCTCGTGACCGCGTGCCGCCACTGCAACTGCGCTCGGCGCGACATGCCGCTGGCGCGGTTCGCCGGCCCGGAGACGCGCGCCGATATCCGCCGCCTGACGCGGCGGTCGCTTCGACGTTACCTGGTTTTGGCCAAGGCCCTAATCGCCGGCGAGACCGGCGGCGAGGATATGTAGGACAACCGCCCGAGAGGGCAAGGAGAAACGAGACATGACGCGCCAACAGAAACTCGAAAAACTCGGATACACGTTCATTTGGGCGGAATCCGCATACGTGGTATGCGTCCGGTTTCGCGGTGGGTGGATCGGAACGTTCGACATGCACGGCAAACGGCCCTACTCGATACCGAGTGACGAAATGCTGAACGTGTGAGCAAAGCTGCAGAAACACGGGCGCAAGCCCAAAACCTTGGAATTCAACGCCCGAGAGGGCGAAAAGGAGAACGAGAAAATGAAACACAACAAACTCACAATCAGCGGCGGCCGGCTCTACCTGGCCACGCACAATCACGACGGACTAGGCTATGTGCTCGGCGCCATGGCCGATGGCGCTACCAAGCAACAGGCGGCCGACGCACTGCGCGCCGCGGAGTGGCCTGGCGGTCCTCGTCGCGACAAACATGCCGCCATGCGCCGCGCGCTGGTAGACGCCGGGGTGATAGTTGTGCCCTCCGGCAAACGCCAGGCCGAGGGATGGACTGGCGTCGTCATTGACAGGCTCGCCGATGATGACTACGGCGTCGTCGGTAGGACTCGCATTAATCCCACATGGGAGGCCGCACAGCGCGCCGCCGAGGCACTGGCGAAGCGCAAGGGCCTCACAGGCGACCGCTACCGCATCGAGATGCAGTAACACAACACACAACTGGAGGCCTAATCAATGACATCCCCTACCCCCCTCCCGAGCGAGGAGAAACGAGACATGAAAACATGGACCGTAGACGAAATGCTGGCCGATTTGCCGTGTTGCAGATGTTATACCCGTGAGCGCATCGAGGAGCTGTGGGCCGGCCGGGAGCGCCTGTCGTTACTCGAGATCCTAGATCTGGACATCGCGGCGCAAGATCGTGTCTGGGTCTGTTGCCGCGACGATCATCCACGCCGCGCGGTGTGGATCTGGCGCGTAGTAGGCCGAGGCGTCCGAGAGCACGCTGTCCACTGCGGCGTTCCAGAGGTAGAGCACTGGGCCGATCTGTGGCTGCCTGGAGAGGACAGGTCGGCGGAGTCGGCGTGGGCGGCGGCGGAGGCGGCCGAGAAGGCCCGGGCGGCGGCGCGGGCGGAGGAGCGGGAGGCTGAGGCGCGGGCGGCGGCGTGGGCGGCGGCGGCGGCGCGGGCGGCGGCGTGGGCGGAGGCGCGGGCGGCGGCGTGGGCGGA
>Ga0209097_10001710_pt1 | contig 18510 bp, 10 predicted proteins | sample AD_UKC052_MetaG_FD_184419 | JGI IMG/M metagenome (GOLD analysis project Ga0209097, IMG submission 184419) | Active sludge microbial communities of municipal wastewater-treating anaerobic digesters from USA - AD_UKC052_MetaG (SPAdes) (version 2) | ecosystem: Engineered > Bioreactor > Anaerobic >... | reverse complement strand
GCGTGGTTCTCCGACGCCCATCAGGCGCACGCCTTCACCGTGACCGCAGCCGGACACGCTGCGGTGCTCTCAGGTGCATACCCGTATCAAACCGGCATCATCGGAAACGATTGGAAAACGCGCGACGGTAAGTTCATCTACAACACCGCCGATGCCGCGCACAAATACCTCGACGGCACCCCGACCACGCTGGAAGACGGCGTCAGTCCAAAACTGTTGCAAGCGAGTTTGCTTGGCGACGAGCTGCGCTACGCCAACAACAACGCGAGCCGCGTGTTCGCCGTTTCCGGAAAAGATCGTGGCGCAATTTTGTTGGCCGGAAAAACGGGCACGGCCTACATGTATTCCACAAAGACGGGTCGCTTCACAAGCACCAGCTATTACATGGACAAGCACCCACAATGGTGGGAGAACTTTTACGCGAGTAAACCGCAAGACAAGTGGTTTCATGCGCGTTGGAATCCGCTGTTCGACGACGCGAAGATCTACGCTCGCGCCTTGCCCGAGGGCCAAGTGTCGACCCAGCGCTACAACATGACTTCGAAAATGGGCTACATGTACGGCATCGGCGAAACCTCGCCCGGCTCGCTTTACTACCGCACGCTGCTCACCGGTCCGTACGCTGATGAATCGATGGCCGATTTTTCGGTCTCGCTCCTGAAAGCGGAAAACATTGGTCTGAATCCCAAAGGCGCGACCGACATTCTGGGCGTGAGTTTTTCGGGGCACGACTACGTGAACCACGCCTTTGGCCCGGAGAGCATTCAGTCGATGGATCACCTGCTGCGCTTGGATCGCTCGATCGCGAAATTTTTCGATGCTGTCGACGCGCAGGTTGGCCGTGACAACGTGCTCACTGTGCTGACCGCCGATCATGGATTTATGAACACGCCGGAGTACAGCACCGCGCGCGGATTTGACGCGGCGCGCATCGATTCGGCCGAGTTGCGCACGGCGGTTAACCTGATTGCAGAGAAGAAATTCGGTATCGCGAAGGTTGCCACGCAGCACATGGTCGGCGGCTGGACGCTCGACTACGCGGCCATCGACGCCAAAGGGCTCAAGCGTGACGAAGTGGAGAATTTCGTCGCACGCACGCTCCTGGAGCAGCCGGGCATTGGCTACGCGTTTACGCGCACGCAACTCGAACAGGGGGCGATGCCGCAGCATCGAATTGGACTGTTGGTGCAGCGCGCGTGGCATCGGCAAATGGCCGTCGACATCGTCGTAGTGCAAAAGCCGTTCTACTATTTTCAGACGAAGGCACCCACGCTGACCAGCGTGTGCTCGCACGGCACGCCGTACAGCTATGACACCAATGTGCCGATGATGTTTGAGGGCCGTCGCTGGATCAAACCGGGGCGCTACGGCCAATACGCCGAAACCGTCGACATCGCACCGACGCTCGCGCAGATTCTTAACGTCCGTGTGCCGAGTGCGAGCGAGGGCCGCGTGCTCACGAACGCGTTGGTGGGCGTGAGCGACACGACGCAAAGGTAAGTGCGTAGGCGCGACATCAGTTGCGCTCGTCCACTTCGCCGTGCGCAGCGCGACTGATACCGCCAGCAGGGAGAACGAGCGTCGCTGCGATGCGCGTTAGTAATAGCTTTTTATGACAAGCGACAGCCAGGCAGTGCTTGCGCTCGCTTTTTATCAATTGTCGATAATTAGAAAAATGACCTTGAAACGACCGCCCACTGGTCGATAGCGCGGAAAAGCTGTTAAAGTGTTGTTTAGAGCTTTCCGCTCGGGGCAAACAGTTGCGCCCGAAACTGGCGCGGCGACACACCGGTGACGCGCGTGAACACGCGGCTGAAATACGCTGCGTCGTTGAAGCCCAGCGTGTCGGCAATGGTGGCGATTTGCAGTTGCGTGTACGCGAGATTCCGGCGCGCCTCGCGCACGATGCGCTCGTCGATCAAATACGAGGCCGCGCGTCCGGTCGCCGCACGCGTCACGCGGCTCAAATGCGTAGGGCTCACGGCGAGCGCCCGCGCGTAATCCGACACGCTCCAATGCTTCAGAAACTGCGTTTCCAGCAAAGCCTCGAAACGCCGCAGCAGGTTTGAATCGGGCAAGTCTCGCGCGACCACCGCCGCGTCCGCCGCTGCCCGCGCGACTAGCCCCAAGAGCGTCGTGGCTAGGCCGCGCAGCACCAGTGCGCGCGCGGGCGAACGGTCCGCGAATTCATCGGCGATGCTCGCCACCACGTCGCGAATACCGACGTTGCCATTGATCACGAACGATTGTCCCAGCGCTCTCCGCACGTCACCCGCCTGCGCCAAGATTTCGCCCAGCAATTCGTCGGCGAGGGTGGTCACCCAACCTTGCGTCCCGCGCTGAAACGAGAACGCATGCACGTCTCCCGCTGCGATGTTGACGAGTGATAGCGGCGCAAGTTCTACGCGTTTGCCTTCAAGCTGCACCGCGCCACCGCCCGCAGTGAGCAGCAGCAGTTGATGTAATTGCCCATGCCGATGCGGCGACAGCTCCCAATCATGTAGCGCCGAGCGCGCGGCAATCGTTTCGCAGTGCAATACATCCGGCAAGTGCGTGGACTCGCCAAACAGACTGAAGGTTTGGATCGCGGTCGCGGCTTTGGCGCGGCGATTTGTAGACTCGCGTGGCATGTTCGAATCGTACAAGTATTTGGCGCATCCGGCCATAGCCATTGCGCGGCGAACGCATTAAAGTTCGGCTTCGATTGCGCTCGACGCGAAGAATCATAAGGAGGACTCTCATGAAAACTCAGGTTTGCATCATCGGCGGCGGCCCCTCGGGCCTCATGCTCTCGCAGCTCTTGCACCTCAAGGGCATCGACACCGTCGTGCTCGAACGGCAAAGCCGCGAATACGTCTTGAGTCGCATCCGCGCGGGCGTGCTCGAACACGGTTTCGCCAAGCTCATGCGCGAGGCGCAATGCGGCGAACGCATGGACCGCGAAGGCGAAATCCACGAAGGCTTTTTTGTCGCCAACAATGGCGTCATGAAGCGCATGGACCTGCACAAGTACAGCGGCGGCAATTCCGTCGTCGTTTACGGACAAACCGAGCTTACGCGCGACCTGTACGAAGCACGCGACCGCATGAAGGGCAACGTCATCCATAACGCCGAAGACGTACAGCCGCATGACCTAAAAAGCGCTACGCCCTACGTCACCTATCGCAGCGGCGACGACATCATTCGCATCGACTGCGACTACATCATCGGTGCCGACGGCTTCCACGGTGTGAGTCGCAAATCAATTCCGAAGGACGTGTTGCGCGAATATGAAAAGGTGTATCCGTTCGGCTGGCTGGGCGTGCTCTCGCGCACCAAACCGGTCTCGCCTGAGCTCATCTATTCGCGCCACGAACGCGGCTTCGCGCTCTGCTCATTGCGCTCGCAGGTCTTGAGTCGCTACTACATCCAAGTGCCACTCACCGACACGGTCGAAGATTGGTCGGATGATGCGTTTTGGGACGAACTGAAACGCCGTCTACCAGCAGACGTCGCCGCGCAACTCGTCACCGGAGCGTCGATAGAAAAATCCATCGCGCCGCTCAGATCCTTCGTCGCCGAACCGATGCGCTACGGCAATCTCTTCCTCGCCGGCGACGCCGCGCACATCGTGCCGCCCACAGGCGCACGCGGCCTCAACAGCGCTGCGTCTGACATCTACTACCTGTACCACGCCATGCTCGCGCACTACCAAAACGGCGACGACAGCGGGCTCGAAGGCTACAGCGCAAAAGCACTCGCCCGCGTTTGGAAAGCGCAGCGCTTCTCGTGGTGGATGACCACGCTCCTGCACACCTTCCCCGACAGCATCGAGTACGACAAAAAACTCCAACAAACCGACCTCGAATATTTGTTCTCGTCAGAAGCAGCGCAAAGCTCGCTCGCGGAGAACTATGTGGGGTTGCCGTTTTAGGGGGCGTAAGGGTAAGTGGGTGGAACGACGTCAGCGCGCCAGATCCATCTTTCGCCAATTCGGAACATAAGCGTTCATGAGCGTCTTGAACAGCCGCCCGTGATTGCTGATGCGCAGATGCAGCAGTTCATGCACGATCACAAAGTCCTGAAACGCGTTCTCTCGCAGCAGCAAATCATTCGCCAACGTCACTGTGCCAGCCGACGAACAGGAGCCCCATTTACGGCGCATTTCTTGCACCCGAATCTGTCGCGGATTGACGCGCAGCTTGACGGCCCAGGCGAGCGTTCTTTGGCGCAAGTCTTGAGCGGGGTAACCGGAGGTGCGTCGAGTTTGCCGACTGTTTTTTCGAGATGCGGCCAGCACGTTAACCGTCCGAGTCTTTGAGCAACACGGCGATCATCTGATCGACCACGCGTGCCCGCGCTGTGGCGGCGAGTGGCAAACAGGGCTGGTACAGCGCCGCACGCAGGCGACGTTGCTCGTCGGAATTCACGGCAGCGTTCGGAAATTTGGAGAGCTGGTTTTCCGCATTTCTGGCCAGATCCATCGCATCAATGTTGGCCGCTTGCAAATCGGGGTCGGCACGTAGCGACCAGTACACGCCAAAGGCACGGCCTGACAAGCCACTGTTGGCGGCGGCCTGCATGGCGGCCTCTTTTTCAACGGCCAACGCAGCGAGCTGATCCATCGCCGCAAGACCGGTGGTGCGACGGTCTTCTAGGTCTTTAAGAATGCGCTCAGCTCTGTCTTTCAATGGTTGCAGTAGTGGGGCTGCGTTCGGGTCGCCGTCAATCTCCTGCTGCAACCCGCGCACCAGATTGAAGACTTTACCTTCATCGGTGCCACCATCGCCGCGCAACGACTGCAAGGTTTTCACGTCGAAGGTGATGCTTTTGGTCAAGCGACCCAAGCCGTGCTGCGTCGCGCTTTCTTCGATCAGGCGGCGCGTCTTGTAGGCGAGGTCTGCGACAAACCCCACCTTGCTTGCGTACGCGTTTCGCACCGTCGCGTACAACTGCGCGAGCGCTTGGTAGGTACCGATATGGTCGCGCAACTCAGGTGACGGAGATAGTATTTCCCACAGCGCTTCCACCTCCTTGTAGCGCTCGAAAAAGGCCTTGCGCACATCGGGCGTAAGGAAGCGGCCATACACCACCTTTTCCAGCCTCTCATCAGCACCGCCCACGCCCGCATCATCCAGATACTCTGCCTTTACGGCCACGATTTTTTGCTGAAAATCAGCCATCAGCAGATCGAGGTCTTCGATCACGCCGTCCACATCATCCGAATCAAACTTCAGTGCCTTTTTCAGCTCACGCAACACGCCGACAAAGTCCACCACCAGACCGATCTGCTTGCTCACGCCTTGCGCATCCACGTATGGCCGGTTCACGCGCGCGATGCTTTGCAATAGAACATGGTCGCGCATCGGCTTGTCGAGGTACAGGCAGTACAACACTGGCGCGTCGTAGCCCGTCAGCAGTTTGTCGGTGACGATCAAAATCTTCGGATTCTGGTCGGCTTTCTTGAATGACAAACGTACGTCGACTTCGCGATCGGCGCTGATTTGTAGCTCCGCCACCGCTGGGCGATCCTCGATGTCCGCCGCGTTTTCGCTATACACGGGCACCGACCACTCCGGCGGCAAGAGCTTGTCCAAAGCCTTTTTGTATTTGGCGCAGGCCTCGCGGTTCACTGCCACCACAAACGCCTTGTAGCCCAGCGGCAGGACGTTTTCCTGAAAGTGTTCCGCCACGAACGCAGCCACCTTCTCAATACGATCATCGGCCGTCAGAAAGGTGCGCAGGCCCACGGACCGGTCCAGCACCTTGTTGAGTTCTTCCACATCGGTGACGGCATCTAAAGCGGCCAGCTCGAAGAACTCTTTGTCCAGCCGTTCCGCAGGCACCGTCATCGTTGACGGTGCCATCACGTGCTTGATCGGCAGCGTGGTTTCGTCGGCGATGGACTCCGCGATGGAATATTTGTCGAGATAACCCAAATCGTCCTGCGCGCCAAAAATTTTGAAAGTGCCTTCGCCCTGTGCGTTGTTCGCTATCGGCGTGCCGGTGAAACCCAAAATGGTGGCGTTGGGCACCGCCGCCATCAAATACGTGCCCAGGTCTTTAGCCACCGATCGATGCGCCTCATCGATGAACACGTACACGTTGTCGCGGGTGCAGCTCTCCTTGTTGATCCCCTCAAACTTGTGAATCATCGAAATAATCAAACCACGGAAATCCGCATCCAGTAGCGCTTGTAGCTCGGCCTTGGTGTTCGCGCGTTTGCTCGCGATGTCCTGCTTTTGCATCTCGCCCAAGAGCCGCTCCACCCAGCCCTTGAGCTGGCCTTCCAGCTCGGTGCGGTCCACCACCAGAATCACCGTAGCGTTCTGAAACCGTGCCTTGTCTTCCAGAATGCGCCGCGCCGCCGTCAGCAGCGTAAAGGTCTTGCCGGAACCCTGCGTGTGCCAAATCAGGCCGCGTTTTTTTAGCGGGTCGGCGCAGCGCGTCAACACTGATTCGGTAGCGCGCTGCTGGTGCTGGCGTAACACCGACTTGCGCGTTTCGCCGTCCAGCACATAGAACAAAATCCAATGCTGCAAGGTGCGCAAAAAGTCATTTGGCTCGAAGAACGACTGCACGGCGAACTTGTACGTCTCCTCGGGCACTTGCTTCCAGCGCGCCATCTCGCGGCGTGTCACATTCCACGTCACCCCGTACCAATAATCCAGCACATGAGTCACATTGAAAAGCTGCGTGCTCGCCAAGAGCTCGGGCGTCTCAAGCTCGTAGCGACGAATCTGTTTGATGCCGCGCTCAATCGCATCGCCGTCTTTGGGGTTCTTGTGCTCCACGATGCACACCGGTATGCCGTTGACCACAAACATCACGTCAGCGCGATTGCCTTTGCGCGCTGGTGGCTTGATCCGCCACTCCCAGCTCACATGCAGTGCGTTCGCCGAGACATTGTCGAAATCAATCACGGTCACCCGGCGGTGCCGCTTCTCGGCCTCGTCGTACCAGGCGTGCTCCCCGCGCAACCACGCCAGCAGCTCACGATTGCCTTCGATGCTAGGCGGCGACGCCTCCAAGGCGTCAATCACGTCGCGCACGCCGTCTTCACCCAACCACGGGTTGAACGCCGAGAGCTTCTGAGTCAATGTACCGCGCAGAAAGTTGCCCGCCTCGCCACCGCGCAAGTACACCGCCTCCTGTGGTTTCAACGGTTGCCAGCCGATCTCCACCACATGCTCCACCATCGGCCATTGCGCGCAACCGGCTTCGCTGATTTTCAGCGGCTTCTTTGAACTCATCTCTTGCCACCGAGCTTGCGGGTTTGCCGAGGCAGTTTCTTTTCCTCAGATTTCAAGCGCCGCTCCAGCTTCTTCGCGTCTTCTGCGGGCGGCAATTGCTCGGGCACAATGTCGCGATCCGTGAGCAGCTTGCGTACGTCACGATTATTTTTCACATGCTCCGTTGTGATGCTTACTTCGCCGCGCAAGTCTTGCTGCTTGACCTGCGTGTTGGTGATCTCGTTGGCAAAGTCCTTGGCCTTGATGGTGATGGTCGGCAGGAAATCAGCCAGCGGTCGATTGTCGGGCACCGCCAAACGCGTCTTCATCGTTTGCGTGGTCTTGCCACCAAACAAAGCAGCATCGCCGTTGCTCAGAATGCGGCTGAAACCTGCGCTATCGATACCACGCTCGAACAGCACGCCCGAGAGTTCTTTCTGTGACAGCGTTAGCTTGTCGCGCGCTTGCAGCCGCTCCGTTTCCGCGAGGCGCGCCTCGATCAGCTCCTGCTTGCGCGTCTGCACCGCGAAGTAGGTCATGGCAAACGCAATGGCATCTTTGCGCGGGTCGCCGTTCTGCGCGATCAGGTAGCAGGCGTAGCGCGTCAGGGCGATGTCGCCGACGTCGCGCTCAGCGGTCTTGCCCAGTTCGATCATTTTGCTGACGTCCGCAAAATGATCCGTCACTGACTGTCCGGCGTTCTGACAGGCGATCTTTGCCCGTTCTAAAACTTGCTCAAAACTGCGCCACTGCACGTAACCCAGCAGCTCCTGCAACTCACGCGCCAGCCAATACTCTACGTCAACGCCCGCGTCCTGATGGGCGCAATCCTCGAAGCGCTTGTGTAGCTTGTGGATGAGTTCTTTCTTCACGCGCCGCTCCCTTCGGTTTCATTGTTTAAGCCGATGACGGCTGTCAATTCCAAATCGTTCACATCGATCTCGCCGGTCATCAGCTTGTGCAGTAGGGCTTTGAACAGTTCCTCCAGCACGGCGCGTTTTTGTTGGTGGAGAGCGATCTTGTGGTCGAGGGCGTCGAGCACCGCAACGATTTCCAGTTGCTCGTCTGCGTCATTTGGTGATGCAATGGGTAGCGCACGAACGATGTCCAAATTCAGGTTCTGCTGTTGACCACCATGTGCCAATTGTCGGATCGCCTCGTAGCGCCAAGTTAGAAAGTGATACAGGTACTTGCCTAGGACGGTGGAGTCCGTCGCAGAGATCGCAGCACACGCTTGATTGCAAGCGGCTTCGATGCCGAGTATGGCGACTCTTCCGCGCGTCACGCCTTGCCCATACATGGCCATCAATAGCGTTCCTTCGGGCAAGAGCCTGGCAGCAGATTCACTCAGGCCGCTCTGGGTGATCTGCTCCTCGGTTTTCGAGATGAGGCAGTAATTCACCTCTGTGGTCTTGACCCAAGGGATATTGCCATCAGTCCAATAGGTTGGATTGCCTCGCGCGGGTGTTCCGCCCGAGCAAACGCTGTGATGCGCGCCAAGGGGATCGACAGACCAACTCTCCGGCACCCACCCAATCTCGGTTTCCTTCTGCGTCTCGCCGCGCAGGCCGCGTGTAAATAGTTCGTTCATGGCCGCGCTCTTTAGTTCAGAAGCCGCATGTTCAATGGTTTGTTCCGTCCTGATACCGTCCCAGCATCGATCAAGTACGCGCGCAATTCTTTGTTGTTTACTGAGAGGCGGAACATGCACCTGAATGGAACTAAACGAGTTTCGGTTGAGAGTTGGGACACTGACCCCTTGAGCGTAGCGGGAGAGATCAAAGTGTTGGAGCCAGAAATTGATGTACTTTGGATCGTTACCTCTGTAATCCTTCGCAAACAGTGTGGTGTTGAGTGGCCAGGCACCCGCTTCACTAAAGCAGACTTTGCCAACGCTCCCGCTTCGACCAACTGTCAACGTCGGCACAGGAACATCGTTGCGGCACTCGTCATGGGTTCCCACTTGACCATTTGAACCAAGGACAACAACCGACCCTGCACGTCGCGCAGACATCGGCAAATCAAACCCACGCTGGAGAGCTACAACATCGAAAAACTGTTTCGATTCCCAGCCCGGTGGCAGCTCAGTCACTTGGCAACTCCTGACAGCATGCGCAGAAGTGAGCTATTCACTTCTGCGGCTAACCCGTCAAGTCGCGCAAGCTCGGCGACAAGCTGCGGCAAATCGCGATGCACCGCGTCATCAGCTTGCCCCACCCACCGATTCGGACTCAAGTTGTAATCCGCCTCCGCCGCCTGCTCGCGCGTGATGGTGGTCAGTTCACCGTCCACTGCTTCGCCCTTCAAAAACATGGCAGCCAGCGGTCGAATATCTTCCTCGGGCAAGTAGTTCTTGGGCTTGCCTTTCTTGAAGCGTTTGCTGGCGTTGAGCAGCACGATGCGACCCTGACGGGCGGGCGGCTTCCTCTTGTTGACCACCACGATGATGCCAGCGGCAGTGGTGTTGTAGAACAGGTTGTCGGGCAACAGGATGACGCCGTCGATCAAGTCGTGATCGACAAACCATTTGCGAATGTTTCGCTCTTTGTCTTCGTTTTTGGAGCCGGAGCCGCGCGTGGCAGCCCCGGTGTCGAGTACCACAGCGGCGCGCCCGTGCTCGTTCAGGCAGGCAATCGTGTTTTGCAGCCAGGCCCAATCGCCCTTGCCGCTGGTGATGCCGCCGGTGCTGCGAAAGCGGTCATACGGGTCGTTGGCAAACGTGGTGTCGGCATCAAACGGCTGGTTCCACATCGGGTTGGCGATGACCACATCAAAGCGCTGCATACGGCCATCGTTGGTGCGGAACTTGGGGTTCAACATGCTGTTGCCACGCGCAAGCTCTATATCCATGTCGTGAATCTTGGCGTTCATGTGGGCCACCGCGTAGCTCTGCGCCTCCAGCTCCTGACCAAAGAGCTTGAGCGGCACCTTGGCCATCGGGTCCAGTTCGCGCGAGACGAGTTGCAGCTTGATGAGAAGCCCCCCCGATCCGCAGGCGTAGTCGTGGCAGGTTTCGCCGGGACGGGGGCGCAGGATGTGCGCCATCATGAAGCCGACTTCGGTCGGCGTGAAAAACTCGCCCGCGCTTTGGCCGGAACCCTCGGCAAACTTGCGCAACAGATATTCGTAGGCGCGGCCCAGAAAGTCAGGCTGCACATCGGCGAGCCCCAAGCGGTAACGCGGGTCAGAAAAGGTTTCGATTACCTGGCGCAGCTTGGCGGGGTTGATGTCGCGTTCGCCATTTCTCTCGGCAGCAAAGTCCACCACGTCGATGACGCCGGACAGGCTGGGGTTGTGTTTGACCACGCCGCGTAACGCGCGCGTGAGATGTTCGCCCGCGTCGCTGGGCGCGCTGCTGCGGCCCGTGTCGTCGGTCGGCCAGTCAAAGACCTCACGGCCGCTGATGACCGCCCAGCGGGCGTCCGCTGGCAGGTAGAAGCGCAGCAACGAGTGGTCGGCCTCGGCGATTTCCAGCGCGGTGGTTTTGTCGCCATAGTCTTCAGCCAGACGGTTTACCTCGTCGTCGAACACGTCCGAGAGGCGCTTCAAAAACACCAGCGGCAGCAGGTAATCCTTGAACTTGGCGGCATCTTTTTCGCCACGAATGGAGCAGGCGGCGTCCCACAGCATTTGCTCCATCGGCTTGGTGCTGGCGGCAGCGCTCTGCGGCGCGGATTTGACGGTTCGCGTTCGGCGGCGACTGACGTCGACCGCGGTTGAGCTGGCATTGAGTTCGTCGCCGATCACGCCAGCCTGAGCGGCGAGCGCGTTGATGGCTTCTTGCGCGGCCTTCTGTGGCCGTGCGGTGCCACCCTCCCACCGATTGACGGTTGCAAACGATACGCCGAGCCGTTCACCGAGCTGTTCTTGTGTCAAGTTAAGCGCTGCACGGATGGCGCGCAACGTGGAGGGAAGTGCTTCTGTTTTTGTCATATATGCTATGTTTGCTATATGACGTTTATTTGTCAAGTCGATTAACTAAACAGACGGTTTCGGCACGACTCGCTTATGGGCTGGCGTAGACCCGCGCGCTCCGACATAACGCCGAGCTTTAGGCAAGGGCTTCGCGACGCGACGGCTCAACCCGATATTTGAGGAGTTTTTAATTGACATTTACGTCAAAACAGCACGAAAGCATGCGGCTTTTTGACGTAAATATCAATTTGCAGGGGAGTTGCGCCCTGCGGTTGGGCGGAAGCCTGGGGCGACGAGGTCGGTGTCGGTCTGGATTCCCGCCTTCGCGGGAATGACAGTCTTGCGCTGATAGCGAGATGCGTTGTCTCGCTGCGGGTGGCCCAAATTTGTCCCACAGAGGGGCCAAGTTGGCGAGCGCTATCGACGAGCGCGAAGGTGGAGTGGTAGGCCGTGTAGGACTTGAACCTACGACCAAAGGATTATGAGTCCTCTGCTCTAACCAACTGAGCTAACGGCCCACTAGCCTCAATTATCGCATTCGATCGCGAACGAGGCTATGCGTGTGCAAGTTCATGGTTCGACAAGCTCACCACGAACGGAGAGAGCCGAGCGCAGCCTTGAGTCGTGAGCCCGCCGAAGGTTCACCCGGAACGGAGCGAGAGGTGAGCCCAGGCATGGGCTCTCGTGGAAATGAAAAACGGGCCCGAAGGCCCGTTTGTCGTTTGCGTCGCCGCAACTTACGCTTCGGTGACGAAGCCTTTGAGGCGTTCTGCGCGGCTTGGGTGGCGCAGTTTGCGTAGGGCTTTGGCTTCGATCTGACGTATACGCTCGCGCGTGACGTCAAATTGTTTGCCGACTTCTTCGAGCGTGTGGTCAGTGTTCATCTCGATGCCGAAACGCATGCGCAGCACTTTGGCTTCGCGTGGCGTGAGGGTGTCGAGCACTTCCTTGCACAGGTCGCGCAGGCTGTCTTGCACGGCGGCGTCCATCGGCGTCAGCGTGAGCGTGTCTTCGATGAAGTCACCCAAGTGGCTGTCGTCGTCGTCGCCAATTGGCGTTTCCATGGAGATCGGCTCTTTGCTGATCTTCATGATGCGGCGGATTTTGTCCTCGGGGATTTCCATGCGCGCGGCAAGCGTCGGCGCGTCTGGCTCGATACCCGTTTCTTGCAAGATTTGGCGCGAGATGCGGTTCATCTTGTTAATCGTTTCGATCATGTGCACCGGAATACGGATGGTGCGCGCTTGATCGGCGATAGAGCGAGTAATGGCCTGACGAATCCACCACGTGGCGTAGGTCGAGAACTTGTAGCCGCGACGATATTCGAACTTGTCGACCGCTTTCATGAGGCCGATGTTGCCCTCTTGAATCAAGTCGAGGAACTGCAAACCGCGGTTGGTGTACTTCTTGGCAATCGAGATCACGAGGCGCAAGTTGGCCTCGGTCATTTCTTTCTTGGCCTTGCGCGATTTGGCTTCGCCGGAAGACATTTGTTTGTAAATGTCTTTGAAGTCTTGCAGCGGGAGTTGCACTTTCTTTTGCAATTCCAACAAAGCTTCTTGGCGCTCGACCAACGCTTGGCGATTCTTCGCCATCACTTCGCTGTACGGCTTGCCAGCAGCGATTTCCTTGTCGATCCACGTCAGGTCCATTGCCTTGTCGGGGAACATTTTGAGGAAGTGATCGCGTGGCATTTGGCATTTGAAAACCAAGAGCTCTTGCAGCTTGCGCTCATGACCGCGGATGCGATCGACTTGCGAGCGCACGGAGTCACAGAGCTGCTCGACGATCTTCGCGGCGAAGCGAATGTCGGTCATCTCTTCGGTGATCTTCTTCTGCGCTTTTACGTAGCCTTCGCTCTTGTATTCACCCTTTTCGATGTGGGCGAGTACCTTGGCGTAGTTCTTACGAATCGTGCCGAATTTTTCGAGCGAGAGTGCTTTGAGTTTGGCCAGAAGCTCGGCGGAGAGGGCCGCAGTGGCCTCTTCGTCTTCTTCTTCCTCTTCGGCTTCTTCGTCGCCGTCTTGATCGCTAGGAGCGGGCGCAGGCGCGGGCTCCGGCGGCTCAAGGCCAGCGATGCCGTCGACGATGTCGTCGGCGATGGCTTCGCCTTTTTCGATCTTGTCGGCCAACAGCAGAATGTCGGCGATGGTCATTGGGCACGCGGAAATCGCTTGCACCATGTGTTTGAGACCGTCTTCGATGCGTTTTGCGATTTCGATCTCGCCTTCACGCGTCAAGAGCTCAACCGTACCCATTTCACGCATGTACATACGCACGGGATCGGTGGTGCGACCGAATTCGCTGTCGAGCTGCGAAATCGCACGCTCGGCTTCTTCGGCGACGTCATCGTCGGCAACAGCCGACGCGGTTTCGGAAATGATCAACTCTTCGGCAGCAGGTGCTTCATCGAACACCTGAATACCCATGTCGTTGATCATCGCAACGATGCCTTCGATGGATTCAGCGTCGACGAGGTCGTCTGGCAGGTGATCGTTAATCTCGGAGTACGTCAGGTAGCCGCGATCTTTACCGAGCGTAATCAGCGTCTTGAGGCGCAGACGACGGGTTTCGGCGTCGACCGTTTTGAACGGCGCAAGCGCTTTCAGGAGCGCTTCCTGTTTCTTTTCGAGCAGCAGTTGCTTGCGCGTCTTTGGCTTCCCGGTCAGCGGGTTGATTGCAATTGGCGCAGCCGTTGCGTCGTCAGGCACGGCGCCCGTTGCGTCGACAACGTCGGCGACCACGGCGGGCGCGGCGTCAACCGCGTTTTTTGGAGGACGACCGGGCTTGCCGGTTTTGACTACGACTGCAGGCGCTGCGGCTTTGGCTGGCGCTGCAACGGGGGCAGCGGCCACGGGCTTGTCAGCTCCGTCACGTTTAGAGGGCTTGGAAGGTTTGGTCTCGGCCGGCTTGGCCGCGACAGGAGGAGTGGACTTAATAACGGCCTTTTCGGATGGTTTGCTGGTGCCCTTGGTGGGTGCCGCTGCTTTTGGCGCACTGACAACGGCCTTGGCCGCTGGCGCCTTCGATGAGGTCGAACTGGATTTAGCGGCGGGCTGGGCAACCGGCTTTGATACGGGTTTTGCGACAGGTTTGGCGGCTGCTTTAGCCGGGGTTTTCACCACGGCTTTCGCAACCACTTTCACCGCTTTGGCGGGAGCCTTGGCACCTGCTTTTGCAGCAGTTTTTGCAACTTGCTTGCTCGCTGCTTTGCCCGCGGGCTTGGCGGCTGGTTTGCCGGTTGCTTTTGCCTTGGCAACGACCTTGGTCGCAACTTTGGAGGTGGTTTTGCCTGCGGGCTTTGTCACGCTTTTTGCTGCGGGCTTGGCACTTTTTGCCTTCGCTGTGGGCTTTGCTTTGACAACTGCTGCTTTCTTCGCGCTAGATTTCACTGCCGCCTTCGCTGAAGGTTTGTTGGCAGCCTTGGCTTTCGCAGCAGGTTTTGCTTTTGATGCAGGCTTACTCTTCACAACTGCTTTCGACTTCGGCGCAACCTTAGCGGCTTTCGCTTGGGGTTTCGCGGGCTTCGCCTTGCCGGCTTTTGTCAGGGCGACAGGTTTGGCGGCAACACGGGCTTTTACGGCCGGTTTTGCTTTCGCTGTTTTGCTAACTTTTGCGGCGGGTTTTGATTTGGCTTTAACCATGCTTCAAATTTCCAGTGCACAAAGGACCACGGGGATCGTGAACCTGGCAGAAAGATGCGTGACGACGTCGACTAGAAACGCAGTTTGATCACCAAATCGGACAGACTCGGCGCCGCACTTCTAATAGGCAAGCTATATGAGGGTAACCCTCAATTTTACCAGCGCCCACGCCATTTCGCGTCATTTTGGCGCGCGGTTTTCGCGCTCGCCACGATACAGCTTTATGCTTCTAACGACCTACAGGCGGTCGTTAGAAGCATAATTTTCTAAAAGTCGATTTAATGCAAAAATAGTGCAAAAACACCACAGGGCAGTCGATAGCGGGCAAAAGCCATAACCGCTGCCCACGCATTTTGCGCGCCGAAAGCTCGCCCGCAGTTCGCGCCAGAAAAGCGGGGCTTTGTCGCACCACACGCGCACAAGCCCGACAAATGCCCTAGCCTTCCACCATTCTGAGAAACGGGAGAAGGGCCACAAGCCCTGAGAACGCATGCGTATCAAGCGATGGATGGTAGTGACTGGGTTGTTGTTGGCGGTTGGCGCGGCCGGGGCGGGGTTTATGGTTAAGCGCAATAAAGACGCTGCCGCTGCCGCGAAAATTGCCGAAGCCAAAAAAGCCGATGCGCCATTGGTGTTGGCGGCGGTGGATATGGCGACGGCCGGTCCGACGACGCTCGTTCAATCGCTACCGGTCGCGGGCAGCGTCGACGCCGCTAAGCAGGCGATCGTGCGTTCGCGCCATGCGGGCACAGCCACAGGCATGACCAAGCGCGCGGGCGACCGGGTGCAAGCAGGCGAACGGCTGGCGAAGGTCGACAGCGATGAGCTGCGCCTTCGCCTTATGGAGCGCGAATCGGCGATTAAACAGACCCAAGCCGCGCTCGGCGTGGCTGAATCCGTCCGCGCCCAGCAGCGCTCATTGGCCGAACGCGGCTTCATTTCGAAAACGGCGCTTGACAGCAGCGAGAGCAATTTCGTGGCGGCACGTTCTGCGTTTGAGGCGGCAAAGTCGCAGCTCGACATCGCAAAATCCGCGCTGAATGAGACGTCGCTGGTTGCTCCGATTTCGGGCGTGATTTCGAAGCGCAGCGTCGAACCCGGCGAGCGCATCGGCAACGAGATGGCGGTGTTCACGATCCTTGATCCGACGTCGCTGGAAGTCGTGGTGCCGGTTCCGGCTGAGCGCGTGGCCGAATTGAAAATCGGGCAAAAAGCCAGCTTTCAACTCGATACCGGCGGCGCGTCCGTCGACGGCACGCTCGCCCGAATCATTCCGACTACAGGAAGCGCAGCGCGCACTGTGGAAACGCGCTTCGCGCTTCCGGCCGAGAGCGGCATTCCAGCGGGCGCTTTCTTATCGGGGCAACTGCGCTTGTCGCAATCTAGTGCGGCCGTGGCGGTGCCCAGCGTGGCGGTGAAGACCGACGTTACGGGCAATTACTTGTGGGTGGTGCAAGATGGCAAAGCGAAAAAGCTGCGCGTCAAACTCGGTGCAACATCGGGCGAAAACGTAGCGGTCACCGAAGGTTTGGCTGCGGGCGCGAAAGTGCTCACGCTGCGCGGCGCCGAACCGAACGAGGGCCAAGCTGTCACGTTGCCCGGTGCCGCGCCCGCGACAGCAGCGACGCCAGCTGTCCCCGCTGCTCCGGCTGCAGCCGTTGCAGCTCCCGCTCCAGCGGCGAAATAAGGAACACGCACCATGTGGATGACCCGCGTTGCGATTAAAAACCCGGTGTTTTGCACCATGGTGATGTTTGCGCTCATGGTGATGGGTGCTGTGTCGTATTTCCGGCTGCCGATTGATGCGATGCCCGAAGTGAATCTGCCGTTCGCCTTCACCGTCGTTCAATACCCCGGCGCGAGCCCGCAAGCCGTGGAAAACGACTTGACTAAGCCGATTGAAAACGCGCTGAACACCATCTCCGGCGTGAAGAAGATCACGTCACGTTCCCGGGAAAACTCGAGCCTCGTGATCGTCGAGTTTGCGATGGGCACCGAGATCAAAGTCGCAATGCAGGAAATGCGCGACAAGTTGGCGCAAATTCGGCCCGGCTTCCCGAAAGAAGCGAAAGAGCCCTTCGTTTCGCAGGCAAACCGCGACGACGACAAAGCCATCGTTTCGCTCGGCGTCACGTCAAAAATCCGAACGCTACCGGACCTTTCGTACATCGTAGAAGAGGTCATTCGCCGGCGCATGGAGAACGTGCCCGGCGTGGCGACGGTGAATCTCAGCGGTTCGTCAACGCGTGAAATTCAAATCGAGCCGGACCCGGCAAAACTTCGCGCGCGGCGTATTGGCGTCGATCAAGTATTGAACGCGATTCGCACTGACAATATCGACGCTCCGGTGGGCAACATCACGGTTGGTCAAAATGACAAGTCGGTGCGTGTAGATGCGCGCTTCAAAACAGTGGCGGATTTCTCCAATCTGATCGTCGCGCGGCGCGATGGCTTGCAGGTGCGGCTCGGTGACGTGGCGACCATCGTTGACGGCAATAAGGAGCAAACCAGCTTCGCGCGAATCGATGGCGTTCGCGCTATCAGCCTTGACATGCTCAAGGTGCGTGGCAGCAATACCGTTGAAGTCGGACAAGGCGTCAAAGCCGCGATTGAACGGCTGAAGAAAGAACTGCCGGCCGACGTTGAATTGACGATTCTTTCGGATCAGTCAAAGTACGTGAAATCGAGCGTAGACGGCGTGAAGAGCACCATCATTGAAGGCGGTTTACTCACGGTTTTGATTGTGTTTGTCTTCCTCGCGTCGTGGCGCAGCACGGTGATTACGGCACTGACGTTGCCGATTTCGGTCGTCGCTACGTTCATTGCGCTCTACGCGTTTGGATTCACGCTCAACAACCTCACGCTGATGGCGTTGTCGTTGTGTATCGGCTTGTTGATCGATGACGCGATTGTGGTGCGCGAAAACATTGTGCGGCACTTAGCAATGGGTAAATCGCACAAGCAAGCTGCACTGGAAGCGACCGAAGAAATTGGCCTTGCGGTGTTGTCGACCACGCTCGCGATTGTGGCGGTGTTCGCGCCCGTGGCGTTCATGGGCGGCATCATTGGTTTGTTTTTCTATCAGTTTGGTGTGACGGTCGTTGTCGCTGTGTTGATTTCGCTATTTGTGAGCTTCACGCTTGACCCGATGCTCTCGGCGGTGTGGGCTGATCCGCTGGGCAATCGATTCAAGCGATTGCCGTGGTTGGGTAAGTTCCTGACGTGGTTTGACCAACGCATGGAAGGCTTGCAGCACCAGTACGAGCGCGTGATTCGTTGGTCTCTTGGGCATCGCAAGAAAGTGCTCGCCATCGTGACCGCTATGTTCGTCGGCAGCATGGGCTTGTTCCCACTCATTGGTAGCGAATTCGTTCCGAAAGACGACCAAAGCGAATTTGGAATGCGGCTGGAAACGCCTGTGGGCTCGAGTCTTGAATACACAACCGTGAAAGTCGCGCAGGCCGAGGCCGAGTTGCGCAAAATTCCCGAGATAAAATTGCTGTATTCCGGTGCAGGCGGCGGTCGTGGAAAAAACACCGGCTGGATCAACGTGATTTTGAAGCCGCGCACCGAACGAACACGTAGTCAAAAGCAGCTCGAAGACATCGCGCGGGATTCGGTGAAAGGCATTGCTGGCATGACCGTGTCGGTCGGCTGGAATAAGCCAGTGCAAGTCTCGTTCGTCGGACCTGATGCAACCATGCTCAAGCAACTTTCTGAGCAGTTCGTCGAGAAGCTTG
>Ga0209097_10001705_pt1 | contig 18550 bp, 14 predicted proteins | sample AD_UKC052_MetaG_FD_184419 | JGI IMG/M metagenome (GOLD analysis project Ga0209097, IMG submission 184419) | Active sludge microbial communities of municipal wastewater-treating anaerobic digesters from USA - AD_UKC052_MetaG (SPAdes) (version 2) | ecosystem: Engineered > Bioreactor > Anaerobic >... | reverse complement strand
AATAGTTTGATCTACAACTTCACTTTGATCTTTGTCATAAAATCGGCGAATGGTTTTTATAGTCCAAGTTTCGTTATAATTCATTGCAGCCGAAGCACTAAAATGTTTGAATAGTTTGAAATTGGTACTCAATGGAATACTATGTTGCATTCCTAATTTTGCATTATCAAACATTTCTTTTGAAAAAAACAAGGAATCAGAGGTGACAAAACTGTTTTTCCCAACTAAATTATACAGTAAATTAATGTTTTTGAAAAATCCTTTTTTCATTCCGTCTTTGCCTACAAATGGATAAATTCGATCTACGCTGTATTGTAAATCAGGCAATGTCATATTGATTTCAGAAGTTTGGGTGTTTTGCGAATGTGTTGCACTCAAAGATAAACGCGAACCAACAGTACCTTGAAATGTTTTACTATAGGAAACCGATGAGCTCAAAGTGTTGTTTAGATTTGAGCCTACATTCGATTGATTTATAGACTGTTGAAAATATTTACTACTCCCCATATTTACCGATGCTGAAAAACTTGAATTCGGACTTCCCTTAGAATCCTTGGAATGAGACCATTGTAGATTGTAAATGTTTTGTTTAGAATAGTCTGGATAACCTCTTTCACTATTTATTAAATTTTCAAATCTAAAATTCAAATTTCCTCTGTAACGATATCTTTTTGCATAACTCGATTCAAATCGCATTGCATAACTCCCGTTGGTATAATAATCGCCCAGAATCGTTAAATCATAATTGTCGCTGAGTGCAAAATAATATCCACCATTTTGCAATGAAAATCCTCTATTGTTCGAATCATTATAGCTTGGTAAAAGAAGCCCCGAAACGCTAGTTTCTTTACTCATTGGGAAAAAAGCAAAGGGTAAAGCTATTGGAGTTGGCACATTGGCAATCACCATATTGGTTAAACCAGTAACGACTTTTTTTCCAGGAATGATTTTTACTTTACTAGTTTGGAAGTAATATTCAGGATTGTCAACGTCTTTAGATGTTGTGAAACGCGCTCCTTTTAAGAAATAAACTGAATCATTTTCTTTTTTTGTTAAAACGGCTTTGACCTTGAATTCCCCTTGATCGGTTCTTGAATTCCAAATTAATGCTTTTTTTGATTTGAAATTAAAACGTATCGAATCAGGTTCAATAACATTTTCAGCTTGTTTGAAGTTTGGGTATTGAGAAGGTTTTCCAAGAGAATCTTTTATTCGTCCGGCAACAACTTCATTTGTTTCATAGTTCAAAACGATAATTCCTGCTTTCAATTCGGTATCTTGATAATAAAGTTCAGCATTATTGTACAAAGTAATAAGCTTTTTCTTTTGCTCAATTTTCACATAATCAGTAGCCTTGTATTTTATTTGTCCCTCTAGAAGTACTTTAGGTTGAATACTATCTTTTTTTATAGTATCGGTAGTAGTTTTTACAATTGTAGTCGATTTATTTTTGTTTTCAGCCGTAGAAATAGAACTTTCTTTTTGATTGTTCGCGGGAATTGATTTCGTTTTTTTTGATATATCTTGTGAATATATTTTACAAGTTCCTATTGTTAGGAAAATTGATAATAAAACGATATTAAATAAGTTTGTATTCAAAGGTTTTAATGCTATTTTTGTAAAAATATGGCTTGTTTTTTGATGTGTCAAACTTACATATTATTTTTTGGCAAAAATAATCAAATATTAAATTTATAACCCTCGTGTTGTAATTAAATTAACTTTTGTAGATGAAATTCAAATATAAAAACTCCTTTTTAACAGTGATTTTAACATTGTTTCTTTGTAGTTCAGTATTATCCCAAAATAATAAAAAATTTACTGTTGTTCTTGACGCTGGACATGGAGGGAAAGACCCAGGGAATACATATCATGGTTTTAGAGAAAAAGAAATTGCACTTAAAGCAACTTTAAAAGTTGGTGAGATTTTAGAAAAAGAAAAAGATTTAAAAATAATTTATACTCGGACAACTGACACTTTTGTTGAATTAGTAAACAGACCCAAAATTGCTAATAAAGCAAAAGCGGATTTATACATATCCATTCATTGTAATTCAGTTAAAAATTTCACTCCCAATGGAACAGAAACATTTGTAATGGGATTGTCTAGAAGTGGTATGAATTTAGAGGTAGCAAAAAATGAAAATTCGGTTATTTTGTTAGAAAATAATTTTAAAGAAACTTATAAAGGTTTTAATCCTAATAATTCCGAATCATTATTAGGTTTGACTTTAATACAAGAAGAAAATTTAAATAACAGTATTAGTTTAGCGACTAAAATTCAGGATAATTTTACGCATAATTTAGAAAGAAATTCTAGAGGAGTAAAACAACAACCACTTTGGGTTTTAGATGCTGTATTTATGCCGGGTGTTTTAATTGAATTGGGTTTTTTATCTAATAAAGTGGAAGGTGAGTTCTTAAATTCAGATGAAGGCCAAAATAAAATGGCTATGCAAATCGCAAATGCAATTAAATCTTATAAAAAGGAATATTTTGATGATGAAAAAGGGATTTTAATACAAAGCAAACCCAGAGAAACAGTTTTAATTAAAAGTGAAACTAAAGAAAAATTCAAATCTGCTGATGTTTTAGCAGATACAATATATAAAGTGCAACTTTTTGCAAGCTCAAAAAAAATTCAATTGGATTCAAATAAATTTAAAGGATTGAAAAACATATCAAGTACATTTGATAATAATCTTTATAGATATACTTATGGCGAAACCAATAATATTAATGAAGCTAAGAAAATGCAAATTGAAGCAAGAAAAACAGGATTTTTAGATGCTTATATTGTACTTTTAAAAGATGGGATAAGTAATAAGCTGAATGAGGTTGTAAACAATAATAAATAAATTTGCAAAAAGAAATAATGAGAGAACTTAGAATAAAGTCTATAACATTATCATTTATGATATTGTTTGTTTGTAGTTCTGTATTTGGTCAATCCAATATTTTCAGAGTTGCCCTAGATGCGGGTCACGGTGCACACGATTTTGGGGCTGTGTACAGTGGTCGAGTTGAAAAAAACATTAACTTGGCTTTAGTTCTAAAGGTTGGAAAATTATTAGAACAGAACCCTAAAATTGATGTGATTTACACCCGAAAAACTGATGTTTTTATTGATTTAATTGAAAGAGCCAATATTGCTAATCGGGCCGATGCCAATATTTTTGTATCAATACATTGCAACGCCAACAAAAACACAGCTGCTTCTGGAACTGAAACGTATGTGATGGGGATGAGCAAAGTGGCTTCAAATCTTGAAGCTGCAAAAAAGGAAAACTCCGTAATTACTTTAGAGAAAGATTACAAAGAAAAATACGAAGGTTTCGATCCTAATTCTCCTGAAACTATGATTGGAATGACGTTGATGCAAGAGGAATATTTGGAATATAGTATTTCATTAGCCAGTAAAATTGAAGATCGATTTGCCGATTTAGGAAAAGAAATCAGACACGGCGGAGTAAAACAAGCTCCATTTATGGTGTTACATAAAGCGTATATGCCCAGAGTTTTAGTTGAAACTGGGTTTATCTCAAATCCTACCGAGGGAAGTTTATTGAACTCTGAAGAAGGTCAAGACGAAATTGCCCAAGCCATTGCCGATGCCATTGTGAGTTACAAAAGAGAATATTTTGGTGCCGATGCTACCGATAATATTAGCGAAAGAACTTTTAAAAAAATAATCGAAAAGTCGGTAAAAGATACATCTTCTACAATTGAAAAAAAGCCCGTGTTAACTAGAGACAATTCAGTAGCTATTTTTAAAGTGCAATTATCAGCCAGTGTGAATAACGTAGAATTGGTCTCCAGTAATTTTAAAGGTTTGAAAGACATCACGGTCTCAAAGGAAGGTAAGTTTTATAAGTATATGTATGGCGAAACGTCTAGTTATGAAGATGCTAAGAAATTATTACAGGAAGCAAAATCCAAAGGATATGATTCGGCTTATTTGATAGCCTTTAAAAATGGTGAAATGATTAGCGTGCAAGATGCAATCAAATAATTATTAACTTCAAGTTTAATTAATTTATATTAAATTTGTCAAAACATTTAGATTTTGAAATTAACACGAGAAATTAAAACCGCCATACTTGTCATTTCGACAATTTTACTATTTATATGGGGATACAATTATCTTAAAGGTAAAGACCTTTTAGACAAATACCGCATTTTTTATGTACAATACGATAATGTAGAAGGACTGTCTCCAGCAGCATCAGTTACTATAAATGGATTGATAGTAGGAAAAGTAACCAAAATTACTTTAGATAAAAACACAGGAAAATTAGTAGTTCAACTGCAACTCAAAACTGATTTCCCTATTTCTAAAACAAGTACAGCGGTTATTTATAAACCCGGTTTTATAGATGGAAAACAAATAGCGATTCATCCGAATCTTGCCGACAAATCTGAATGTGCAGATGGTCAATTTTTAATAGGAAAATCTGAATTAGATTTAACCGAAGCCTTGAAGCAACAATTGGTTCCACTTCAGTCAAAATTCGAGAAAGTGATGCTTAATGCTGACAATTTATTGGCAGGAATAAACAATGTTTTGGACAATAAAGGACAGCAAGATTTAAAAAAGAGTTTGGCTGAATTGAGTCAAACGATGGAACAATTTCATAAAGCTTCTTCGAGTATCAACACTATTCTTGATGATAACAAAGGTCAAATAAATGGAGTTGTCACTAATTTGAATAAAGTTTCTAGTAATTTTTCAAAAATATCGGATTCTTTAGACAAAGCTGATTTAGGTAAAACAGTTGTAAATCTGCAAAAAACTTTAGAAAAAGTAGATGCAATGATGGCAAACCTTCAAGAAGGCAAAGGTTCAATGGGCAAGCTAATCAATGATGAAGCTTTGTATAATAATTTAGAAAAAACTTCAAAAGAGTTAGAATTATTACTCGAAGATGTGAGACTTCACCCAACACGTTATGTAAATGTATCCGTTTTCGGAAAGAAAAATAAGCCTTATGTTGCTCCTGTAAAGGATACTGTTTCAAAATAAAAAACTTGTAATTATGGGGTTTTTAAGTTCAATTCTATTTGCCATACTCCTAATTATAGGATTCGGTTATTTTTATTTCAATGTAAAAAAAATCGTTAGAAATATCAATTTAGGTATCGATCTAAACCGCAAAGACAATCCAAAAGCCCGTTGGAAGAATATGGCAATGATTGCTCTCGGACAATCCAAAATGGTCAAAAGACCCGTTGCAGGAATATTGCACATCATTGTTTATGCGGGATTTATCATAATTAATATCGAATTATTAGAAATTATAATAGATGGGTTATTTGGAACCCATAGAATTTTTGCCTTTTTGGGAACGTTCTACAATGTATTGATTGGTTCTTTCGAAATTCTAGCTTTACTGGTTTTAGTAGCTGTTTTTGCTTTTTGGACACGAAGAAACATTGTTAAACTTAAACGGTTTGTCAGCAAAGATTTGACTGGTTTTCCTAAAAACGATGCCAATTATATTCTCTATTTCGAAGTCGTTCTAATGTCATTATTTCTACTAATGAATGCTTCCGATTTGCATTTACAAAACATTCCCGGAGGTTTTTCACATTTCATTAAAGCTGGTTCTTTTCCAATAAGTCAGTTTATACAACCCATATTCAATGGTGTTTCCAGCGAATTGGTAATGCTTCTGAACGAATTATTTTGGTGGTTGCACATCATTGGTATTTTGATATTTATGAATTATTTGTATTACTCAAAACACCTACATATTTTGTTGGCTTTTCCAAACACCTATTTTGCCGATTTGAATCTAAAAGGACAACTCTCCAATTTAGAATCCGTAACCAATGAAGTGAAATTGATGATGGATCCCAACGCTGATCCTTATGCTACTCCTGCTATAGACGAAAATGCCGTGCCAAGTAAATTTGGAGCAAGCGATATTCAGGATTTAAATTGGGTTCAACTTCTAAACGCTTATACTTGTACAGAATGTGGTCGTTGCACCTCTTCTTGCCCTGCAAATCTAACAGGAAAAAAATTGTCTCCACGCAAAATAATGATGGACACAAGGGACAGAATCGAAGAAGTAGGGAAAAATATCGATGCCAATAAAGGAATTTTCGTTCCCGACAACAAATCATTATTAAACGATTACATCACACCCGAAGAATTATGGGCGTGTACATCCTGTAATGCTTGCGTCGAAGAATGTCCAGTAAACATCAGTCCGCTTTCAATTATTATTGATTTGCGACGTTATCTAGTGATGGAACAAAGTGCTGCGCCAACTTCATTAAATGCAATGATGACCAATATCGAGAACAACGGAGCGCCTTGGCAATACAACCAGCAAGATAGATTGAATTGGAAAAACGAAATATAGTTTAAAGGTTTAAAGTTTAATCGATTAATCGGTTAAACGTTTAACCAATTAACCGATTAAACAAAAAGAAATGCAAGAAGTTTTAGTAGTACCAACAATGGCCGAAATGTTATCTCAAGGCAAACAACCTGAAGTATTGTTTTGGGTAGGTTGTGCAGGAAGTTTTGATGATAGAGCCAAAAAAATCACAAAGGCATTTGTCCGAATTTTGAATCGTGCCAAGGTGCCCTTTGCCGTTCTCGGAACCGAAGAAAGTTGTTCTGGCGATCCAGCAAAACGAGCTGGAAACGAGTTTTTGTTTCAAATGCAAGCGATGACCAATATTGAAGTTTTGAATGGCTACGAAATTAAAAAAATCGTTACCGCTTGTCCGCATTGTTTCAATACTTTGAAAAATGAATACCCGGAATTGGGCGGAAAATATGAAGTGCTGCACCACACAGAATTCCTAAAATCCTTGCTCGACGACGGAAGATTAACCATCGAAGGAGGACAGTTCAAAGGGAAAAGGATCACATTTCACGACCCTTGTTATCTAGGAAGAGCCAATAATGTCTATGAAGCTCCCAGAGATTTAATCAAAAAATTGGATGCCGAATTAGTCGAAATGAAACGTTCTCGTTCCAACGGATTATGCTGTGGAGCAGGTGGAGCACAAATGTTTAAAGATGCAGAACCTGGCAACAAAGAAGTGAATATAGAAAGAACCGAAGATGCTCTTGAAACTAAACCCGATATTATTGCCGCTGGTTGTCCTTTTTGCAATACCATGATGACAGACGGAATCAAAAACAAAGAAAAAGAAGGCGAAGTAAAAGTAATTGACATCGCCGAATTAATTGCAAATGCAATGGATTTGTAATTAAATAGAAATTAAAAATCTGCTCCCGATAGCTATATCGGGACTAAAATCTAAAATCTCATGCTTATACCTTTCGAAAATTTACCATTAGAATCCAAAATCTGGATTTACCAATCCAACAGAAAATTCTCCGATGCCGAATTTTCCGAAATAGAAGCTGATGTGATTTCCTTTCTTGAAAAATGGGAAGCGCACAGTGTTGGTTTGGAATCGTCGTATCAATTGAAATACAATCGATTTATAATTATTGCCGTGAATCAGGAAGTGCAGGCTGCGACTGGCTGTTCTATCGATTCTTCGGTGCAATTTATTCAAAAATTGGAACAAAAATACAATGTCGATTTGCTTGATAAAATGAATGTAACTTTCAAAAATGGCGAACACATTGCCCACAAAACTTTGATTGATTTCAAGAAAATGGCCAAAGAAAAAGCCGTTACCGAAAACACTATCGTTTTCAATAACCTCGTTAACAATATAGAAGAATACAATGAGTCTTGGGAAGTTCCAGCTATGGATAGTTGGCACAGTCGGTTTTTCTAGAATAAATTACAGGAACAAGTTCGGTATTCTTTATATGTATTCATCATTCCAATTCGGGAAATACTAATTTATTAAGTTCTTTTCATCAAAATATACACATGAAAATAGCAATTGTTTGTTATCCAACTTTTGGCGGAAGTGGCGTTGTCGCTACAGAATTAGGGCTAGAATTGGCACGTCGTGGTCACGAGATTCACTTTATTACCTACAGCCAACCCGTTCGTTTAGCGCTATTAAATCCAAATGTTCATTATCACGAAGTGAATGTTCCTGAATATCCATTGTTTCACTTTCAGCCCTATGAATTGGCTTTATCGAGCAAATTGGTCGATATGGTGAAGCTTTATAAAATTGAATTATTGCACGTTCATTATGCCATTCCGCACGCTTATGCAGGTTATATGGCAAAGCAAATGCTCAAAGACGAAGGCATAAATCTCCCAATGATTACGACACTTCACGGAACCGATATTACCTTGGTGGGAAACCATCCTTTCTATAAAACTGCGGTAACTTTTAGTATCAATAAATCCGATTTTGTGACCTCAGTTTCTCAAAGTTTGAAAGAGGATACCCTTAAATTATTCAATATTAAGAATGAAATTCAGGTAATTCCCAATTTTATCGAATTGGATAAAAACACCATTGACCCAAGTATTTCGTGCCGTCGATCGGTTATGGCGACTGAAAATGAGCGAATTATTACGCATATCAGCAATTTCAGAAAGGTGAAACGAATTCCAGATGTGATAAAAATATTTTATAAAATTCAACAAGAAATTCCTGCCAAGTTGATGATGGTAGGCGATGGACCTGAGAAAGAAAAAGCTGAATATTTATGCCAAGAATTAGGCATTCTCGATAGAGTGATTTTCTTTGGAAACAGTAATGAAATAGACAAAATACTAAGTTATACCGATTTATTCTTACTGCCCTCCGAAACCGAAAGTTTTGGACTTGCCGCTCTCGAGGCAATGGCTTGGAGTGTTCCTGTAATTTCCAGCAATTCTGGAGGTTTACCTGAAGTAAATTTTGATGGGATTTCAGGATATTTGAGTGATACCGGCAATACTGATGAAATGGCCGAAAATGCATTAAAAATATTGAAAGACAGCAAGACCTTGAATAAATTCAAAGAAAATGCGTTATCAGTTGCAAAGCAATTTGATATTGAAAAAATTCTGCCTTTATACGAGGAACTTTATCACAAGGCTATAAATAAATTTTTATGAAAAAAGCAGTTCTATTTATTCTAGCTTTAATTTTGGTTTCTTGTGGAGCTTCATCTTCAAAAACTTCGGGAAAGAATGTGTTGTATGAGGTTTTAACACAACAAACAGATGGTGGGGCAAGTATTCGCTTTTTTGAGATTTTATCTGAGGAAAATGAAATCGTCATGTTGCAAAATGACGAGAAATTAAAAGAAAAAATCAAGACTAACGATATTCAAACGTCTAATTTTATAGTTTTGAATATGGGCGAAAAAACTTCTGGAGGTTATAAAATTGGTATTGAATCTGTTGTTGAAACTGATAAAAATATAATAATTACGATTAAAGAAACTTCACCACAATCCAGTTCAATGGTTACACAAGAAATTACAACTCCTTATTGCGTGGTAAAAATAAATTCGAAAAAGGAAATTATCATCAAATAAAATCGGGAGCAGAAATGTATTAAACTCATTTGTATTGGATGTAAATCATATTTTTATACCATATTTCCAACATTAAAACTAAAACCACCTGCTTGAAAAACAGTTGCTTCTACTACCCATAATTTGGTCTCCAATCTAAACTTAAAACAATTGAAAAAGACAGGATTCTAAATTGCTTTTTCAAAACTTCGTACTTTAAACTTTTGAACTTTGAACTAAAATATTATATTTGTTCAAAACTAATTATAATGGCAGGAAATAGCTACGGAACCCTATTTAGAATAACAACATTTGGTGAATCTCACGGAGAAGCTTTAGGCGGAATAATTGATGGATGTCCTTCAGGAATTGCATTAGATTTTGATGCCATTCAAGTTGAAATGTCACGCAGAAAACCAGGGCAATCCGCTATAGTAACCCAACGAAAAGAGCCAGATGATGTACAATTTTTATCAGGAATTTTCGAGGGTAAAACGACAGGAACACCAATTGGATTTATTATTCCAAATACCAATCAAAAATCAGATGATTATTCGCATATAAAAGACAATTACAGACCTAGTCACGCGGATTATGTGTACGAAAAAAAATATGGTGTTCGTGATTATCGTGGCGGCGGAAGGAGTTCTGCTCGAGAAACTGCCAGTAGAGTAGTTGCTGGAGCGGTTGCAAAACAAATGTTACCAGAAATTAAAATCAACGCTTATGTTTCTTCTGTTGGGCCAATTTTTCTCGAAAAACCGTATCAAGATTTAGATTTTTCAAAAATTGAAAGCAATCCAGTACGTTGTCCCGATGAAAAAATGGCGACGGAAATGGAAGAATACATTCGGGTGATTAAGAAACAAGGAGATACAGTTGGTGGAACCGTAACTTGTGTGATTCAAAATGTTCCAATTGGTTTGGGAGAACCAGTTTTTGATAAATTACATGCTGAATTAGGCAAAGCGATGCTTTCGATAAATGCCGTAAAAGGTTTCGAATTTGGTAGCGGTTTTTGTGGTGCAAAAATGAAAGGAAGCGAACACAATGATTTATACAATCCTGATGGAACTACCAGAACGAACCTTTCGGGAGGAATTCAAGGAGGAATTAGTAACGGAATGGACATTTATTTCCGTGTGGCTTTCAAACCAGTGGCTACCATTATGCAAAAACAAGAATCACTTGACAATACAGGAAATATAACTGAAATGCAAGGTAAAGGTCGTCACGATCCTTGTGTAGTTCCCCGTGCAGTGCCAATTGTTGAAGCGATGGCTGCCATTGTTCTTGCCGATTTTTATTTGTTAAACAAAACCTATTTTAAATAGTTTAGGTGTTTAGTTTGTAATTTTTAATATGAACTGCAAACAGAATACTGCAAACTAAACACTAAAAATAATGACCCAAACCGAAACCAAAAAAACATCCTTTTTAGGAAATCTGACTGTTCAAATTGTTATTGCGATGCTTTTAGGAGCATTCTTGGGCATTTATGTTCATAATAATTATGATATCACTTTTGCCAAAGAGTTTAGCGATAAGATAAAAATTTTAGCCACGATTTTTATCCGTTTGGTGCAAATGATTATTGCAGTATTGGTGTTTAGTACATTAGTGCCTGGAATAGCAAAGTTAGGTGATATTAAAACTGTAGGTAGAGTTGGAGGAAAAGCTTTAGGTTGGTTTTTCAGTGCGTCTTTTATTTCACTTTTGATAGGATTGTTTTGGGTCAACGTTTTGAAACCTGGAGTTGGATTGAATTTGTCTAATATCGATTTATCTGCCGCTGCGGAGGTAACAGGAAATACGCAAAGTTTTTCTACCCAAAATTTCATAGAACATATTATTCCCAAAAGTATCGTTGAGGCAATGGCGAATAATGAAATTATCCAAATTGTAATTTTCTCAATCTTTTTCGGATTAGCAGCTGCTTCAATCGGTAATTATGCAAAACCAGTTACTCATGCCATTGAAGTTTTATCACATATAGTTCTTAAAATGGTAAATTATGTTATGAAGTTTGCTCCAATGGGTGTTTTTGGTGCGATTGCAGGCGTTTTTGCAATAAAAGACCTGAACGAATTAGTGTTTACTTATATTAAATTTTTCGCTTCATTTTTGGTTGGAATAAGTTCTTTATGGGTTTTTCTTTTAGCAGTGGGATTTATTTTTCTTGGCAAAAGAATGAAAACTTTATTAAATCATATCGTTGGTCCATTAATTATTGCTTTTAGTACAACCAGTAGCGAAGCGGTTTTTCCAAAATTGACTGAGGAATTAGAACGCTTTGGAATAAAAGATAAAATCGTAGCTTTTATGTTGCCTTTAGGGTATTCTTTCAATTTAGATGGCAGTATGATGTACATGACTTTTGCCAGTTTATTTATTGCACAAGCTTATGGAATCGATTTAGATATGGGAACTCAAATGACAATGCTTTTAGTTCTAATGCTAACTAGTAAAGGGATTGCAGGAGTTCCAAGAGCCAGTTTAGTTATTGTTGCTGCTACTTGTGGAATGTTTAAAATACCAATTGAAGGCATCGCTTTGATTCTTCCAATAGACCATTTCTGTGATATGTTTAGGAGTGCTACCAATGTTTTAGGAAATGCTTTGGCAACATCTGTAGTTGGAAAATGGGAAGGCGAAGATTCTCATGCTGCCTAAATTTCAAAAAATATATTTTATTTTAATACCGTTCTTTTTTTTGAGCGGTATTTTTTTTGCATTACTTTATGGTTGAAATAATATTTTGAATGATTATATATTAAGGAATAACTTATAAAAACCTCATATTATATTATTTAATAAAAAATTATAATGTATATTTGAAATGAATTTAATTTCTTATGCAGAAAATTCGTTTTGTTTTATTGCTCCTCTCATTTCTGATTTCTTTCAGCAATTTCTCTTTTGCGCAAGTTAAAACACCATCTAAATTAGAAATCCGAAATACAGCAAAACGTGCAGTAAAATATTTGGATTCAGAAAAATTTGAAAAATCGTTAGAAACAGCAAGATTGAGTTTGAATTATGCTACAATCATTAAGGATGATTATTTGATTGCAGCATCTTATAATATTATTGCGGCTAATTTCGATGCACTATCTGAGTTTGATAAAGCTATTTTCTTTTATAAAAAAGGCTTAGCTTATGCTAATAAAACCAATAATGACACCATCAAAAATTACTTAAATAATAATTTGGGTAATGTGTATTGCTTCGAAAAAAAAGAGTATCAAACAGGCATCAATTATTATAAAAAGTCGTTAGAATTCAGTGAAAAAGTGTCTGATACTAGCCAAATTGTTTTTACAAAACTGAATATAGCCTGGGCTTACTTTGATATTGGTCAGTTTGAAAATGGATTGCCCTATTTGCAATATATAAATAAATACCATCCGAAATTTGGAGATAAAACAACAATTGTTGTTTTCAACATGCTAAATGGTATGTATAGCAATCACATTGGTGCTGATAAAACTGCTGAATCGTACTTTTTGGCTGCTATAAGTCTTGGGGAAAAATTTGGCGAAAAGAATGATCTAGCCTTTTCCCACCAAGAATATTCTAAGTTTTTATTAAAAAAAGGAGATTATAAAAAGGCTTATGAAAACTTAGTAATTTATAATAAAATTACAGATGAAATTTATAACGAAGGATTATTAAAAAAGGTTAATATCACTGGAATTAATCTGGAATTGGATGAATATAAAAGAGAAATTGATAGAATTGAAACAGAAAACCAATTACAAGCTCAAAGTATAAAAAAATCTCGTATCATAGTAATCTTATTCGTAATTGTATTTTTGGTTTTATTAATGTTATTGTATTCGCTCTATAAAAATTATAATTTTAAGAAAAAGGTAAATCACGACCTCACACTTTCTAATGTAGAATTGTTAATTGCTAAAGATAAAGCCGAAGAAGCATCTCATGCAAAAACACAATTTGTATCGACAATTAGCCACGAACTTAGAACTCCCTTGTATGGCGTTATTGGAATAACCAATTTGTTATTAGATGAGCATAAAGAACTGGCAAAAAGTCCTCATTTGAATTCGCTAAAATTTTCGGCTCGTTATTTATTGTCGCTTGTTAATGATATTTTGCAAATAAATAAAATTGAAGAAAACAGAATAATTCTCGAAAATTTAACCTTTAATCTTCCGGATGAAATTAAATTAGTAAAAAATGCTCTTTCCTTTATTTCACAAAGTCATAACAATAAAATTAGTGTCAATATAGATTCGGCTATTCCAGAATATCTCATTGGTGACAAATTGCGATTGGCGCAAATACTTATGAATTTGGTAAGTAATGCATTGAAATTCACCAAAAATGGTGAAGTAATTATTAGTGCAAATTTAGTTAAAATAGAAAATAATATGCATCATATTGAGTTTCAAATCTCTGATAATGGAGTTGGAATTGAGGTCGCTGACCAAGATAAAATTTTCGAAAAATTTGTACAATTAGGAAGAAATGATAGTGATTATCAAGGAACTGGTCTTGGTTTGTCTATAGTGAAACGATTGTTAGAACTGTTTGATAGTGAAATTTCGCTCGAAAGTCAAGTAGGCGTCGGAACTACATTTATATTTACAATAGCATTTGAATATGATCCTGAAAAAACTAACGAAATAATCAATAACATAAAAGTTGATTTAAGTTCAGGACAAATATTTAAGGTTTTGGTAGTAGAAGACAACAAAATCAATCAGACCATTACCAAGAAAATTATCGAGAAAAACAATTGCAGTTGCTTTATCGTAGATGATGGATTTCAAGCTTTGGATGTTCTAAACAAAGAGGTTTTTGATGTTATTTTGATGGATATTAATATGCCTCTGATAAGTGGTTTCGAAACCACCAGAAAAATTCGTCTCAAAGGCATTCAAACTCCTATTATTGCTTTGACGGCTTTCGCCAAAGACGAAATTACCGAAGAAGCATTAGATGCTGGAATGAATGATATTATGATAAAACCATTCGAATCAATAAAATTATTTCAGGTAATTAATGATCAAATTAAAAAATCAAAAAACGCCGTCTTATGACAGCGTTTTTTTTAGATTGATTTTTTTTATTTAATTGGAATTGATTTTAAAGTTCTTTTTTGGGTGCCTTCTTTTTTATCTATAACAACGTGAAGAATACCATCTTTATAATTCGCTTCTATTTTGTTTTCATCAATTGTGTCTGGTAGGTTAAAAGTTCTGCTGAAAGATTGATAATTGAACTCTCTGCGGGTGTAATTTTCTTTTTTGCTAACTTCTTCTTTTTTCTCTTCTTTTTCTGAAGAAATCCTTAGAATATGATTGTCGATTTCTACTTTGAAGTCTTCTCTTTTCATTCCTGGAGCTGCTAATTCTACTTCAATCTTTTTGTCAGATTCTTTCAAATTTACAGAGGGTAAATTGCTACCTAATGCTGCAAAATTTCTATCGGTCCAATCAAATAAATCTTTTGTTATAAAATCATCAAAAAAATTATTGATGGATTTGCTTTCCAATGACGGAAATAAGCCGTCTTTTTTAACTAAAGTTTTCATAATATTGAATATTAAATTGTTTTTAATTAAGTCACATAAAGTTAGTGAAAATTTGAAAAAAATATTTTCAAAATAACAAATTTTTAACACTCAAATATCTGATAATAAGAAAGATACTAATAATAGTAATTAAAAGAAAAACACCTTTTAATTTGTTGATTAAAGGTGTTTTTTTAGATTGAAATAATTAGAAAATAATACCATTTAATACCAGCGTTTTTTATTCTGTTTTGAAACCTCTGATTTTCTTGATTTGTGCGCACCACCACTTCGATTGGAGTTATTGGGCTTTGTAGATCCTCCTGGAGCAGTTTCTGGATTTCCAGAATGCCAAGGATACGGATGATCACTTATAATCTTAACATCGACTTTAATTAATTTTTGAATATCCTTCCAATATTGATGCTCGTCTTTACTACAAAAAGAAATAGCAATTCCTTCATTTCCAGCACGACCAGTTCTTCCAATTCTATGAACATATGTTTCAGGGATATTAGGCAAATCAAAATTGATTACATAGGGTAATTGGTCAATATCGATACCCCGAGCTGCAATATCGGTGGCGACAAGAACTCCAACTTCTTTATTTTTGAAGGCATCTAAAACGCGTTGTCTTGCATTTTGTGACTTATCTCCGTGAATGGCTTCAGCAGGAATATCTTTTTTGCGTAATGCTTTCACCACATTATCTGCACCGTGTTTGGTTCTCGAAAAAACCAAAACATCGGATAAGTTTTGATTTTTTATCAAATGATACAACAAGTTTCTTTTCTCACCTTTTTCGACAAAATAAACGTGCTGTTCTACATTTTCGGCTGTGGATGAAACGGGTGAAACTTCTACTTTTTCGGGGTCTTTCAAGAACATTTCGGCTAATTCTCGGATAGCGATTGGCATTGTTGCTGAGAATAATAGCGTTTGTCTGTTTTTTGGCGTAAGCTTTACAATTTTTTTGACATCATTTATAAAACCCATATCCAGCATTTGGTCGGCTTCGTCCAAAACTAAAGTGTGCAAATGATCTAAATCGATGAAACCTTGTTTGTGCAAATCGAGTAATCTTCCTGGTGTTGCCACTAAAACATCGATTCCTTTGCGAAGTGCGTCTACCTGAGGTACTTGAGAAACACCACCAAAAATAGTGAGTTGTGTTAGGTTAGTATATTTACCATAAGTATCAAAGCTTTGTCCAATTTGAACTGCTAATTCTCGGGTTGGAGTCACGATTAGCGCACGAATTTCTTTAGCTTTTTTGGATGAACCTACAATTCGATGCAATTGATGAATGATTGGAATAGCAAATGCTGCCGTTTTTCCTGTTCCTGTTTGTGCGCAACCTATTAAATCTCTTCCTGCTAAAACTAGTGGAATTGCTTGTTCTTGAATTGGTGTTGCATTGATATAGCCTTGTTCGAATACGGCTTTTTGAATACTTTTTGAAAGTGATAAATCTTCGAATAACATATTTTTTGTATTAAATATCTAGAAATTTTTACTTAGATAATTTTTGCAAAGATAGGTTTATTATTTTTAGGGTGTTTTGCTATTGATTTTAAGCCAATTATCCTCAAAATTCAAAATTTATTCCAATTCAATATTATTGTTTGATTTTATAAAATCAGTAACCAAATATCCTATGAGTTTCCCAATCAAATGATTGTTTTTTTCATAACATAAATCCGGTGCACCTTCGCAAATATGGAGGTAAGCAGCATTTTTATTTTTCGCAAAAAAGGTTACAAACTGACGTAATTCCTCAATAGAAAAACCGCTTAAAGTCATAGCGCTACTGGCAATATTTGGAATGGCATCTAAATCTACTTCAACGCCGTAAAAGTCATTTTGAATAAATTGTGAAGCATTAATAAGTTCTTGATTGAAGCTTTTTTCTTTTCGAATATTGATACTGTCATAGGTAGCATATCGCACTCGATCTTCAATTTTTTTGATGATGTCTAAAACACTTTTGGAGGTGTAATTTTCGTGTAAACCAAAAATAAAATACTTTTTAAGAAAACCTTCTTCAAACGCATAAGAAAAACCATTTCCACTATGTCTCCCTTCGAGAATTCTAAAATCAGAATGGGCATCAAAATTAACAGCATTGATTGGTTTTCCTTTGGCAAGTGCGGTTCCCTTTATATTTCCGTAGGAATTATTGTGACCGCCACCAATAATAATTGGAGTTTTTCCTGCTTTTACAATATTAAAAATGATATGCGAAACATCTTTATCAATTTTTTCTACAAGTTGACTCAATTTTGATCGATCGTCGATATCGTTGAAGTCTAAATGTTCCACTTCTTTCATTTCAGCACGGACATTCAATTGTCCTAAAACTAATATTTGATTCCCTTTACAGAAACGATTGTGCTGAATGTTTGCGATGCTGGCGATGGCGCATTCCCATGCTGATGCTGCTCCGGGTCTTCCAAAATTGGCTCTAACCCCGATGTCTTCTGGAATTCCAAACAACACATATTTTGCTTCACAGGTATTTAAAAACGCAGCAATATCTATCCCTTTTGGAATAGTTAGCATTTTTTCCCCGAATTTTATTTCGCCACTTCGGTGGTTTGTGACTTTTGCAAGATCATTAATCGTGAACGGTATCAGTTTTTCCATAAAAATTTAAATCCCCCAAATATAATATAAATGTTTAAAATCCGTTATTAAGTCATATTATATTATTAAATTTGTTTAATTAATTATCAACTTTTATTATAAAAAAGAGTAAATACAATGGAAGAGCAACAAAACAATTCGAACTCAAGTCTAAAGATTATTATCGGTATTTTAGCTGTCCTATTGATAGGAAGTTTATTTTATATCTACAAGATTTCATCCGATGCAAAACAAGTGCAAACAGAATTAACAACTACAATGACTGAAAAAGAGTCAGTTATGAAAGATTTGCAAGAATTAAAAGCAACTTATGATGCCGCAATTGCCGAAAATACTTCAATGTCTGAAGAATTGATTAAAGAAAGAGACAAAGTAGTGAATTTGATGAATGACATTGACAAATCCAAAGGAGATGTGTCAAAATACAAAGCTGAATTATCGAAATTACAAAGCAATATGAAGGTTTTAATGGCTGAGAATGAAAGCTTGAAAAAACAAAATACAACACTAACTGCTCAACGTGACAGCACTGTAGTTGTTTTGGGAGAATCCAAAAAATACAACGAAGTTTTAGTCGGACAAAATGAAGAGTTGTCTAAAACTGTTGAAAAAGGTTCTAAATTGTCTGTATTGAATATGCAAACTGCTGCTTACAAAATTAGAAGCTCAGGAAAACAAGTTGCTACTGATAAAGCGGGTAGAGCAGATGTTCTAAAAATTAGCTTTACTATTGCCGAAAATCAAATAGCGAAATCAGGAGATAAAGAATATTATGTTCAAGTTATTGATAGTAAAAATAATGTTCTTGGAGAAAAACAAACTGTAAATTTTGATGATAAAACCTTGACTTACAGTTTTATCTCTAAAGTAAAATATGAAAACAAAACAGTTAATGTTTCTGAAGATTTACCTGGAAAAGATTTTGCAAAAGGAACTTATTTTGTAAATGTATT
>Ga0209097_10001704_pt1 | contig 18557 bp, 19 predicted proteins | sample AD_UKC052_MetaG_FD_184419 | JGI IMG/M metagenome (GOLD analysis project Ga0209097, IMG submission 184419) | Active sludge microbial communities of municipal wastewater-treating anaerobic digesters from USA - AD_UKC052_MetaG (SPAdes) (version 2) | ecosystem: Engineered > Bioreactor > Anaerobic >... | reverse complement strand
TCGTTGATCACCAGTCCCTGCGACGATACGCCAAGGTGGAATAGCAGAGCGAGGGACAAGGCCAGTGCGCGCATCGGCCGAAATTAGGGGAGTGGAAGCACGTGTGGCCGAGGGACGTGTCGATCATCGAGAATGGCCCGACAGGATATCACAGTGCGTTCTTGGTGACCCAATAGCGCCAGGCGATCATCACCTTCTGGGTCTTGGTCAGGCGCAGCAGGTCCTTGTCCCATAGCTTGGGCAGCACGGCCTTGTTCAAGCGGGCCAGCAGGCGGAAGAGGGTCTTGTTCATGTGCAGGTGTTACCGCATTCCTCATTGTCCCACTCCAGCTCGATGGTGGCGTGGTGAATGCCCAGATCCCTTAGCCTTTCGCGAGCCTCGCACTTGATCGCCAATGCTTTCTCGAGGTCCACCTGACCTACCACCACATGCACGGTATGCACCACGAAGCTACCGTCCAAGGTCCAAGTATGCTGGTCGTGCAGGTCGGTGACGTGCGGTATGGCCAGCAATTGCTGACGTACCCGGTCCAGGTCGATCCCCTCGGGTACTTCCTGCATGAGGATGCGGGTACCTTTCCGCAAGGTGCCAACGGCATTGAACAGTATGAACAAGCTGATACCGAGGCTTAGCAATGGATCGACGATGGCCCAGCCCGTGAAGTGGATGGTGATCGCCCCGACCAGTACAGCGGCCCAACCCAGCACGTCCTCCAGCAGGTGTAGATACGCCCCTCGCTCGTTCAATGTATGTCCCGCATGGAGCTTCCAAGCGGCCAGGCCGTTCATCACCAGACCGAACAGGGCGATGAGCATCATGCCCTCGGTATGTGGCAGGGTGGTGGACCATAACTTGGGAACGGTCAATGCCAACATGGCCAACGCGCCCACCACCAGCACCACGCTGGTGAGCCATCCCCCCAACATGCTGTAGCGGCCGTATCCGTAGCTGTAGTGTGCGTCCCGCCCTTTCATCGCCACGCGTTGCAGGTACCACGCCGTTCCCAGCACCAAACAGTCGCCGGCATCATGCAGCGCATCGGTGAGCACCGCGATGCTGCCTGTCCACCAGCCGCCCACCACTTCGACCACGGTGAACGCCAGGTTGATGAGGAACGCGACCCTCAATGAGGCCGCCCCGGCCGCATGCACATGGCCATGCGGATGTTCGGGATGGTGATGATGCCCGGCGTGGGAGTGCGCGTGGTCGTGGGGCATGGGGCGAAGGTAGGGGCCTCACCCGACCACCACCCGGCCGGTCTTCTTCGCCAGCTTCTTCTTGGCCTCGCTCAATTGCATGATCTCCTGCAACAAGGCCATCACGGTCAGTTCATCGGCAGCGCGCAATTGCTCCTGTCGCTCCTTGATCATGCGGTCCACACGCCGCTCCTTCAGGATGTCCACGGCCTCTTCCAAGGCATCGAAGAGGCTCTCGCTCTCACGCTTCACATGGATCTTGTGGCGATCCTTCCAGTTGGGACTCAACACGTGCTTGTCGGTGAGCAGGTCGATGGCCGCGCTCCGCCACTGCTCCTGCTCGTGCCCGATGTAACGCGTCGCATCCACCTGTTGGCCCAGGTTGCTGTTGTGGCGGTAGTCCAGGTAGATCTCGCGGAACAGCGGGTCGTCGAAGAGTATGTCATCCAGGGCCAATAACTCGAACATGAGTTCGGCCACGCTGGTCTCGTCGTCGTTCGTGTTGCCATCCTCGTCCTGGAAGGGCACGGTGATGCGTTCATGGCCATAGCTCAACAGCATCCTCAGCAGGTCGCGCTCCTGGGGCGTGGTGCCGAGGTCCTCCAAGGTCGGTTGCACCGGTGCCACTGCGGGCGCCAGAAGCTCCTCCGGAACGGGCTGATCTTCGCCGAGCTTCTTCCGGTACTGCTTGCGCAGCACCTTGTTCATCTCGCTGATCAGCGCCTGCTCATTGATCTGCAGCAGCCGGCTGCATTGCTGCACATAGAGCGATCGAAGCACCATGTCGGGAACGAGGGACACACTCTCCACGATCTCGTGGATGGCCGTGGCCTTCTTCACCGGGTCATCGCCCACGTCCTGCATGAGCAGACCTGCCTTGAAGACCAGGAAATCCTGCGCATTACGCGTGAGGTGGTCGGTGACCTCGCTGCTGCTGTGGCCTTTGGCGAAGCTGTCCGGGTCCTCGCCGTCAGGGAAGGTCACCACCTTCACATTGAGCCCTTCCTTCAGGATCAGGTCGATGCCGCGCAGGCTGGCCTTCATGCCCGCCGCATCACCGTCGTAGAGGATGCTGACCGTGGGCGCGTAGCGCTTGATCAACCGGACCTGGTCCTCCGTGAGGCTGGTGCCGCTGCTGGCCACCACATTGGTGATGCCGGCTTGATGCAGGCTGATGACGTCCGTGTAGCCTTCCACCAGGTAACACAACTGCTGCTCCACGATGGAGCGCTTGGCATGGTGGATGCCGTAGAGCGAGCGGCTCTTGTTGTAGAGTACGCTCTCCGGACTGTTGAAGTACTTGGGGAGCTTCTTGTCGCTCTTCAGCGTACGCGCACCGAAGGCGATGGGTTGGCCGCTGAGACCCAGGATCGGAAAGGTGACGCGCCCAGCGAAGAAGTCCCAAGCACTGCCGCTGCCATCATCGCGCCGCTTGATCCATCCGGCCTTCTCCAGGATCTCGGGGTTGAATCCGTGGGCCGTGGCTGCTGCGGTGAACGCGTTGCCGAACTCTGGCACATAGCCCAGCTGGAACGTGCGGATGGTGGCATCACTGAAGCCGCGCTCGTGGAAGTAGGAGAGGCCGATGCGCTTGCCCTCATCGCTGTTCCACAACTGCTCCACGCTCCACGCCATGGCCCACTGCTGCACCACAGCGAGGCTCTCGCGCTCGCTTTGCTCCACCTGCTGTTCGGGCGTCTGCTCCTCCTCCGGCAGGTCGATGTTGTACCGCTTGGCCAGCCAACGAATGGCCTCCACGTAGCTCAGGTGCTCGTGTTTCTGCAGGAACGTGATGCTATCGCCGCTCTCGCCACAGCCGAAGCACTTGAAGATGCCCAGGTTGGGACTGACGTTGAAACTCGGCGTCTTCTCGTTGTGGAACGGGCATAGGCCCAGGTAACGTGGGCCTTTACGCTTGAGCGCCACGAATTCGCCCACCACCTCCTCCACGCGGGCGGCCTCCTTGACCTGTTGGATGGCGTGGGGTTGGATCACAGTGGAGGGGATGGGGGCGTGAATTTACCCCGTACCAGACGGGTGATCACGGATGTTGATGGTTATTCGCAAGCCGTGCCGAAAGAACCTTGAAGGTCAGGGAGCTGTGTGGTTATCCACAGTGATCCCACGATCCATCAACACAGCGTTAGGGCTTGATCTCCGTTCCTGTCGAATCGAAGGTCGCCCGCTTGATCTCATTGCCCTGCTCATCATAGAACACCCATTGACCATGGTTCACCCCTTGCAGATACTGACCAACGTAGAAGGGGATACCGTTGGGGTGGTTCACCACGGAGGGACCATTCTCCTTACCGTTCACGTAGGTGTTCTGGCTACGCAGGGTCCCATTCGGGAAGTATGAGGTCCAGACCCCGGTCCGTTGTCCATCGCGCATCATACCCTCCATGCGACCGCCGTCCTTGGTGTGGATGACCTGTGGACCATTGTCGGTGGGCTTCCCATCCGCCCCCTCAACGGCGACCGCCGCTCCGGTCGAAGTACTGTCCGCCATTCCTTCGCTGGTGGTAGCGGTCGTAGGAGCTGTGCACCCCCCGCAAAGACAGGCGATGATGGCCAGTGATGCCACGGAATAGCGGTTCATGTTCGCTCAGGTCATTTGGTGCGTTCAACGGTCAGTTGCACAAGTCCCTCCAAGCCATCACGAGCCTCGTTGCGGGGGAACGTGCGGAGCAGGTCGAGGGCTTCGTCCCGATAGGCCAGCATACGCTGGTGAGCATGGGTGATGCCTCCAGCCTGCCGCACCATATCGATGACCTTGGCAACAGCCGTATCGTCCTCGTTCTTGTTCTTCACAGTGTTCACCATCCAGCGGCGGTCCGAGGCGCTCACGTGTTGCAAGGCATGGATCAAGGGCAATGTCAGTTTCTTCTCCTTGATGTCCAATCCACTGGGTTTGCCGATATCCTCACCATTGCCGTAGTCGAACAGGTCATCCTTGATCTGAAAAGCGATCCCCACCAGTTCGCCGAACCTTCTCATGCGTTCCACCTCATCGGCCGGTCGGCCGGCAGCACTGGTGCCACTGGCGCAGCAGGCAGCGATCAAGCTGGCCGTCTTCTGCCGGATGATGGTGAAGTAGACCTCCTCGCTGAAGTTCAGGTTACGGCTCTTCTCCAGTTGGAGCAACTCCCCCTCGCTCATCTCCCGTACCGCATGGCTCACGATCCGTAGCACTTCGAACTCCCCCTTGTCCACAGCCAAGAGGAGCCCTCGACTCAGCAGGTAGTCGCCCACCAGGACGGCGATCTTGTTCTTCCAAAGGGCATTGATGCTGAAGAACCCGCGCCTTAGTGGACTGCCATCCACCACATCGTCGTGCACCAAGGTGGCCGTGTGCAACAATTCGATGAGGCTTGCCGCGGTGAACGCGCTCTCCGTCACCTCTCCGAACAGTCGGGCACTGAGCAAGGTGAACATGGGCCGCATCTGTTTGCCCTTGCGTTTCACGATGTAATGCATGATGCGGTCCAACAGCGCCGCCCGGCTGCGCATGGCCTCACGGAAGTGTGGCTCGAAGGCCTTCATTTCCGCCGCGATCGGGCGCTGGATCTCATCAAGGGTCATCATCCGGGGCCAAAGTTCGGCATCCCGGGGCTGAACACACGCAACCCTGCACGATGCCGTCCGTCATTGCTTGCAACCGACCGCGCCGCGTTACCTTCGCTCAGCATGTCCCGCTTACGCACCTTCCCACTCCTGCTCGCATTGCTCCTGTTCTCCTCCATTTCGTCGGAGGCGTTCGCCCAGCCACGGAAGGTGCAGCCCGGCAAGGCCCGGGTGATCCTTGCGCGTGAGCGTATGGCCGAGCAATTCGATACGGTGGACGTGGTCAAGAACGTGTTCAAGTTCAATCCACTGCTCTTCTTCCGGGGCGAGATCCCGTTGTACTACGAACGTGCGCTCACTCCCAACGTCAGCCTCGAACTCGGCCTCGGGGTCACCCTGAGGAACTACCTGGCCCTGTCCTTCACCGGCGATGATGCTGATGATTATGGGGCCGGGACCGAGATCATCGCCAATCCCAGTTATCACGTGGCCGCGCGCATCTATTTCGTGCACGACCTGGAGCCACAGGGATTTTATGTGCAGCCGGGCTTCGCACACCTGGTCTACAGCAAGGATATCCTCGTGCGCGCTCCGGATGGCTCCTTCACCGAGGAGAAGTACCGTGACGAACGAACGTTCAACGACCTCCGCGTACTTGTCGGTTTCCAGCAGCTGGGTTCATCGAGCAATTGGCTGTTCGATGTATATGGTGGGGTGGCCTATCGTGATCGACGGATGCTCGTGGTCAACGAACAGCTCGACCTCCAGAACGACCTCTACACCTATTCGGTGGAGGAGCGAAAGGATCGTGTACCTGCGATCTTCCTGGGGGTCAAGATCGGCCTCGGTTTCTAGGTCAGGCCTGCGGCTTCATCACCCGCTCCCCGTCCTTCAGGGCTGGCTCGTTCTTGTTGGCCAATTGCCCGCAAGCCGCATCGATGTCCCGCCCTCGGCTACGCCGGATCCGCGCCACGATGCCCTTGTTCTCCAGGTAGTGCATGAAGGCCACGGCATCTTCCCCGTCAGTGCGACCGAACTCACCGCCATCGATCGGGTTGTATTCGATCAGGTTGACCTTGGCATGCACGTCGCTGGCGTAGCGCACCAGTTCCTGCGCATCGGCCAATGAATCATTGAAGCCGCGCAACAGGATGTACTCGAAGGTGACGGACCTGCGGGTGGTACGCGTGTAGTAGCGCAAGGCATCCTTCAACTCAGTGAGCGTGTTCTGCTCGTTGATCGGCATGATGCGGTCGCGCTTGGCATCGTTGGCCGCATGCAGGCTCAGGGCGAGGTTGAACTTGGCCCCATCGTCGGCCAGCTTGCGGATCATCTTGGCGATGCCTGCCGTGCTCACCGTGATGCGACGTGCTGCCATGGCCAGTCCATCCGGCGCCGTGAGCCGTTCCGCACTGCGTAAGGTGTTCGCATAGTTGAGCAGGGGTTCGCCCATGCCCATGTACACGATGTTGCTGAGGCTTTGTTTGTAGTAGTGCTGTGCGATGGTGTCGATGAGCACCACTTGGTCCACGATCTCCCCAGCACTGAGGTTGCGGATGCGCTTGAGCTTGCCCGTGGCGCAGAAACTGCACGAGAGGCTGCACCCGATCTGGCTGCTGATGCAAGCGGTGAGCCGCGTGGGCGTGGGGATCAGCACACCCTCCACGATGTGGCCGTCGAAGGTGCGGAAGGCGCACTTCACCGTGCCGTCCTCGCTGCGCTGTTCCTCGGCAAGGACCAGGGGTTGCAACACCGTTCGCTCCGCCAATGCGCTCCGAAAGGCCTTCGGCAGGTCGCTCATGTCCTCCCAGCTCCTGGCCTTCTTCTTCCATAGCCACTCCCAAAGCTGTTTCGCTCGGTAGGGTTTCTCGCCAAGCTCCGCCACCATGGCTTTGACCTCGTCCAGGGAGAGGTCGCGGATATCGGTGGTCGAGGACATTTGCGGTGAAGTTACTGTGGTACTCAAGGACGTTCACCCATGACCACCTCCGCCACCTTCAGATCGAAGGGCGTGGTCAGCTTGATGTTTTGCTCCTCGCCATCCACCAGGTGCACCTCCACGCCCAAGCGTTCCACCAGGGTGGCCTCGTCGGTGAAGGCGGGGTCGTAGGGCAACTCGAAGGCCCGGCGCAGCAACGCTGTGCGGAAACACTGCGGAGTCTGCACCGCACGAAGGCGCATTCGGTCGATGGCTTCGTTCCCTTCCGTGGTCAGCTCACGCACCGAGGAGCTGATGGGTACCACGGGGATGGCCGCACCATGCGCCTCGGCGGCTGCAAAACAGCGTGTGATCAGGTCTGAGCTGAGAAGTGGACGTACACCGTCGTGAACGCTCACCAGCCCATCATGCGCTACACAAGCCAGGCCGTTCCGCACACTGTGGAAACGTTCCTCACCGCCTGCCACCACCTGGTGCGGGACATCGAATTGGAAGTTCACGCATAGCGCGCCCCAGACAGGGATCTGGTCCCCTGGAAGCACCAGCACGATGGGCATCGCAGGGTCGGCACGCCGGAAGGCCTGGATGGTCGAGCACAACACCGGCCTACCCTTGAGCAGGAGGAACTGCTTGGGCATCGCGGCACCCATGCGCTTGCCACTGCCGCCGGCGACGATGATGGTGCTGCGTAGCATGGGACAAAGTTCGGTCTTGCAGATGACCACGTCATACAACACGTTGGTCGACCCACCGGGTCGACGCTACACGTGTTGTCGCCAACGATGATCAGATGATCAGCATCGCATCCCCGTAGCTGAAGAAGCGGTACTTCTCCTTGATCGCCACCTTGTATGCCTCCCACACATGGTCATAGCCCCCGAAGGCGGCCACCTGCATCAGAAGAGTGCTCTCGGGCATGTGGAAGTTGGTGATCATGCTGTCCGCGATGCTGAAGTCGTGCGGCGGGAACATGAACTTGTTGGTCCACCCGTTGAAGGGCTTCATGTGGTTCTCCGTGCTCACGCTGCTCTCGATGGCACGCATCGTGGTGGTACCCACGCAACAGACCCGCTTCTTCGTGTCCTTGGCGCGGTTCACGATGTCGCAAGCCTCCTTGGTGATGATGGCCTGCTCGCTATCCATCTTGTGCTTGGTGAGGTCCTCCACCTCCACCGGTCGGAAACTACCCAGACCCACATGCAGGGTCACTTCCGCGAAGTGGATGCCCTTCAGCTCCATGCGCTTCATCAGCTCGCGGCTGAAATGCAGTCCTGCGGTGGGTGCGGCCACAGCACCTTCCTCCTTGGCATAGATGGTCTGGTAGCGTTCGGCATCGCTGGCCTCGGTCTCGCGCTTGATGTAGCGCGGAAGCGGGGTCTCTCCCATTTCCGTGATGGCCGCCTTGAACTCTTCATAGGTGCCATCGAACAGGAAACGCAAGGTGCGTCCACGGCTGGTGGTATTGTCGATCACCTCGGCGACCAACTCGTCATCCTTGCCGAAATAGAGCTTGTTGCCGATCCGGATCTTGCGCGCCGGGTCCACGATCACATCCCAGAGCAAGCTATCGCGATTCAATTCGCGTAGCATGAACACCTCGATCTTGGCGCCGGTCTTCTCCTTGTTGCCCCACATCCGAGCCGGGAACACCCGGGTATTGTTCAGAATGAAGGTGTCCCCATCATCGAAGTAGTCGAGGATGTTCTTGAATTTCTTGTGCTCGATCTTCCCCGTTTTCTTGTCCAGCACCATCAGCCGACTACCGTCGCGGTCCTTGGTAGGGTAGAGGGCGATGAGTTCCTTCGGGAGGTCGAATTTGAACGCGGTCAGCTTCATGTTGTCCTGTAGGGCTTACGGGCCCTTTCCGTTGTTAAAGGGCGCCGAAGATAGCATGATCGTGAAGCGAACGTCAACGCACCGTGACAAGCAAAACAAACGCTGTCATAGGTCGACAACAATATCGCTTCCGTCGAAGTTTTATGGCTCTCGGTCGGGGAGGGGGGCGATGAGCTGTGCCCAGGCCAAAGGGCCGTCCGCCACTTCCACCCGGTAAGGACCGATGGCCGTGCGGCGCAAGGCGCTCAAATAGGCCCCACACCCAAGCAACCGGCCCACATCATGCGCCAAGGAACGTATGTAGGTGCCCTTGCTCACATGGACCTCGAAGTCCACATCGGCCCCTCGGATGGCGGTGATCTCCAACTTGGATATGGTGACCTTCAATGGCGGCATGTCCACCAGGTGGGCACGGTCCTCATCCCGCGCCAGCCAATAGGCCCGTTCCCCCTCGAATCGCTTGGCCGAATAGATGGGGGGGCGCTGCATGATCTCCCCGTGGAATCCCGCGAAGGCGCTTCGGATGGTGGTCTCATCCAGGTGTTCCCAGGGCCCCACCGGTACCGGGGTGGTCTCCAGATCGTAGCTCGGGGTGATGGCGCCCAAGGTGACGGTGCCCGTGTAGACCTTCTCCAGGCCCGTGATGTGCGGCAGCTGCTTGGTGAAGGGCCCATAGGCCATGATCAGCAGCCCACTGGCAAGAGGATCCAACGTGCCGGCATGGCCCACTTTGAAATTGCGGCGCCGCACCACACTGCGCATGGCGCCGCGGATCTTCTTCACCGCATCGAAGCTGGTCCAACCCAAGGGCTTGTCCACCAGGATGATCCCACCCTCATCGGGCCGGAACACATGGTGGGAGGTGCTATGCTGCTGGTCCACTGCTCCGGGCCTACATCATTTGCATGGGCACATCCAGCAGGTAGAGCAGGATGATGATGCCCCCCACCACGATGCGGTACCAACCAAAGGAGCGGAACCCGTGCTTGCTCAGGAAGGCGATGAAGGTGCGGATGGCGATGATCGCCACCACGAAGGCCACCGCATTGCCCACGGCGAAGAGTTGGAAGTGCTCATTGGTGAAGGCCCCTCCGTCCTTGATGTAGTCGTACAAGCTCTTCACCGTGGCCCCGAACATGGTCGGCACCGCCAGGAAGAAACTGAACTCAGCCGCATGCTGCCGCGTCAATCCTTGGGTCATGCCACCGATGATGGTGGCCGCGGAGCGCGATACCCCGGGCACCATGGCCAGGCACTGCCAAAAGCCTATGGTCAGCGCCTGACGGAAACCGATCGGCTGCGGCCCCACCGCGGTGCCACCCGGCGCCCACCGGTCGATGTACAGGAACACGATGCCCCCGAGGAAGAGCATCACACCCACCACGAGGACGTTCTCCAGCAGCAGGTCCACGTAGTCCTTGAAGAGTAGCCCGGCCACCACGGCAGGGAGGAAGGCCACGAAGAGGGTGGTGTAGAACGAGACGCTTTGGAAGAAGCGCTTCCAGTACAGCACGATCACCGAGAGGATGGCCCCCAGTTGGATGGCCACGGTGAAGAGCTTCACGAACTCGTCCTGCTGGATCCCCATGATGGTGGACCCGATGATCATGTGGCCCGTGCTGGAGACCGGTAGGTACTCCGTGATGCCCTCGATGATGGCGAGGACGATCGCCTGAACGATGGTCATTGCGCCGCGTTGCCCTTGTCCTTCTTCAGGATGGCATAGACCACGAAGAGGTAGCCTGCCAGGGTGACGATGGGTGCGATGGTGATGCGGCGCGGGCTGAAAATGGCACTCTCGTCGAAGTTGTTCGGATCACCGTTGCCACCGCCGGCCATGAGCAGGAAGCCCACCACCACCACGGCCAATCCGATGAGCAACAGCTTGTAGTTGACCCCCGTGAAGGGCATGTCGTTGAAGTGGTTCTGCTTGGCCATCAGCTCCAGTGTAGGTCCTCGGAATTCATGCGAAGGTAGCGCCCCACGGCGAACCAGGTGGATGCCAGGGAGATCAGCAGGCCCAGCACGAGAACACCTGCGAACAGGATGGCCAAGGTGAGCGCATCGGTGAAGGCCAGGAGGTCCGGCATGTAGTGCTGTGCCAATTGCAAGAGGCCCACCAATAACCCGATGGCCAACAGTGCACCCAGAATACCTTGCCACAGGCTCTGCCCCAGGAACGGTCGCTTGATGAACCACTGCGTGGCCCCCACCAGGTGCATGGTGCGGATCAGGAAGCGCTTGCTGTAGATCGCCAGGCGGATGGTGTTGTTGATCAGCGCGATGGCGATGATGAGCAACAGCGCCGTGAAGCCGAGGACGATGAGCGTGAGCTTGCCCATGTTGGTATCGATGTTCTCCACCACGGCGGCGTTGTACGCCACTTCCTCCACGCGCCGGTCCTGCTTCAGGTGCGCCACGATCCATTTCAAACTGTCGGGGACCGCATAGGTTGGACCCAGGTTCAGTTCCACCGAAGGCAACAAGGGGTTGCTGCCCAACACACCGAGAAAGTCCTCGCCCAGGTCCTTCTTCAACAGTTCCGCCGCCTCATCAGCCGTCACATAACGGGTCTCCTTCGTGAAAGGCTCGTTGTCCAACTCCTTGCGGAACTGCATCAGGTCCACCTCCTTCAGGTCGCGCTTCAGGAACACCTCCACACGCACGTTCTCGCGGAAGTAGCGCTCCAGCGCTTGCGCGTTCAGCACCAGGAAACCGAGCACGCCCAGCATGAACAGCACCAGCGCGATGCCGATGATGGTACTCACATTGGAACTCCGCGTGCGGGCCTTGAAGTAGCGCTCGTTGTTCATCCGTGGGCGCGAAAGTAAGGGCGATGCCCTCAACTGGCCCGCGCTCATCCCGCTCTTCTACCTTCGCGCTCCGTAGCACAGGACCATGCAGTACGACCCGAAGGACATCGAAAGGAAGTGGCGCGAGAAGTGGCAGGCCGACAAGACCTACCAGGTCTTGAACGATCCCGCGAAGCCCAAGTATTATGTGCTCGACATGTTCCCGTACCCCAGCGGCGCCGGCCTGCACGTGGGGCATCCGCTCGGCTACATCGCCAGCGACATCGTGTCGCGCTACAAGCGGCACAACGGCTTCAACGTGCTGCACCCCATGGGCTACGACAGTTTCGGCCTGCCTGCGGAACAGTACGCCATCCAGACCGGTCAGCACCCCGCGAAGACCACCGAGGTCAACATCGCACGCTACCGCGAACAGCTGGACAACATCGGCTTCAGCTTCGATTGGAGCCGCGAAGTGCGCACCAGCGAACCCGCCTACTACAAGTGGACGCAGTGGATCTTCCTGCAGCTCTTCGACAGTTGGTACGACCACGCCGCACAGCAGGCCAAGCCCATTGCGGAGCTCACCGCGCGCTTCGCCACGCAGGGCTGGACATCGACCGATGCCTGCGCCCTCACCGGTGATGTGGAGGAAGAGCTCGGCGCCTTCACCGCAGCCGAATGGACCGCCTACGATGAGCGCACCCGACAACGCATCCTGCAGCAATTCCGTCTGGCCTACCTCAGCGAGGCCTGGGTGAACTGGTGCCCCGCTTTGGGCACCGTGCTCGCCAACGACGAGGTGAAGGACGGCGTGAGCGAACGCGGAGGACATCCCGTGGAACGCAAGCGCATGCCGCAATGGAGCATGCGCATCACCGCTTATGCGCAACGCCTGATCGATGGCCTGGATACACTGGACTGGAGCGAGAGCATCAAGGAGGCGCAGCGCAACTGGATCGGTAGGAGCGAGGGGGCCTTGGTCCGCTTCGCCTTGAAGAACGCTCCGGGCCATATCGAGGTCTTCACCACCCGCCCCGATACGCTCTTCGGTGTCACGTTCGTGACGCTGGCGCCGGAGCACGAGTTGGTGGAAGTGATCACACCGGCCGAACGGCGCGCCGAGGTGCTGGCCTACGTGACCACGGCCAAGAACCGCAGCGAGCGTGATCGTATGGCCGATGTGAAGAAGGTGAGCGGCGTGTTCACCGGTGCCACGTGCATCCATCCCTTCACGGGTCAGGAGGTGCCCGTGTGGGTGGGCGATTACGTGCTCGGCGGCTATGGCACCGGTGCGGTGATGGCCGTTCCCGGCGGCGATCAGCGCGATTGGAACTTCGCCACGCACTTCGGACTGCCCATCATCGCGGTCACGGAGGGCGCGGACATCAGCAAAGAGGCCGATGAACGCAAGGATGCCATCATCTGCAGCGAAGGCTTCCTGAAAGGCCTCGCCGTGCCCGATGCGATCACCCGTGCCATCGATGAGTTGGTGAAACTTGCTGCCGGTGAGCGCCGCATCAACTACCGCTTGCGCGATGCTGCTTTCGGGCGCCAGCGCTACTGGGGCGAACCGATCCCGATCTACTACAAGGACGGCGTGCCTTACGCGCTGCCGGAGAGCGAGCTGCCCTTGAAGCTGCCCGAGGTGGACAAGTTCCTGCCCACTGCGGAAGGCGAACCACCCTTGGCGCGCGCCGCGAATTGGAACTACCAAGGCCATCCGCTGGAGACCACCACCATGCCCGGTTGGGCCGGCAGCAGCTGGTACTTCCTGCGCTACATGGACCCGCACAACGCGGGCCGCTTCGCCTCACCCGAAGCCGTCAACTACTGGCAGCAGGTGGACCTGTACATGGGCGGCAGCGAGCACGCTACCGGTCACTTGCTCTATGTGCGCTTCTGGACCAAGTTCCTGCACGACCGCGGCTGGATCAGTTTTGATGAACCGGCGAAGAAGCTGGTGAACCAGGGAATGATACAGGGGGTGTCAGCAAAGGCTTATCGCTTGCTCTATGGTAGCATGTCCTGGGGTGATCATGTGACAGATGAAACAGACGACCCCTCACATTTGACTGGTCCGTATATGTTCATCTCAGCCGAACTGCGGGCCGACTGGTTGAAGAATGAGGAAGATGTCGAAGTGAACCGACTTATTGATCATGCACTCGAGAGGCACGCCGAGCATCTAACTCAGGTCTATGGTGAGTTCCCATTTAAACTTTTTTGCGATGGTTCTGCCCAATTGAAGACCGCGCGGAAGCTCGTTGACATCTCGGTTTTGAAGGAGGATGGCGTTTCGCTGGATATGGAAGCGCTCCCACTGAAGGATGCAGAGTTCCGTGGTGGAACATTCATTACCAGGGACGGGGTTTTTCGTGTTGATCGAGAAGTCGAGAAGATGTCCAAGTCGAAGTTCAACGTGGTGAACCCCGACGACATCATTTCGAAATACGGCGCCGATACCCTGCGGCTCTACGAGATGTTCCTCGGCCCCATCGAGCAGAGCAAGCCCTGGGACACCAACGGTATCGAAGGCACGTTCCGCTTCCTGCGGAAGTTCTGGAACCTGTTCTATGAGAGCGATGTGTTCAGCGTGAGCGATGAGGCGCCCACGAAGGCGGAGTTCAAAGTGCTGCACGCCACCATCAAGAAGGTGACCGAGGACATCGAGAGGATGTCGTTCAACACCAGCGTGGCACAGTTCATGATCGCCGCGAACGAGCTCGGCAGCCTGAAGTGCAATAGGCGCGGGGTGTTGGAGCCATTGGTGATCGCCCTGGCGCCCTTTGCGCCGCACATCGCCGAGGAGCTGTGGGAGAAGTTGGGCCACACCACCAGCATCACCACCGCCGCCTGGCCCCAGTGGAGCGCCGAACACCTGGTGGAGGACAACTTCAGCTATCCCATCAGCTTCAACGGCAAGACCCGCCTGCAGCTGGAGTTCCCCATCGCACTGGATGCCAAAAGCGTGGAAGAACAAGTGCTCGCCAACCCCGAGGTACAAGCCCGATTGGAAGGCAAGGCCCCCAAGAAGGTGATCGTGGTGCCCAAGCGGATCGTGAATATCGTGGTCTGAATGTGTTGCGCGTTAGGTGGTTACGGGTTGCGGGTTGCGCGGTCGGGGACACAACGCGCAACCCGTAACCCACCAACCCGTAACGCGTGGGCGGATACGTGCGACGCTTGCCACACCGATCGGCACCCCTTTTGCGTTACCCCGGTCATGGCACGCACTACGACCTTCCTTCTGGCCGGTCTCAGCATCCTCACCATGGGCTTCGCCCAGAGTGATCGCCCGGCCGATCCTCCTGCACCCACCCCTTCGGATGCAGCCTCCCTGCGCACCTTGCAGCACAACGCCTTCCGCCCCGGCGAGAAGCTCACCTATGTGGTCCACTATGGGTGGATCAACGCCGGTGAGGCCGTGGTGGAGTTGAAGGAGAGCCCGCGCGACATCAACGGGCGCAAGGCCTGGCATGCGGTGGGTACCGGTCGCAGCTTGGGCGCGTTCAACACCTTCTACAAGGTGGACGACCGCTACGAGAGCTATTTCGATGCACAAGGTGTGTTCCCTTGGGTGTTCAAGCGGAACGTGAGCGAAGGAGGCTTCGAGTTCACCCAGGACTACGTGTACCACCAGACCAAGCGTGTGGTGACCACACAGAAGAAGGAGACCCACAAGGTGCCGGCCAGTGTGCAGGACATGTTGAGTGCCTTCTACTACGCCCGTACCATCGACTTCAGCAAGGCGAAGGAGGGCGATGTGTTCACCATCGAGACCTTCCTGGACGATGAGCTGTGGCCCTTGCAGATGCGCTACATGGGGAAGGAGACCATCAAGCTGCGCAACGGTAAGTACCGCTGTATGAAGTTCCAGCCCGTGGTCCAAGAGGGCCGGATCTTCAAGGGTAACGACGACCTCAATGTGTGGATCACCGATGACGGCAACCGCATCCCGGTGCTCGCTCAGGCCAAGGTGCTCGTGGGTTCCATCAAGATGGAGCTGAGCGCGTACCAAGGTCTGGTGCACCCGATCGCCAAGTTGTAGGACACGTTATCCACGGAGCATCCGTGGTAACACACGACAACACCCCGGACGAACGTTCGGGGTGTTGTGCTTTCTTGCCGTCCCATGAAGCGTTGGATCAAGTGGACCGCCGTCGCCGTGCCTGTCGCCGCCATCGGTTACGTGCTCATCGGGGTGGACGTGCGTCCGCGTGTGGAATATGCGGAGGAGCCGTTGGAGCTGGTGGACACCGTGCCTCTGCCGCCCGACGCTTACGGGATACCGATGTCGGGCTTCGTTCTGGAGAAGGGCGTGGTACGGACGGGTACCACCTTCAGCGACCTGCTGGGACAGCACGCGGTGCCCATGCCCACCGTGAGCGAACTTGTCGCTGCTGCAGCCCCGTATTTCGATGTGCGCCGGATGCGGGCTGGGCATCCCTATGCGTTCATCTTCGCCGATGACAGCACCCGCACGCCCACCTACTTCATCTACGAGGCCGATCCCGTGGAATACGTGGTGTTCGGCCTGACCGGTGAACCCACTGTTCGCGTGGGCCAACGTCCGGTGCGCACTTCGCAGCACCGCATCGCCTGCGCGGTGACCGGAGCGCTCTACAACGACCTGGAACGCGCCGGTGCCGATCCCGCACTGGCCATGCAACTCGCCGAGGTCTTCGCCTGGACAGTGGACTTCTACCGCATCCAGAAGAACGACACCTTCTCCGTTGTGTACAGCGAACGCACCGTGGATGGTGAGCGCTACGGCCGACCGATGATCCTCGCCGCACGCTATACTTCAGCAGGCAAGGAGAAGGAAGCCTTCCGGTTCGCACATGATGGCGACGAACAGTTCTACGATGCGGAAGGCAACAGCCAACGCAAGGCCTTCCTGAAGGCACCCTTGAAGTTCAGTCGCATCAGTTCCGGGTTCAGTGGCCGTCGCCTGCACCCGGTGCAGAAGGTCATGAAGGCCCACCTGGGTACCGACTACGCCGCGCCCTACGGTACGCCCATCCTGGCGGTGGGCGATGGGGTGGTGGAAAAGGCCGGACGCACCGGTGGCAACGGCAACTTCGTGAAGATCCGGCACAACACCACCTACAGTACGCAGTACCTGCACATGCGCAAGATCCTGGTGCGTCAAGGGCAGCGTGTCGTGCAGGGTGACGTGATCGGTGAGGTGGGAAGCACGGGCCTGGCCACCGGGCCTCACGTGTGCTTCCGGTTCTGGAAGAACGGCGTCCAAGTGGACCACCGTAAAGAGGAATTCCCCAGCGCTGAACCCGTTCCCGAGGCTGCGCGCCCGACGTTCGTTCGGCTCCGCGATTCGTTGACGCAGGAGCTGGATGCGGCACAGGAGGCCATGGCGTCGCGTACCGTGGTGTTCTAGCCTGATGCCAAGGATCGGATGCTCCGGTAGCTGTGTGTGCCGCTTTGCGTCACTTGCGTGGAGCGCAGCAGGGCCTTGGCCAGCACATCATGGGGCATGGGCTTGTAGCGATCGGGTAGTAGGGGCGAGAGCAGGGTGGCCACCGCGATGCCGATGCGCTCACCCGTACGCTTCTCCTGGCGCGGACCGGTGAGTATCGACGGGTGGAACAGGTGTAGCGTGGGAAGGCCCATCGCCTTCAAGTCCCGCTCCATCTCGCCCTTCACCCGGTTGTAGAATACGCCGGAGCCCGCGTCGGCGCCGATCGCGCTCACCACGCTCATCACGGGAACCCCGTTCGCTTTCGCCCAGCGCCCCAGCCCCACCACCAGGTCCTTGTCCACGTGGATGAACCGGGCCTTATCTCCGCCCACGTTGTGGATGGTGGTGCCCAAACAACAGATCACCGCGTCCACCTGCTGCGGTCGGAGCCCGGCTAGCAGATCGTCCCCGGGAGCGGTCCATTCCGTCAGCTTGGGGTGTGTCGTACCGATCGGGCGACGTGTAAGCGCGATCACCTGTCCCACCTGTGGGTCGGCCAAGGCCTGCTGTACCGTGGTGGTGCCGATAAGCCCGGTAGGTCCGGCAATGAGGATCGTTCGTGTCATGCAGGAAAGGTAGGTCCCACTTGCACGGATCGATCGGGATCCATTATGTTTGCATCGTAAACAAGTTTATGATGAACACGGAACTATCGCCCCAAGAGAGCCTACGCTTGATCGAAGGCATGATCGGACAGGCACGACGCAGCTTCAGCCGCATGAGCTTCTACTTCCTGCTGTGGGGCGTGTTGCTGATCGCCGCCATGGTCGTCACGTATTTGCTCCGCGATGGATCGGAGGGTTGGCAGAACGGAGCGGCTTGGGGCATTGCGGGCGCGTTGGGGGGCATCCTCAGCAGCATCCATGGTGCGCGTGAAAGCCGGCGCGAACGGGTCCTCAACCCCATGGATGGCACCATCACCGCGCTGTGGGGCTCGTTCGTCATCACCATGGTCCTGCTGATCGCCTTCTCTGTGGTGAACCGTGTGGATGCCACTGTGGCCATCACCTTGCTCACGGGACTCCCCACCTTCCTGACCGGCCGCATCATGCGTTTCGTGCCCTTGCAGGTGGGTGGTGTGTTGTTCTGGATGGCCGGTGTAGCGATGCTCGTGCTGAACGCGCCCCTGGCCACGCTGGTGCTCTATTGTGCCTCGATGGTGATGGGCTACATCATCCCTGGTATCCTGCTCAAACGTTACGAGGATGGGCTTCGCGCCGCTTGATCCCGTACTGCACAATCAGCTGCGCCTGGCGGTGGTAAGCCTGCTCATCGCGGTGGATGAAGCGGACTTCACCTACCTGTTGGAACGGACCGGTGCCACGCGGGGTAACCTGAGCGTACAGCTCACCAAGCTGAAGGAGGCGGGCTACCTGGAGATCACCAAGGGCTACAAGGACAACTACCCCAATACACGCAGTCGGTTGACCAAGGCCGGTATCAAGGCGTTCGAGCGTTACGTGAAAGCGATCAAAGGCTACCTGCAATAGGCCGGTCCATGGCGCATGTGCATGTTTCTAGTGCTCTGATCACCTGTAAGGACCTGTTCCAGCATACATGAACGGCATGAACTCCTCCAGCACCCTGTCCCTTGTCCACATCGCCGCCAGTTGCCTTGCGCTGGTCATCGGTGCCGCAGTCCTGGTGGTGCGCAAGGGCGATCGCCGCCATCGCCGCCTGGGTCGGGTGTATGCGGTCGCCATGGTCCTGGTGAACGCATCGGCCTTTTACATCTACCGCCTTTTCG
>Ga0209097_10001703_pt1 | contig 18557 bp, 18 predicted proteins | sample AD_UKC052_MetaG_FD_184419 | JGI IMG/M metagenome (GOLD analysis project Ga0209097, IMG submission 184419) | Active sludge microbial communities of municipal wastewater-treating anaerobic digesters from USA - AD_UKC052_MetaG (SPAdes) (version 2) | ecosystem: Engineered > Bioreactor > Anaerobic >... | reverse complement strand
TTTGATGGTACGATAAACGCGACGATTGTCACTCATGGTTCACTCCTGTTCTTCCTTGGACGGAATAAACATAAGTGTACCTCATGTGCCAGTCGTCATTTGTTAAAGTGTCCGGTATTCAATCCTATTTGCATTTTCAGTGCTTTCAATCAGCATAGTAACCGCTTGGGGCGTTTTTGGCCAGCTTTGGGGGCAAAAACGCCCCCAATTAACGGTCTCCCCCGCCCACGGGCGGGCCTGCCCTCGCTACTGCGGGGGAAAGGGGGGTGGGCAATCTTTAATGTGACATTGTCAAAGCAGTTACCCTTTTTAAACCGCTTAAATTTCGCGGGCTGTAAGGATTGCTTGAAGCGCGGCTTTGAGCTACAATGACAGGCATGGATTGGAAAGTGTTTGGCCACGAATGGGCAGCGGAAATTCTGGCGGTGCATGCCGCCCAGGATACCCTGCGTCACGCCTATTTGTTCACCGGGCCGCCCGGCATTGGCCGGCGCACCCTGGCGCTGCGCTTTGCCCAGGCCATCAACTGCCTCACCCCAACTGCACCGGGGCTGCCCTGCCGCGCCTGCCGCACCTGCCGGCAGATCGAAAGCCAGCAGTTCCCCGATTTGAGCATCCTCAAGGCCGAGGGCGGCAGCCGCGAGATCAAAATTGACCAGGTGCGTACTTTGCAGCGCACCCTGATGCTGGCGCCCTATGCCGCGCGTTACCGTGTGGGCCTGCTGCTCGATTTTCAAAACGCCAATGAGAGCGCGCAGAACGCCATGCTCAAAACCCTCGAAGAAGCGCCCACGCGGGTCATTTTGCTGGCCACCACCGACGCCCAGGAAAACCTGCTGCCCACCATCCTTTCGCGCTGCGAAATCATGCGCCTGCGCCCCCTGCCCCTCGACCGGGCGGCGGCCGCCCTGATGGATGAAGCGCATATTGAGGCGGCTGAAGCGCGGCGGTTGGCGCATCTTTCGGGCGGGCGCGTGGGCTATGCTTTGCAGCTGCACGCCAACCCCAAACAGCTTGATAAACGCCAGGCCCTGCTCGAGCAGGCCCTCAGCCTGGTGCAGGCCAACCGCCGCACCCGTTTTGCCTATGTGGAGGTGCTGACCAAGGACAAGGAAGGCCCGCGCGAAGCGGTGCGCCAGGCTCTGGAAGTGTGGATTTCATTGTGGCGGGATGTGATGCTGTGTGCCAGCGGCGCCCAGACCCCCCTGGTGAACGTCGATTCAGAAGCCGCCCTGCGCGCGCTGGCGCGGCAGGTGGAAGTGAGCCAGGCGCGCGCCCTGGCCGCCCGCCTGACGCTGGCCCTCGACCAGCTTGACGGCAATGTCAATCCGCGGCTGCTGGCCGAAACCCTGCTGCTCGATTGGCCGTAACCGCCGCTTCTGTGTCAATGGCGGCGCGCAGACAGCGCGCCATTTCACCGAATTCAGCCGTGTAATGCATGGCCTCGCTGCGCGGGCGGGGCAGCGGCACCTTCAAATCGAGGCAAACCTGCCCCGGCCGCGAACTGAGCACCAAAACCCGATCGGATAAAAAGAGCGCTTCATTTATAGAGTGTGTGACCATCAGCACGGTCTTGCGCCGCGCCTGCCAGATGCGCAGCAGCTCGGCGCCCATGCGTTCGCGCGTCAGCGCATCCAGCGCGCCAAAAGGTTCATCCAGCAGCAGCAGGTCGGGGTCGTGCATCAGCGAGCGGGCGATGGCCACCCGCTGGGCCATGCCGCCCGATAGATCGCGCGGCCAGCTGCGTTCAAAACCGGCCAGTCCCACCAGCTCCAGCAGTTCCAACGCGCGGGCCTCGGCTTCGGCGCGGCTGGCTTTTTTTAATTCAAAAGGCAGCATGATGTTTTCGAGCACAGTGCGCCAGGGCATCAAATTGGCCTGCTGGAACACCAGCCCCACCTTGGGGCGGCCGCCGCCGCAGGCCCGCCAGAAGCGCACCTCGCCGCTGGTGGGCTTCACCAGCCCGGCCAGCACGCGCAGCAGGGTAGATTTTCCGCTGCCCGAAGCGCCGATGACGCAGGCAAACGAGCCTGCTTCCAACTCAAAAGACACATCCTTCAGCGCCTCCAGGGCGCCGTCTTCTTCCCGGCCGGCCGCCAGGGTTTCAGGCCCGCTGCCGGCAAAGACCACCGAAAGGTGATTCACCTGTAAAAGAGGTTCGGATGAGATGAAAGAAAGGCTCATGGACTTGGTTATAGCATCAAGCAGGGGGGGTGTCAAGCGGGCCTGCGGTTTTTCTGGCGTGCCGGACCCCTTCCAGGTGAATCGCTGTTCTCCTTACGCATGAGGCCCAGCCCGTGCCTCCCTTGGGGGCAGCGTTTCCTTGAAAAGTATGCTTCCTCACCCCATGACCTTACATATAATCGTTGCCGGAATATCGCGGGCGTGGTAGAATCTTCACGGTAAAAGATGGGTTTATTTTCAGCCTGAGACCCGCTTCAGGAAGAACAACCAACCACGCGGCCCATCCCAAACGTACAAGATCGTATCAACCGGAGGTAATGTTTTATTATGGAACAGCAGACTGGTACTTTCGCCGTCAAGAAGGGCCTGGCCCAAATGCTCAAGGGCGGCGTGATTATGGATGTGGTGACCCCCGAACATGCGCGCATCGCTGAAGATGCCGGCGCAGTGGCGGTGATGGCTCTGGAACGCGTCCCAGCGGATATCCGCGCCAGCGGCGGCGTGGCTCGCATGAGCGACCCTGAATTGATCATCCAGATCAAGCAGGCCGTGTCCATCCCGGTGATGGCCAAATGCCGCATCGGTCACTTTGTGGAAGCCCAGATTCTCGAATCGCTGGAAATTGATTACATTGATGAATCTGAAGTGCTGACCCCTGCCGATGAATCGCATCACATCAACAAGCATGCGTTCAAGGTTCCTTTTGTTTGCGGCTGCCGCAACATTGGCGAAGCCCTGCGCCGCATCGGCGAAGGCGCCGCCATGATCCGCACCAAGGGCGAAGCTGGCACCGGCGACGTGGTTGAAGCCGTGCGCCATGCCCGCACCGTGCTGGGTGAAATCCGCCGCCTGCAGAACATGCCCGAAGAAGAACTGATGACCTTTGCCAAAGAAAACGGCGCCCCCTATGAACTGGTGCTTGAAACCCGCCAGCTGGGCCGCCTGCCGGTGGTCAATTTTGCCGCCGGCGGCATTGCCACTCCCGCCGATGCTGCCCTGATGATGCAGCTGGGTGTGGACGGCGTCTTTGTGGGCTCCGGCATCTTCAAATCTGGCGACCCGGCCCGCCGCGCCGCCGCGATTGTGAAAGCCACCACCCACTTCAGAGATGCCCACATTCTGGCCGAGGTGAGCCGCAACCTGGGTGAGCCGATGGTTGGCCGCCAGATCTCCAGCATTCCCCAGGGTGAACTGATCGCCGGCCGCGGCTGGTAGAAGGTTTCCATGCGTATCGGCGTACTTGCCCTGCAGGGCGACTTCATTGAACACATTACCACGCTGAAACGCATTGGGGTGGAAGCCAGCGAGGTGCGCCTGCCTGGCCAGCTTGAAGGCCTGAATGGTTTGATCATCCCTGGCGGAGAATCGACCACGATTGGCAAACTGGCCGTGGCCTACAACCTGATGGAGCCTTTACGTGCCTTTGCCCGCGAACGCGCCATCTGGGGAACCTGCGCCGGCGCCATTTTCCTCTCAAAGGACGCCCACCGCGACCAGCCTCTGCTGGGCGTGATGGATATTGTGGTGGAGCGCAATGCTTTTGGCCGGCAGATCTTCAGCTTTGAGGTGGATTTGCCCGCGCCTTACCTGAAACCGGTTGACCCTTCGGGGCGGCCCTATCATGCTGTGTTTATCCGCGCCCCCCTCATCGAAGCGGTGTCGGGCAGCGCTCAGGTGCTCGATCAACTGCCTGACGGCCGCATCGTCTCTGCCCTGCAGGGGCGGCTGCTGGCCACCTCGTTCCACCCGGAACTGACGGCGGATGACCGCTACCACCGCTATTTTGTGGAGCTGGCGAGATAAGCGTACACCTTTTTGGCTGGCACGATATCCTTGACCTGTACCGCTACCGGCAGCAGGCATTGACTCTTGACAGTGCGCTGGCGCTCACCCGCGGCAGCCCCCTTGGGTTGGCAAACCTGGTTTCCCAACTCAACCCCGTCAACAGCACCTGCACCGGTGTTTACGACAGCGAGAATGGCGCATCTGTGTCCGTCATCGGGCAGATGCGCTACCCGCTGGGTTCCAGAACGGCGCGCCTGACCTTCCTGGCTCCAGCAGATTGCGACGACCTGACGGCCTTCTCGACTTTGCTGGAGTTTTTAGCCTATCAGGCCGGGGCATGGCAGGCCTATCATCTGGTGGGGGAGGTGGACGAGCATTCACGGGTTTATGAAGCGCTGCGCGGAGCCGGTTTTTCGGTCTATGCCTGGCAGCGTATCTGGCGCCTGACGGCGAACGAACTGCCGTCTTCCGTGCCGGAATCCAGCCCGTGGCGCGCGGCTGAAGATGTGGATGGCGTGGCCATTCACAACCTGTATCAAATGGTGGTGCCGGGGCTGATGCAGCCCATGGAACCCCTGAAAGAGGGCCGCCAGGACGGCTTGGTTTATCATGAAAAGGGCGAGCTGATGGCTTACGCCAGCATCATCGCCGGTCCATTGGGCATCTGGGTGCAGCCCTTTGTTCACCCCTCCGTCAGCGCGGTCACCAATGTGCTGCTGTCGCTGGTGGGAAGGCTGCAGCGCAAACCAGAGCGCCCGGTGTATATCTGCATCCGCTCCTATCAGGCCTGGCTTGAATCGGCGCTGGAAAATGTTTGCGCCACCTGCGGCGAACGCCAGGCGTTGATGGCCCGGCGGCTGGTGGCGGTGCAAAAAGTCTCTGAGCGGCTCAGACTGCCGGTGCTGGAAAAAGGCAGCCCTGAAATGCCCGCCCCGATGGCGCGTTTGAAACCGAGAACGTAGAACGATCATATGACACAACTTCACATAACTGATGATTTGCAGGCCCTGATGAACGTGCTGCCGCAGCGCGTCAAAGATGCTTTGACAGAAGCCGATAACAGCGACAACCTGCTTGAAATTGTTCTGGATTTGGGCCGCCTGCCCACTGCCCGTTTTGTGGATGGCGAGGTGGCGCTGTGCCAGACAGAGATCACCCATGCTGATCTCAACCATGTCACCGAGCGCATTGGCGAATTTGACGCCGATAACCGCGCCGGCATGGAGCGCACCCTGCACCGCATTTCCGCCATCCGCAACCGCCGCAGCCACATTGTCGGCCTCACCTGCCGCGTGGGCCGCGCGGTTTATGGGACCATTGATATCATTCAGGATCTGGTTGAATCGGGCAAAAGCCTGCTCATTTTGGGCCGCCCCGGCATTGGCAAAACCACCATGCTGCGCGAGGCCGCCCGCACCCTGGCTGAAAGCAGGCGCGTCATCATTGTTGACACCTCCAATGAAATTGGCGGCGACGGCGATGTGCCGCATCCGGCGGTGGGCAAGGCCCGCCGCATGCAGGTGGCCCGCCCCACCCTGCAGCACGAGGTGATGATTGAGGCGGTGGAAAACCACAACCCTGAAGTGATTGTGATTGATGAAATTGGCCGCGAACTGGAAGCCGCCGCCGCCCGCACCATTGCCGAGCGCGGCGTGCAGCTCATCGGCACAGCCCACGGCCGCACCCTTGAAAACCTGCTGCTCAACCCCACCCTCTCTGACCTGATTGGCGGGATTGAGTCGGTGACCCTTTCGGACGAAGAGGCGCGCCGCCGCGGCACCCAGAAAACCGTTCTGGAACGCCGCGCCCCGCCCACTTTTGACGTGCTGATTGAACTGGAAGAGCGCGACCGGGTGGCCATTCATCTGGATGTTTCGGCCTCGGTGGATGCCCTGGTGCGCGGCTACCCGCTGCCGCCTGAAATCCGCTACCGCGACGAAACCGGCGATGTGCATGTGGAAAAAGCCGCGCCGCCGCCCCGACCCTCAGCCGGCGCGCCTTCGCCCCTGCGCCACGGCCAGGCTGGCGCAGGCGAAACCATGCCTTTCACGCGCCGTTCCAACCAGCCGGCTGAGGTCCATGCCGCGCCGCAGATTCCGGCCTCGCTGGTGCCTGAAGGCAGCACGCTGCAGCCGCTGCGCGTTTATCCCTATGGCGTGGCGCGCAACCGCCTGATGCAGGCGGCCAAGCGTTTGGGCGTGCCGGCCCTGGTGGTGAAAACCCCCGGCGATGCCCAGTTGATGGTGACCCTGCGCGCCTATTACCGCGAACGTCAGCAGACCATTGTGGCGGCGGAAGACGCCGGCATGCCCATCTATGTGCTGCGCTCCAACACCGTCAGTCAGATCGAGCAATTCCTGGCAGACCTGTTCAACCTGGCTGAAACCTACCCCGCCACCGGCGATGAGGCGGTGAACCAGGCCCAGGCGGCCATAGACCATGTTTTAAACGGTGAAAATTCTGTGGATCTGCCCCCGGCTTCGGCGGCCATCCGCCGTCTGCAGCACGAAATGGCGCGTCAGGCTCAGTTGATTTCACAATCATACGGCAAAGAACCCAACCGCCACGTGCGCATCTTTAGAGGATAAATCATGTTCATTACGCTTGAAGGTCCTGAAGGCTCTGGCAAGACCACCCAGCTCCCCCGCCTGGCGGAATATATCCGCACGCTGGGGTATGATGTGCTGACCACCCGCGAACCGGGCGGCACGCCCATTGGCGACCAGATCCGCAGCGTGATCACCGGCATGAAGAATACCGCCATGCAGCCGCGCACCGAGATATTGCTGTTTCAGGCCTCGCGCGCCCAGCTGGTGGAAGAAGTGATCCGCCCTTCGCTGGCCGCCGGCAAGTTTGTGCTTTGCGACCGCTACGCCGATTCAACCCTGGCCTACCAGGGCTACGGTCACGGCCTGCCCCAGGAAGACCTGCGCTGGCTGCTGCGCTTTGCTACCGGCGGTCTGAAACCCGATTTGACCCTGCTGCTGGATGTGGATGTGGAAGTGGGCCTGCAGCGCCGCCAACAGGGCGGCGGCGAATGGAACCGCCTGGATGCTTACGCCGTGGCCTTTCACCAACGCGTGCGTCAGGGGTACCTGGCTCTGGCGGCTGAAGAGCCCAACCGCTGGCTGGTGATCGATGCCAGCCGGCCTCAAGACGAAGTTTTGCTCGATTTACAGCGGGCGGTCCGCGACCGTCTGAATTCCAAATCTGTCTGATTTTCTAAGGAGTCCCATGAAACAACGCATCTTTTTACTGTTAGTGGTTCTGTCGCTGGTCCTTTCGGCCTGCGCCACACCGCAGACGGCGCAGAAAACCTTCACCCCCGCGCCGGCCACCGCCGAGGCCAAAGCTGCCACAGCCACCCCCGGCACGCTGGATACCAATACAGCCAACTGCACCGCGGCCGCCGACAGCATTTTCCCCACCCCTGACCCAACCCAGGCGGTGCTGGCCACTGGCATTCCCGCCCCCTCTGACGCCGACTGGTCGCAGGGCAAAAAAGGCGCCCCGGTGGTGATTGTGGAATATGCCGATTTCCAATGTCCGGCCTGTTCATCCATTTCCCCCGTTTTGGGCCGCCTGGTGAAGGAATTCCCCAACGACATTTACGTCATCTACCGCCATTTCCCCCTGCCTTTCCATGATAAAGCCCTTCTGGGGTCCCAGGCGGCTGAAGCTGCCGGCCTGCAGGGCAAGTTCTGGGAGATGCACGACAGGCTGTTTGAAACCCAGAACGAATGGTCCACCATGACCGTGGCCGATTTTGAGCCCTACCTGGAAAAGACCGCCAGCGCCGTCAGCGGCCTGGATGTCAAGAAGTTCATGACCGACCTCAAGAGCGACAAGATCGTCAAGCTGGTGGCCGATGCACAGAAAAAGGCCGAAGAGATGCAGATTCCCTACACGCCTTTCCTGATGATCAACAACAAGGTGCTGCAGTGGCCTGGTGACTATGAAAACCTCAAGACCGTGGTCAACCTGTTGCTGCTCGAAAAGAAGCAGTTCAAGGGCTGCCCGGCCATGACCATTGATACCAAAAAGCAGTACACGGCCACCATCGAAACCACCAAGGGCAAGTTCGTCATTGAACTCTATGCCGACAAGGCTCCCCTGGCGGTGAACAGCTTCATTTTCCTGGCCAGCAACGGCTGGTATGACAATGTGATGTTCCACCGCGTGCTTCCTGGCTTTGTGGCCCAGGCTGGCGATCCCAGCGGTTCAGGCTTTGGCGGCCCGGGATACTATTTCAAGAACGAAATCAGCGACTTGAAATTTGACAAGGCCGGCGTGCTGGGCATGGCCAATGCCGGACCCGATTCCAACGGCAGCCAGTTCTTCATCACCTATGCTGCAGCGACCAACCTCGACGGCGGTTACACCATTTTCGGTCAGGTGATCGAAGGCATGTCGGTGGTGGAAAGCCTCACCCCGCGCGACCCCACCCAGGCCAACCAGCCCGAGGGTGACAAGATTTTGCACATCACCATCAGCGAAAAGTAAAATGGCGAATGTGACCGCGGGCAGCAAACCCAACACCGATTGGGCCTCCATCAGCCTGATGATCGTTTCAGGGCTGGGAGCGCTGCTGTTCTTCGGCGTTGCCCTGCTGATGGGTTCGTTATCCATTTTCGGGCGCATCTACCCGCCCACGGGCGATGCCGACCCGACGGTGATGGGCATGCTGGCCTGGGGCGCTGGCCTGATGGGCGCGGTGCTGGTGCCGGGTTTTCTGGCCGCCTTGATGCGCCTGACGGGCTGGCACCTGCCCGGCTGGTTGAATTTTGGACGCCGGCTGGCCCTGGGGCTGGCGCCGCTGGGCATCATCCTCTGGGTGGTGGTGCTGCTGCTGGGAAATGCTTTCTCAAAAGACGCTTTCTGGGGCTGGGCCCTGCTGCCGCCGCTGAATGCATTGGCCGTGGCCCTGCCCATCTTCTTCCTGGTCTTTCTGGCTCTGCGCGGCCTGAACGGCAGCCGCACGCGGCGCTGGGGTTGGTGGACCTTTGGCCTGACCGTCAGCCCGCTGGTCATCATCATCATTGAGGCATTTTTTTTGGGCGCAGCCATGATTCTGGCGATGGTGGCGTTTATGTCTGATCCTTCGCTGGAATGGTTCTGGATGGATATGCAATCAGGCACACCTTCCACCAGCAGCGCTCAGCAGTTGATCATGACGCTGGAGCCCTATTTCCAGCGTCCGGAAGTGGTTTTCTGGGTGATCGCCCTGCTGGCGGGATTTGTGCCTTTGCTGGAAGAAGCCCTTAAACCCATGGGCCTCTGGCTGATGGCCGGGCGCAAGCTGACCCCACAGGAAGGTTTTGCAGCGGGCATTTTGAGCGGCGCCGGCTTTGCCCTGGCCGAAAGCCTGGGCGCGGTGAGCAATGTGGCGCATGAAGGCTGGATCAACCTGGCCTTCATGCGCGGCGGCACCGACCTGCTGCACATTGTCTGCAGCGGATTGATTGGTTGGGCGCTGGTGGCCACCTGGAATGACGGCAAAAACCTGCGCCTGGCGCTGACCTACCTGCTTGCGGCGGGGCTGCACATGGCCTGGAATGCAGCCAGCCTGCTGGAAGCCTTCTATGCTGATTGGACCGTGATTCCATCTGTCACCGTGCCGGTGTTCAGCATGATGATCCTGGAAATTCTTGTGATGGGCATGATGGTGATTCTGCTCTTCATGAACTGGTATTTACGAAAGGAAATGAAGTGGATTTTATAATGTTTTTGGTTGACCTCGTTCTGCACCTGGATAAGCACCTGAGCGAGTGGATTGGTATTTTGGGTAACTGGACCTATATCATGCTGTTTGGTGTGATTTTCATTGAGACCGGCGTGGTGATCATGCCTTTCCTGCCGGGCGATTCGCTGCTGTTTGCCGCCGGCACCCTGGCCGCCCTGCCTGCCAGCGAAACCGGCTTTCAGCTCAATGTGGTGGTGCTTTATATCGTGCTGGCCCTGGCGGCTGTGGTAGGCGATACCGCTAATTACTGGATCGGCCATAAACTCGGCCCGCGTGTGTTTAACGAAAAGATCCCCTTCCTCAAGAAGGAATATCTTGATAAAACGCATAATTTTTACGAGAAGCACGGCAACATCACCATCTTCCTGGCGCGCTTCATTCCCATCATCCGCACCTTTGCCCCCTTTGTGGCGGGCATTGGCAGCATGTCGTACGGCAAGTTTATCAGCTATAATATCTTTGGCGGCATCGTGTGGACGGCCCTGTTCATCTTTGGCGGCTATTTCTTTGGCAATATCCCCTTCGTCAGAGATAACTTCTCCCTGGTGATCATCGCCATTGTGGTCATTTCGGTGCTGCCGGCGGTTTTCGAAGTCATCAAAGCCAAGCGCCAGCAGCCGGCCACCCCGAAATCTGAAATTAAGAAAGAAGCCTCACAGGCAGACAGCTGATCTTGAAAAGGATAACAGGCGGTTATGAACCATCGAACCTGGATTGTGGGAACCATCAGCTTCTTAATGAGCGCGCTGACGCGCGTGGATGCTTACGGAGTGGAAAATGTGCCCAAAACCGGCGGCATCATTTTTGCCACCAACCATGCCAGCCGCCTGGATATTCCCCTGATTTTGACCCAGGGCGGCCGGAGCGATGTCATCGCCCTGGTCGCAGATAAATACAAGAGCTATGTTGGCTTTGGCTGGCTCATCCAGTCCACCGGCTGCATCTGGATTGACCGCAGCAAGGCCGATTTTGCCGCCATGACGGCAGCCCTCAACTACATTCGCAAGGGCGGCGCCCTGGGCATTGCCCCTGAGGGCACGCGCAGCAGCGACGGCAAACTGATTGAAGGCAAATCGGGCACGGCGCTGCTGGCCGAAAGGGCGCGCGTGCCGATTGTGCCGGTGGGTATTGCCGAAACGAGCACGGCCATGGCCACCCTGCGGCGCTTCCGCCGCCCGCACATGTCCATTTCCTTTGGCAAGCCCTTCACCCTGCCGCCCATGGACCGCGACCGCCGCGATGAATGGATGAACGAAAGCACCGAAGAGATCATGTGCCGCATAGCGGCCCTGCTGCCGGTGGAACAGCGCGGTTTTTACACCGACCATCCCCGAGTGAAGGAACTGGAGCAATCAGCCAGCGCGGCCTGACCGGCGCGAGGGGGAAAGATGAAACGGCTCAACCAGGAAGACCTGAACAATATACCAGAATGCATCCGGCCGCGGTTCAATGAGCTTGCCTGCTTTTTGACCGCGCTGGTTTGCGTTTTGGCTCTGCTGACTCATTCATCCTCTCTTTTTCGGTTTTTTGTCGCGACCCCAAACCCTTCTTTTAATCCTTTGCAGAAAAATCCGCAAATCGTAGTTGGCCTGATATGGATGCTGCTGCCGCTTTGGAACATCCTGACGGGCTTTTTGATGATTGATGGCATTGGCCTGGTGGATTTGCGAAAAGTGATTGCGGATGGAGATGTTGGCGGCTGTGAGACCTTTGCAGGCACAGCCCTGCTGCTGGCGGCGTTTTTTGCCGCCGACCTGGGCCTGAAGCTGCCCTGGAACTTGACCTTCTCGCTCTGCGTGAGCCTGGCTTCGTGGCTGGCTTTCGGCCTGTTTAAATTCAGGCCGCTTTTCAACCGGCTCCAGCCGCTTCTACTGGCGCCGCCCATTGACGCCCGGAAGAGACACGGGTAGGGGCCGCCGTGCCGCTGCTGTGGGCTTCGCTGGCTTTGGTGCTGGGGCTGCTGCTGGGCAGCGCCCTTCCGTGGCCCGCGGAGCTGTGGCTGGGCGCGGCCGGGCTGCTGGCGCTGGCGGCCTGGGCGGTGGAACGGCTTCCGGGCCGCTCACCCCTGGCCGGGCGCTGGACGGTCTATCAATCCTTTAAGAAAACACATAAACTGCCCCTGCTGGCGCTGGCGGCAGTTTTCTTTTTGGGGGCCGGGCGTTTCGCCCTTTCGCGGCCTGTGATCACCCCGGCGCACATCGCATTTTATAACCAGCGCGGGCCGGCGGCGGTGATTGGCGTGGTGGCGGAACCGCCGGATGAGCGCGACCGCCTGACGTATGTGAAGGTGGCCGTGGAACAGGCAGCCCTGGATGGCGCGGATTACCAGCCCGCGGGCGGGCTGCTGCTGGTGCAGCTTGAGCCAGGAAAAGACCTGGCCTACGGCGACCGGCTGCGCCTGAACGGCGAGCTGGAAACCCCGCCCGCCGGCATGGATTTTTCCTTTCGCGAATATCTGGCCCGCAAGGACGTGTTCAGCCTGATGGATCACCCCCGTGCGGCGCGCCTGGAACAGAACGCGGGCAATCTGCTGTGGGCCGGATTGTTTGCCCTGCGCGAGCGCGGGCTGGCCTTTTTGCGCCAGGCTTACCCGGCCCCGGAATCGGCTCTGCTGTGCGGCATTCTGCTGGGCAACGACAACAACCTGCCTGAAGATATCAGCGCGGCGTTCAAAGTTACCGGCACGGCGCATATCATCGCCATTTCGGGCTTTAACATGGCCATTGTGGCGGCCCTGTTCACCACCCTCTGCGGGCGCTGGCTGGGCTGGCAGAAAGGCGCCCTGGTTTCAGCCCTGGGCATTGCGTTCTACACCCTGTTGGTGGGAGCCGGGCCAGCGGTGGTGCGCGCTGCCTTCATGAGCTGGATGGGCCTGCTGGCCGGGCTGGTGGGCCGCCGCCAGAGCGGGGTGAACAGCCTGGCTTTTGCCGCCGGGGCGATGTGCTTTTTTGAGCCAGACCTGCCCTGGGATGTCAGCTTTCAGCTTTCCTTTGCCGCCACCCTGGGGCTGATTTTGTATGCCGAACCGCTGCAGGGCGCTTTCAACCGCCTGGCGGGAAAAATTTTACCTCCGAGCGTGGTGCGCTGGATCGCCGGACCTGTGGGTGATTACCTGCTGCTCACCCTGGCCGCGCAGATCACCACCCTGCCGGTCATGGCCTTTCACTTTCGCAGTGTTTCGCTGGCAGCCCTGCTGGCCAACCCGCTGGTTTTGCCGCCGCAGCCGCTGGTGATGATTTGGGGCGGGCTTTCGCTGCTGTTGGGCTGGTTTGACCCCGGCCTGGGGCAGGCGGCCGCCTGGCTGACCTGGCCGCTGACCGCCTACACCATCCATGCCGTGCAGTCGCTGGCGCAAATGCCCTTCGCGCAGCTTCGCCTCGGCGCGCTGACGCCCGGCCTGGTGGCAGCCTTTTATGCCCTGCTGCTGGGCCTGACCTTCTGGCCGCGCCTGCGCCGCACCCTGCCGCGCCTGCTGCGCCCCGAAGGGGTCATCATTGGGCTGCTGGCCCTGGCGGCCCTCACCTGGCGCACGGCGGCCGCCGCGCCGGACGGCCGCCTGCACCTGTGGCTGCTGGATGCCAATGGTTCGGAATCGCTGCTGATCCAGAGTCCCGGCGGCCGCTGGCTGCTGATCAACGGCGGCGATGAAGCTTCAAAGCTGGAGAGCTTTTTGGGACAGCGCCTGCCCCTTTTGGACCGGCGCCTCGATTGGGCGTTGATTACTCCGGGCCAGCCTGCGGCGGTCACCGCCCTGCCGCGCACCTTCGAGACCATTCCGCCGCAGGCTGTGCTGTGGATGCCGCCGGAGAATGAAACAACCGCATCGCGGCGGCTGCGCGAAGGCCTGGTTGAGCTGGATGTGGACCTGGTACCGGCGCTTGCCGGCCAGGTGCTGGACCTGGGCGAGGGGGCTGAGCTGCATCTGCTGGAATGGCGGAACGGGCGGGCGCTCTGGCGGCTGAACTGGGGCAGCTTCAGCGCCCTGCTGCCGCTGGGTTATCAGGATGGGGAGTTAAAAAACCTGCCGCCGGAAGCCCTGGGCTCCGCGACGACCCTGCTGGCCGGGCACGGCGGCGCCAGCCTGCCCGGCGTGCAGCCGCAGGTCATTTTGTGGGCGCGCTCCACCCCGCCGCCGGCAGATTCGGTGAACGGCATGCCGCTGCTGGCCGCTTCAACCCGCGGCTGGGTGGAACTTTCCACCGATGGGGATCAATTGTGGATTGAGACGCAGAAATGAGGCCGTATCACGGCCGGGGGAATGATTTTTAACTGCAAAGTTCAGAGAGAAAAACCAAAGGCAGCGGCTCTGTCAGACCATTAATAGCTGTTGTTTCACCATTTTTCTTGCATTCATCATAGAGTCATCTTCACATCCTATAATGCTTGTAGATAGGGTTGGCAGTCTGCGCGGTCAGAAAGGCTCTGGTGGGGTTTTCTGGATGGGTGAGCAGCCAGCCAGAAATTTTTATTCTTGGAGGAAGAAAAATGAAGATACTTAAAAAGAAATGGTGGCTGGGGGTGATCGCGGCGTTCGTGCTGATCGGCGCGTTCGTGGCTTACCGGGTGGTTTCGGCCAACAGCGCCAATGCAACCAACGCTCCGGTGACGGCTTCGGTTGAAATGGGTTCCATTTCTTCCACCATCAGCGGCTCAGGAACGGTGCGTTCCAACCAGAACACCACCATCTCCTGGCAGGCCAGCGGCAAAGTCGGCGTGATCAAGGTGGTGCTGGGCCAGGCCGTGGCGACGGGCGATGAACTGGCGGCCCTCGACCCCAACACCCTCTCGCAGACCATCATCCAGGCGCAAACAAGCCTGATTGAGGCGCAGAATGCCATGGAAGAGCTGCAGAAACCGCAGCCTTTGAAGATTGCCAAGGCTGAAACGGCTTTGAAGGAAGCGGAAGAGGCCCTCGATAAACTCCTTAACCCCTCGCCGGCTGAAATTGCCCAGGCCGAACTGAATGTGCTGACCGCTTCAGACTCGGTTAAAACCGCACAAAAATATGTGAGCTGGCTCAATTACACCCGCGGCACCACGCAGCAGATTGAAGCGGCGCGCGCGGCCTATGTGCTGGCCCAGGATAAAGTGGACCGCCTGGCGGTGATTTATGACCGCTTTTCCACCAATGACGACGATGATCCCAACAAGGCCCAGGCTCTGACCAACCTGCTCAGCGCTCAATCGGACCGCAACGACGCCAAATGGCTGCTCGATTATTACACGGGCAAGGCTGATACGGCTGAGGCTGCTGAAAAACAGGCCAACCTGGCCCTGGCGCAGTCGCAGTATGAAGACGCTGTGGCCGCGCTGGAAAAATTAAAATCTCCCAGCGCCGAAGATATTGCCCTGGCTCAGGCTCAGGTGGAGGACGCCAGAGAGACTCTTGAAACCCTCAAGAAGGGCGCCACGGAAGATGAGCTGACCATTGCCCAGACCAATATCACCCTGGCCCAGGCCTCGGTGAACCAGGCGCATCTGACCGCCCCCTTTGACGGCATCATCACAGATATCAACGTCATGACCGGCGATATTGTCTCTTCGGGAAAGAGTGCTTTCCGCATTGACGATATGTCCAGGCTGTTTGTGGACCTGACCGTATCCGAATACGATTACAGCCAGATCAAGGTGGGCCAGCCCTGTGAAATCACCTTTGACGCGGTTTCGACCAAAGTGTACGCCGGCGTGGTGACCAAGGTGGGGCTGGTGGGCACGGCCTCGCAGGGCGTGGTGAACTTCCCGGTCACTGTGCAGATCACCGACCCCGACGCGTCCATTGTGCCCGGCCTGACGGCCAGCGTTAACATCATCGTGGCCCAGCACGAAAACGTGATGCTCGTTCCCAATGCGGCTGTGCAGACCACGGGCAGCCAGAGCATGGTGGTGGTGCTGTTTGAAGGCCAGCGCATCACCATCCCGGTGACAGTGGGTCTGACCAACGACACCATGACCGAAGTGGCTGCCGATCAACTGCGCGAAGGCGACGCCGTGATCACCAATTTGACGGTGGCCAAGGCTTCCAACAGTTCTTCTTCCAGCCGCATGCAGCAAGGCGGATTTATGGGTGGACCTGAAATGGTTCCGGGTATTCGGTAGGAGTTGAGAAATGAAAAAATGGATCTGGATTGCACTCAGTGTTGTGGCTGCTCTGGCGCTGGCCGGCGGCGGTTTTTGGGCCGGCATGACCTACCAGGCCAGCCAGGCCGCGGCCACCCGCAATAATTTTTACAGCCAGCGCGGCGGCGCCCCCACCAATGGCACCATGCCCAACGGCGGTGCCATGCCCAGCGGCGGCCAGGGAGGCCAGGGCGGGATGATGCGCGGCGGTGTCAGCGGTCAGATTAAAACCGTGGACGGCAGCACCCTTACCATCAGCACCCCGCAAAATGTCACCACCGTGGTCCTCACCGCAGACACGGTGATCAAAAAGACCACCACTGGCGCTGCCAGCGATTTACAGACCGGTCTGCAGGTGATGATCACCGGCAAGGCCGATGACAAAGGCACTGTGACCGCAACGCAAATCACCATTGTGGATGGCAGTTTCACTGCCGGAGCGAAACCGTAAATGATCGAAATGACTGATTTGATCAAAACGTACCGGCTCGGCAGCGTGGAGGTGCCCGCTCTGCGCGGCATCACCCTGCGCATCGAAGACGGCGAATCGGTGGCGATCATGGGCAAATCGGGTTCGGGTAAAAGCACGCTGATGAACGTTATTGGCTGCCTTGACCAGCCGACCAGCGGCAGTTATGTTCTGGACGGCAGGAACATTGCGGATATGAACGACACCGACCTGGCCATGGTGCGCAACCAGCGCATTGGCTTTGTCTTCCAGCAGTTCAACCTGCTGCCGCGCGCCACCATCCTGCGCAACGTGGAAATGCCCATGATGTATGCAGCAGAAAACCGCCCGCCGCTCAAAGAAATTCGCACCCGCGCCGAAGAGATGCTGAAAATTGTGGGCCTGGGAGACCGGCTGAACCACCGCCCTCTGGAACTTTCGGGCGGCCAGCAGCAGCGTGCCGCCATTGCCCGCGCCCTGATCAACCGCCCAGGCGTGATCCTGGCGGATGAACCCACCGGCAACCTCGACAGCAAAACGGGCGCTGAAATTATGGATATGCTGCTGAAACTGCATATTGATAATGGCCTGACCCTGGTGATCGTGACACATGACCCGTCCATTGCTGCACAAATGAGTCGCGTGATCCGGCTGCGCGACGGCCTGCTGGAAAACGGAAACGGATAACGCCATGAGACTGATTATCAGTATTCTGGAAGCTTTTGAAAGTTTGAGCGCCAACAAGCTGCGCTCGGCCCTCACCGTTCTGGGCGTGGTGATTGGTGTGGCGGCCGTGATTTCCATGCTCTCCATTGGCAAGGGAGCCCAGGCGGCCATCACCTCGCAGATTGAAAGCATTGGCACCAACCTGATTTATGTCAGTCCGGGATCCACCCGTTCGAACGGCGTGATGAGCGCCTCGGGTTCGGCCGGCACCCTGACCATGGATGACGCCAAGTCGCTGGAATCACTGCCGAACGTGGTGGCGGTGGCCCCTGAGGCCAACGGCCGCGCCCAGCTGGCCTATATGGGCAATAATCTGAACACCCGCCTGGTGGGCGTGACCCATGCTTATGCCACCGTGCGCGGCCTCAGCCTGACCGCCGGCACCTTCATCACCGAATCCAATCAGATTTCTCATGCCAGCGTGATTGTGCTGGGCAGCAGCGTGGCTGAAACCCTCTTTGGTTCCACGGATGCCGCGGTGGGAAAGAGCGTGAAGGTCAACGGCCTGCCGTTCCGTGTGATTGGCGTGCTGGCCAGCAAGGGCAGCACGGGCTTTATGAACCAGGATGACCAGGTTTTTGTGCCGCTTTCCACGGCGCAAACCCGCCTGGTGGGCTCTTCCAATTTCCGCGGCGCCCTGGTCATCAGCCAGATCAATGTCAAGGCGGCCGACACCAGCGCGGTGGATGAGGTGGTCAATGCCATCACTGCCACCATTCGCGCCCGTCACAACACCATTGCCGGTTCTGATGATTTCACTGTCTCGAGCCAGCAGGATTCGATCGACACAGCCACCTCGGTGACCGACACCCTTTCCCTCTTTCTGGGCGGCATCGCGGGCATTTCACTGGCGGTGGGCGGCATTGGCATCATGAACATCATGCTGACCACGGTTTCAGAGCGCACGCGCGAAATTGGCCTGCGCAAGGCCATTGGCGCGCGCCGCCGCGATATCCTCACCCAGTTCCTCATCGAATCCACCGTGCTCAGCCTGTTGGGCGGCGTGCTGGGGGTGGCTGTCGGCTGGGCTATTGCCTCGCTGATGGGCCAGGTGCAGCTCAGCGGCACCACCATCACCCCGCAGGTCAGCCTCGACAGCGTGCTGATGGCTACCCTCTTCTCCATGGCCATTGGCCTGTTCTTCGGCATCTACCCGGCTTCGCGGGCCGCCCGCCTGCTGCCGGTGGAAGCCCTGCGCCACGAATAGTTCCGCACAGGCTGGCGATTAACCTAAACATCCCCGGATGCATGCCGGGGATGTTTTTTTGCCTGTCGCCGCCATCACATGCGCTGCAGCAGGCCTTCAATCTCGATCAGGGCTTTGAAGCTGTCCACCATGCGGGTGCTGTCGCCAAAGTTGAGGGCAATGTGGGCGTCTTTCAGCGGATCATAAAACAGATGGGTGGATAAAATGCCAATGTGTCCCCCTGAGGTTCAGACAAAAGATCGGACATTGGGGTAAATCAAGGCTCGAAAGGTAGCCAGGGCGGTCTGCAGGACAGCCGTTTTCTGTTCCTGGGACAGGGACCATTTTTGTTTGAGCAGAACAAATAA
>Ga0209097_10001700_pt1 | contig 18589 bp, 15 predicted proteins | sample AD_UKC052_MetaG_FD_184419 | JGI IMG/M metagenome (GOLD analysis project Ga0209097, IMG submission 184419) | Active sludge microbial communities of municipal wastewater-treating anaerobic digesters from USA - AD_UKC052_MetaG (SPAdes) (version 2) | ecosystem: Engineered > Bioreactor > Anaerobic >... | reverse complement strand
TCTGCCAGGGCTGCCACAGCTGGTAGCTGGAGAAGGCGATCAGCAGGGCGCGCATGCGGAAGTTGATCCAGCCCGTCTCCCGCAGCATGGCCATGCAGGCGTCGATGAGCGGAAAGCCGGTCTCGCCTCGGCGCCAGCGTGTCAGCCGATTGGCGTCGAAGCTGGCGTCGCGCAGGCCGGCAAAGGCGGGATGCATGTCCCGATATTCCAGCTCGGGCTCGGACTCCAGCTTCTGGATGAAGTGGCAGTGCCAGTGCAGGCGGCTTTCAAAGGACTTGAGGCCGGGCAGCTCGCCCCGGGGGCGCAGGTCCGGCGGCATGGCCTGCAGCTCGGTGCGGCGGCGCCACACCGCATGCACGATCTCGCGCACCGACACCGCGCCGAAGGCCAGATAGGGGGACAGGCGCGAGCAGGCATCCCCGGCCGACAGGGGGCTGGACATGCCCCGGCGGTAATCCGGCAGGTGCTGATCGAAGAAATGACGCAGCAGCTGGCGGGCGTGGCTGCGTCCGCCCTGCTGGCGTGCCGGATGATCGGGCAGGGTGTCCGGGTGCCAGGCCAGGTGGCGGGGGGCGCCGCCGGGGGGCAGGCGCAGGGGCGACGGGATGGGGCAAGGCGGGGGCTGCAGCGCCGCCGGTGCCGCCAGGGGGGTGGGCGTCATGCGTTCCATCCACAGCCGGGACCAGGCATCCCGGTCGTGGAGCCTGCGCACCACGCCACCCGATGGCCACTGCTGCCATTCGACGCCCTGCTCCCGGCACCAGCGGGCTACGGACCGGTCGCGGGCGTAGCTGGCCAGGTTGCCGGTCTCTTCATGGCTGCTCAGGCGGAAAGGGCCCAGGCGCTCACGCAGGGCCTGCAGCACCTCCACGGCCGTGCCCTGCCAGCGCTGCAGCGGGCTGCCCAGGGCCGCCAGACGGGCCTCCAGCTCGGCCAGGCATTCCAGGATGAAGCCCAGATGACGGGGCGAGCTGTCGGCCTGGGCGATCAGCTCGGGCTCGAAGAGGTATACGGGCAGCACCGGGCCACGGCGGGCGGCGTCGTGCAGGGGGGCGTGGTCGGTGACCCGCAGGTCGCGCTTGAACCAGACGACGGTGATCATGCGTGCCAATGCCGGCGGGGGGGCGGCTGGCCGGCACTGGCCCAGAAGCGGCTGAAGGAGGGGCACAGGGTGGCCCGATCGGGCAGCCAGCGGGGCGGTGGCGTGAGCTCGGCACCCAGATGGGCGAGGGCCTCCCGGTAACCCGGGTTGAGCGTGGCTTCGGCGCGGAAGCGGCCGTCGAGCTGCCGCAGATCGCCCACGAAAATCCGGTCGGTGACGGCGCGCAGGCGGGGCAGCACAAAGGCCCAGCGGGCCTCCGACCAGGGGAAGCGCCGGTGGAAGGGCAGGTGGATCACGCCGATGCGCGGCCCTTCGCCGGCGCGCAGGGCCCAGGCATGAACGAGGGTGGCGTCGGTGTCGGGCGGCGGCAGGGTGAAGTCGTCGGCGCCGAGCAGGTGCGCCGGCGGGGCGTCCAGGCGGGGCGGTTCAGTGTGCCCCTCAGCCACGTGGGCGACCGGGGCAAGCGCCTGCGGACTGCGGGCCAGCGCCTCCAGCGTCGCGTAGCTCGCGTCCAGCGGCGTGCCGGGGCTATGCCAGTCGGCCGGGGCGAAGCGCGCCACGTTGTCGGCATTGAAGAGATAGGGCTTGCTGCTGAAGGTGGCCGCCACCCATTGCCAGGACAGGTGGTTGGAGGCCAGATCGCCGTCCAGCAGGTGGGCATAGAGCCAGTCGGCGGCGGGGCGCCAATGGACCTTGCGGACATGCACCACGTAGCTGGCCAGCCACAGGCGGGCATGGTTGTGGAGCGTCCCCGTGGCGTACAGGGTGGCCACCGCCCGGTCGACCACCGGAATGCCGGTGCGTCCTTCGCGGATGTCTGCCGGGAGAGTGTCGGCGTAGGGAATGCCGGGCAGGCCGGGGCGGATGTCGGCCAGGATGCCGTCCCCCAGGTGGCTCCACACATGCTGGAAGAAGGCCCGCCAGCCAAACTGGAAGGCCAGCATGTCCTGGCCTGTCAGGCCGAAGCGTTCAATCAGTTCCGGGGCCGGGATGCAACCGTGGGTGATCCACGGCGACAGCCCGGTGACGGCGCCCGCGACATGGTTACGGCTGCCCGCATAGGCGGCCGGGTCAACGGCGGAGAGTCGTGCTGCAAGAGGGGCGTCGTTGAAGTGGCGCACGGTGGGGCGTTGTCGGGAATGGCCGATGGACAGCCCCGCTCCGTGTGCAGTTCCCGGCCGGCCAAGCGGCCCGGCCGGTGTTTATTCCTTGCCGGACTGCCACAGCTCCCGGTTGGCTTCGACGATCTTGCCGCTGGTGGCATCCACCTCCACCTTCATCTCCTTGCCGTTCTTGCGGGCGATGTCGAACTCGTAGGAGGCCGAGCCGTCGGCTTCGATCTCGAATTCGGTCTCGACGATGGTGCCGGGGTACTTCTTCAGGGCGATGGCCTTGGCCTCTTCCAGGCTGATGCGGGCCTTCTCCTTGAACACCGGGGAGTCGGCGCTGACCACTTCCTGCTCCACTTCGGTGATCTTGCCGCTGCGGGCATCGCATTCCACATCCCAGGTCTTGTCACTGCCTTCCACGTCGAACTCGAACACCGGGCGCCCGTTCTCGCGCTTGAGTTCAACCTTGACGATCTTGCCGGGATGCTGTTCGAGCACCACCTTCTCACAGCGCGCGTACTCGGACTTGAAGCGGGCTGGGGCCTCGATGGCAAAGGCGGATTGGGACAGGCCGAAGGTCGCCAGCAGGGCGGCGATGAGGGGACGAAGCTTCATGGTGGACTCCAAAGAAAAAGGCTGACGGAACGACGCCGCCAGCCCTTGATTGTAACGTCCCGAGGCCTCAGGACTTGCTGGACAGCTTGCCCGCCACCAACAGCAAAATGACCGCGCCAACCACCGAGCCCAGGAAACCGGCGCCCTCGCCCGCCTGGTACAGGCCGAGGGCCTGGCCGCCGTAGGTGGCGGCGATGGAGCCGCCGATGCCGAACAGGATGGTCTTGATCCAGCCCATGCTGTCGTCGCCGGGCTTGACGAAGCGGGCGACGAGGCCGACCAGCAGGCCGATGAAGATAGTGGAGAGAATGCCCATGGCAAAGCCCCTGGAGAATGAGTGAGCCCTGACTCTAACCTCCACCCGGGGGCGGCAATGTTACAAGCTGTGAATGTCTGTGCCGTTCAGGCTCGCCCCAGCCACGCCAGTACGCCTTCACCGGCCCGGCGGCCGGTGGCCAGGCAGGCGGTGAGCAGGTAGCCGCCGGTGGGGGCTTCCCAGTCGAGCATCTCGCCCGCGCAGAAGACCCCCGGCGCGGCGCGGATCATCAGGCCTGCGTCCAGCTCCTCGAAGCGCACGCCACCGGCGCTGCTGATGGCCTCGTCCAGGGGCCGCGGCGCCACCAGGCTGAGGGGCAGGGCCTTGATGGCCGCGGCCAGCCGGGGCGGATCGGCCAGCACCGCCTCCGGCAGGCATTCCCGCAGCAGGGCCATGCGCAGGCCGGCAATGCCGACGCGGCTTTGCAGGTGACTGGCCAGGGAGCGGGCGCCCCGCGGGTGGGCCACTTCGGCCTGCACCCGTTCCAGGCTGCGGCCGGGCGCCAGATCAATGAGCAGGGTGGCGCGGCCTTCCGCCTTGATACGCTCGCGGATCGCGGCCGACAGGGCATACACCAGGCTGCCCTCGATGCCGTCGTCGCTGATCATCGCCTCCCCGGGGCGCTTCGGAGCCTCATCACCCTGGAGGGCCATGGCCACCGACTTGAGGGGCTGGCCGGCAAAGCGGCTGCGGAAGTGCTCGCTCCACCCCGCCCCCGCGGCCAGCCGGGGCGAGGCAACGACGAAGCCGCAGTTGGCCGCCTCCAGGGGCGCCACATCCACGCCCCGCCCGCCGAGCAGCGGCACCCAGGCGCCGTCGGAACCGAGCCGGGCCCAGCTACCGCCACCCAGGGCCAGCACCATGGCCTCGGCCTGGTGCAGGTACTCGCCCGCGGGGGTGGTGAAGCGCAGGTGCCCGTCCACGCTCCAGCCCGCCCAGCGGTGGCGCACATGGAAGCGCACCCCGGCCTCCCGCAGGCGGGTCAGCCAGGCGCGCAGTAGCGGGGCGGCCTTCATCTCCTCGGGGAAGACCCGCCCGGAGCTGCCCACGAAGGTGCGCACCCCCAGGGTTTCCACCCAGGCCCGCAGTTCCGCCGGCCCGAAGGCGGCGAGCAGGGGCGTGATGACGTCCTCGCGGCTGCCATAGCGTTTGGTGAAGGCGGCGAAGGGCTCGGCATGGGTGATGTTGAGCCCGCCCCGTCCGGCGAGCAGGAACTTGCGCCCCACCGAGGGCATCGCGTCGAAGAGATCGACCTGCACGCCACCCCGGGCCAGGGTTTCGGCCGCCATCAGGCCGGCCGGGCCACCGCCGATGATGGCAACGCGGGAAGGAGGGGAAGGGGGCTGCATGACGGAATCCGGATGGGAAAGATGCGCGATTGTAGTGGCCCGCCTTCGGGCGAACTACAATCCAGCAGATTCCGCCGCCGGCGGCCAATGGGGAGCAGCGATGGAACAACAAAAATTGATCGGTGCCGCACGGCGTGCCCTGTTGCAGGTACTGGGGGGGGTGGGCGTGGTGCTGGGGGTGGCCTGGCCGGGCGTCGCCACGGCCGATACGCCGCGGGATCACCTGGAGCGGATTGGCAAGGCGCGGCCCGCCGATCAGAAAATCGCCCAGGATGCCGGGCGCAAGGCGGCTTTCTTCTGCGCCAACTGCCACGGGGACACGGGGAGCAGCAAGTACACGGAAGTCCCCAATCTGGCCGGCCAGCACCCTCTCTACGTGCTTGGCCAGATCGACGCCTTCCTCAACGGAAAACGCAAGGACGCTTTCATGCAAGGTCTGATGAAAGTGCTCAGTGCCGAGGAAAAGGCCCAGATCGCCGTGTTCTACGCGGCCCAGCCCGTGACGCCCGCCGGCACACCGTCGAGCGCGAGGGCGGCGGAGGGGCGCGATCACTTCGAGAAAAACTGCGTGCGCTGCCACGGCGCGGATGCCCGTGGCGGCGAGAGCTTCCCCCGCCTGGCCGGCCAGCAGCCCGAATACCTGCGGCGCAGCCTGCAGCGTTACCTCAAGGTCAGCGGCGAGCGCACCTATCCGCCCATGACGGCCGCTGTTTCGGGCCTCGGCGAGCGAAACATCGAGGCCGTGGTGGAGTATCTGGCCAACCTGCGCTAAAGGCAGTCGGTCGGCCCGTGCCGCTCAGCGCAGGATGGGTACGCCGCCTTCGCTGCCGCCGAACACCGTCACGCCTTCCTTCACCGTGCCGATCACCTTGATCTCGCCGAGCTTGTCGGCGGGGGTCTTGAGCGGGTTGGCCGAGAGCACGGTGAGGTCGGCAAGCTTGCCGGTGGCAATGCTGCCCTTGATTTTTTCCTCGCCGAGTTGCCGGGCCGGCAGCAGGGTGAGAGCCTTGAGGGCGTCCAGGGGGCTGAGTTGCTGGGCCTCGCCCACCGGGCGCTTGATGGCGGCGGCCAGGGTGGCAAAGGGCGCGGGCTCGATCTGCGACGGGTCGCCCGCCAGCAGCACCGGCAGGCCCTTGCCCGCGGCCGCACCGGCCGGGATGAAGCGGGCCGTGCGCTCCTCGCCCAGGGCGTAGTCCTTGAGGGTGGGGAGGGACAGCCCAAGGCGGCGCGGCGCCAGGGCCAGACTCACACCCAGGGTCTTGAGGGTGTCTAGCTGATCGTCACGCAGGGTCTGGCCGCCGGCCAGCAGGGGGCGGCGGTCCTTGCCCGGGTGCTTCGCGCCGGCGGCTTGCAGGCCCTTGATGAACTGGTCGATGGCGGCATCGCCGTTGGCCTGCACGGCCACCTGCCAGGCGCCTGCGTAGGCCCTGGAGAACAGTTCGCCCGACACCTCGTCGCTGCTGCCCGGATAGCCGGCAAAGGTGTTGCGCTTGCCCGGGGGCGGTAGCTGATAGGGCTGGGTGAGCCAGGCGCTGCGGTCTTCGGCATTGCCGTCAAGCGTGAAGGACACGCCGGCCAGTTTCAGGTGGCCCTTGTAGTACTTGGGGCCGATGGTCTTGTGGCCCTTGAGGCTGGCGCCGGCACTGGCGAGATCCGCGTAGATGAGCACATCAAGCTTGAGGGCGCCGGTGTCGGCGGCCTGGGTGTACAGGGCCAGGTCGTCGGGGGTGGCGCGGGCTTCCACCGCGGTGGTGTAGCCGTTTTGCAGGTAGAGGGTCTGGCCCTGCTGGATCATGGCCTGGCGGTCGTCGGCGGGCAGATGCGGCAGGGCGCCCAGCAGGGCGGTGGCAGCGGCGCCTTCGAGCACGCCGTCGGGCTCCTTCGAGCCCGGCCAGCGGCCGATGCTGCCGCCCGGCGGGTCGATGCTGTCGCGCCCGATGCCGGCCAGTTCCAGGGCCTTGCCGTTGGCCACCAGGTGGCTGCCCGAGTAATGGATCAGGATCACCGGGGTGTCGCGGGAGACGGCATCCAGGTCGGTCCGGCTGGGGCGGCGTTGCTCGCGCAGGCGGGTGTCGTCATAGCCAAAGCCGATGATCCAGCCAAAGCGCTTCGCCAGGTCGCCCTTGCCCCACTCGCGCAGTTCGCGCAGCAAGCCGTTGGTATCCGTCACCTTGCCCTCTGGCGGCGACTGCACCTGGGCCGCCACCGAATACAGGCCCATGCGCGACATCTGCCCCCAGCTATCGATGAAACCCGGCACCAGGGTCTTGCCGGCCAGGTCCACCACCTCGGTGCCCTCGCTCTTCCAGCGCGCCAGGATGTCCTTGCTCTTGCCCACGGCGATGATCTTGCTGCCCTTGATGGCCACGGCCTGGGCGGTGGGACGCTTGTCGTCGAGGGTTAGCACCTCGCCGTTGGTGAAGATGATGTCCGACAGGGGCGGCGGCGGGGGCGCAGGGGGCGGGGCGTTGGGGTCGATGGGCACCGCTCCGGCCACCGGGGGAAGGGCGCCGGGCGCGGTGGCCGCCCCCGCCACCGGCGCGGCGGGTGCCACGGCCGGTGCCGTCACGGGTGGCACGGCCGGCTTGGCCGCCGCCGCCGCGGGGGGCGAGATGGGGCGGGTCGGGGCTTGCGTCTGGGCCAGCAGGGCCGGTGCGGCAAGGGCGAGGCTGATGGCGAGGCTTGCGCGGCGCAAAGCGAAGGCGGATTTCATGGGCAGGACTCCGGAAAACACGCGGGCTGCCGGGCCGGGCCTGGCAGCGAACCCGCCGAGCATAGCACCGGCCCCGGCCTTTGCCCGTGAAAGGCTACCTGTCCCGGGGCGTGTGGTCGGGCATCCGCATCAGCGCTTGCGGCGTATCAGCCACAGCAGGCCGATGCCGACGGCCAGCAGCAGGAGGGCGGAGGGTTCCGGGGCGGGCGCCGAGACGGGGGTATGGAACGGCCCCAGGGGCATGCGGGCAAGGCGATCCGGCTCAGCGAGGGCCTGAGGTGCCACAAGAGCCTGCGGGTCGATATCACTGCCGGGGGCGGCAATCCCGTCGCCGGTGGGCGTGGCGGTGGCTTCGGTGCCCGGGTCGGTGATGCCGCCGGGGGCCGTCCAGGCGGGGGTTGGCAGGACGAGCCCGGCCACGACCAAAAGCATGCAACACATCAGGAGCTTGAACAGGGTGGGCGTGCGCATCAGCGATTCTCCGGGGCGGCACATGCCACCCCTCAAAACGGGTAAAGCAAGTAATGTGCCTGATTTTTGTAACCCGTGCCTAGCGCGACTTCTCACATTTTGTCTGTGAATTAATTCCTCATCCTGTAAAGAAAACCGACAGAAAAACGGCGCTCCGCGAGCATCGCAGGGGTGAAATCGGGCCGCGCAGTGGATTCGCTCACATCCCCCTCAGCCCAATACCGTCACCACCACCCTCCGGGTATGGCTGCCCTGCCGGTGCTCCCACAGGAAGATCCCCTGCCAGGTACCCAACAGCAGGCGTCCGCCCCCCACGGGCACCGTGAGGCCTGTGTCCGACAGCACGCTGCGCCCATGGGCGGCCATGTCGTCGTCTCCTTCCAGGTCGTGCCGGTAGGCCGGGTCGCCATCCGGTGCCAGGCGCCCGAAGATCGTCTCCAGATCCCGCCGCACGTCCGGATCGGCGTTCTCGGTGATCATCAAGGCGCAACTGGTGTGCTGGACGAACACATGGCACAGCCCGACGGTGACGCCGGCGGCGCGTACCACCTCGGCCACCCGGGCCGTGATGTCCAGCGTGCTTCGACCACGCGTCGTGAAGGATAGGGTGGTCTGGTGGGACATGCTGTGATTTCCTGTGACGTGGAGGGGCGCCGGGTGCCCCCCGGGCTTTGGATCATCCCCGGATGCTCATCCGGGGCTGTGGTCGGGCGAATCCGCCCCCGGTGCGCGTGTTGCAGGCTGGCCACAGTGCCGGCAATAGCGCCCATGCCGATGCATCAACCCCTGGCAATGGGGGCAAGGGCTGAACTGGGCGTAGCCGCAGAACGGGCAGGCGGCCGAGTCGGCGGGCAGGTGCTTGCCGCAGCCCTGGCACTCGCCACGGGCAATGCGCCGCTCCAGCAACCTCTCCCGGGAGAAGAGCTTCTTCTGCAGAAAATGGATCACCCCCAGCGCGGCGGCGATGACCGCCGCCATCACCAGGTAGTGCCAGATTGCCACCAGCCTGAAGGCCGCGAGAAACTCGAACAGCGCGGCCAGCAGCCGGTGCGGAATGATCCGATACACCGCCTCGACCAGCTTGAAGAGGATGGGGATGAAGCTCACCACCAGCAGGTGCGCCGACACCAGCGTCTGCAGGCCCCGCCCGCCGCGCAGGCTGGCGCTGTTCCAGGCGCGGAAGACCAGGAACAGGGGCAGCAGGAAGATCAACTGCATGCCCAGCTGCTTCACCGGGAACCAGAAGTTCAGGCGCTGCAGATCATCCCGTAGCTGTTGCCGGTCGGCCTCCGACGGTTTATCGAGCACCGCCCACAGGGCCTGGATGTCGTCGCGGGCATTGATCGTCTGCGCCAGCGTGGCGGCCTGGGCCTTCAGGCCATCAAGGGCGGCCGTGCGGGTGCGGAACTCGGCCCGGCTGGCGTCCACCGGCGTCTGGCCGGGGGTGTCGCCGGCCAGGCGCTCCAGCAGGGAGGTGTCGTAGGCGCCCTTCAGGCGGTCGATGGCGAGCTGCTGCTCCCGCACCTCCCGCTCGACTTTCTGGTGGGTCTCGAAGAGACGCACCAGGGCCTTGTCGGCCTGGATGCGGGCGATCCGGTCCAGATAGGGCGCGCACAGCGGGTGATGTTCGGCCTTGTTGTCACGGGGCGGGTAAGGGCTGGCGCTGCCGGCCGTCGCCAGCGCGGCCAGCCGGCCGAGGCGATTGTCCGTGGTCCAGGTCTCGTCGATCACCATCGCGCGGCAGGTGTGGGGAATGGCTTCGTCCGGCGCGGTGAGCTGCCGCGTATGCGCCGCCAGCCCGTCGAAGATCGACATCAGGATGAACAGATCGAGCAACAGCACAACCACCAGCACCGCCCGGCCCAGGGGCTGGCTGTCCAGGTGGGTGAGCTGCTGCCGGGTACGCGCCGCGGCGCGTGAGAGGGCTTGCTTGAGGCGCATGGGGGCTCCGCGCAGAGGGGATGCTGTAGAGATGGTGTAGCGGTTTACGCTGGGTGAGGGGGTGGGTCAAGGGTGAGTAGGCGAAGACCATCGACGCAAATGGGCTGGCGCAGCCGAATCCAAATCGCGTATCGTCACCCGGCAGGCCAGACAATCCCGTGGTGAGGTATTCATGCAAATCATCTATCTCTCTTCAACTCTCAAGGATCTGTTGCCCGAGCGTGAGGCGGTCAAGCAGGCGCTTTCCGGTAAGGCGGTGGTGAAGGAAAGCTACGACGCCGACGAAAGCAGCGTTCGGGACAGTTGTTTGAAGGATGTTGAAGGCAGCGACGTCTACGTGGGTCTGATCGGCCTGCGCTACGGTTTCATCCCTCCGGGGAAAAGCAAGTCAATCACCGAACTCGAATTCGATCAGGCCCAAAATAGTAAGAAGCGAATCCTGTTGTTCATAAAAAATGAGGCGTCGATTCTCGCGGTCAATACCGACGCGCATACAAGAGAACACGATCCCGAACTGATCCGGTCATTCAGGGCACGACTGACAGCCGGTACGGATGACGTTCCGCGGCCGGCAGTGTTTGATGATCCTGCCGGACTCAAGGAAAAGCTGCTCCGTGCGCTGTTGGGAGATGTGGACAAGGAGTCGGAAAGCCGTCCAGACCCCGCTCCACCCGGCGCAACCGAACTTCAGAAGATGCTGTCGGATCATCTCAACGAACATTGGGCCGAGATCAGCCGCAGTCGGATCTTCATGGGGGCTGATGTATTCAGCGAAGCGTCAGCGCCACTCTCCCCCGCCAAGGTCTTCGCCGCGTGTGTCGAATCGCCCGCGCCTTTGAGATTCCTTACCCGGCTGCGCGGTTTCGTCGGCAAGGCGGCCGATGGCAGCCCCATTGCGGCCCAGTTGGCGGCGCAGCCCTATGTGCTCGAAGCGGTGTTGCGGCTGACGCTCGTTGCCGCCGAGCGCTTCATCACCTCCAAGGCGAAGGCGCTTCAGGTCGTCATTGATGAGCCGCTTATCTTGAGCAGCGATCCCCGCGTTTCGGCAGTGCTCGCCGCTGCGTGCTTTGGATTCGGTATTCGTCTTTGCCCAGCCGCGCCCTACCCCGAATCCTTCGTGCGGCCATCCGCCGAGGAATATTTGCATGAACAGGGGGGCACACTCTTAAGGCGAGACCTTCGGGCTGCAGCGGACAGATTTACCCTGGCAGACCCTCCGGAGCACTATGCCGACGACCAACCGGAAGACGATGAGATCCTCCAGGGTATTCTCGATTACGCTCAGGAAAAGCTCGGATGTCGTCTGGTGCTCCTGTGTCGGGAGAACAGCGGCCTACGCCGGGCGAATATCCGAGAGAACGCCCTTGGCAAACTCAATGTGCCGATTGTGTTTGAGGGAGTGCCGCGAAACGAGATCGCGGCACTGTTGGCCAATCTCCGGTCCCTCGTGGCTCCCCTGCTGGACGGACTGATGGGTAAAGCCCCGACTTCCGCTCAAGCCGAAACTTCCTGACGCTGTCTACCGAAAGCCGCCTGCGATGTCACACGTTCAAACGACCAAACCCATACTTGATCGCCTTGCCGAGCTTCGTGACGGCGCGATCCTTCCCCTGGAGGAGAGCCCGGAGCTTGCAAAATCCTGGCATCGGTGGTCCCAGTCCGAGATCGATGCCTTGCGTCTTGCCTATGCTGCCGGGCGACCACTCCTGGTGCGTGGCGAGCCCGGTACGGGCAAGACCCAGCTCGCCCGGGCTGCGGCCAAATGGTTAGGCTGGCACCTGCACGCCGAAACCATTCACCCACGCTTTGAACCTCACGAACTCCGCTATCGCTTTGACGCGGTACGCCGGCTGGCCGATGCCCAGGCGGGGGAAAAGAATCTTGATGCCCATTCGCCGCGCTACTGGAAGGCCGGCGTACTGTGGAAAGCGTATGGCTGGGCATCCGCACAAGCTTATTTACATCGCTCCGAAAAAAGCCTGGTACCGCTCGACCAGGAAGTGTCCGAGCCTGCGCAGCCTGCTGGCCATGTGGTACTCATTGACGAGATCGACAAGGCCGACAGCGATCTGCCCAACAGCCTGCTCGAAGTGCTTGCCCAGCGTAGTTTTCATGTGGAGCCGCTTGCCGACGAGACCATTGGCGGCCCCGGGGTTCAGGCGCCACTGATTGTCATCACGACCAACGAGGAGCGCGACTTGCCTGCTGCATTCTTGCGCCGCTGTGTCGTGCTGACCTTGGCCGCCGAGAAGGACAACTATGTGCCATGGCTGGTTGAACGGGGTTCGGCCCATTTCGGCTCCGAGAAAGATGTTCGTACCGAAGCGATCATCGATCAATCCATCTTGCTTGAAGCGGCAAAGCAGTTGGAGCGGGATAGGAATGAGATTGGCAGACTCGAACTCTCGAAGCCCGGCCTCGCCGAATACCTCGACCTGTTGAATGCCCTCCATGCGTTGTTTGGCGACGAGCCCGACGCCGTGAAACGCACCGAATTGCAGCGCACATGGCTCACCCGCCTGTCGGCCTATGGGTATCTCAAGCATGCCGTAGAGGACACGACGAGCAAGGCCCACCAGCCGACCGAAGCGAAAGCGCGCCGACTTGCGTCCGAAGGGCAGGAAAAGCCCTGAATGGCCACGCTGCATCAATCCAGCCGGGCGGATCTGCTGCGGGTCCTGGTGGCCGCCGGGGTCGCTGACACCCAATCGGAAGATTCCGAACAGAGCCGTCTGGCGCATTTGCTGAAGCTCGAACTCAGGGATGAGCTGCGACAGCCGGCGGGTGAGACTGGAAGCGACGAGACGCCGCTGAAGGAGATCTCCCCGCAGTTCGTGCCCGGTGACACTTCGGTTGAAGCCCACGCGTTCCCACGTCGACGGCCCCTCCAAACGCATCTCTTTGCGCTTCTGGGTTGTGAAGAGACGACCGCCACCCCGCCGTCCCGGCGCTCTGACCCCTCCCTCACGCCACTTACAGCGAGTGACTGCGCCCCTCGGATTCGCGCCCCTCAGACCATGCCACCGCTGGTGGGTCGCACCCGGCTGTGGCCGGCACTGCGTCGTTCCCTGGGTTTTCCGCGCTTTGGACAACTGGACGTACCGGGTCTTGTGCGCCGTCTCGCCCGGGCCGAGAGCCTGCGTCGCCTTCCCCGCGCCTGCCGGCGCGATGGCGGTAACGAGGTGTGGGTGATTGCCGATGTGGCGCAGCGCCTGATTCCTGTGGAGTCGGACTATCTTCAGACCCTCCGCGAAGTCGAGCGGCTGTACGGCAAGGCAAACGTGCGCCTGTGGGCCGTATCCGAATCGCCTGAGCACACCCTGTGGGTAAGGCAAGGCAGGGGCAAGCGCAGGGGCGTGCGCGGGCGCATTCCCACACCGCCGCCGGGAACGTCGGTTCTCATCCTCGGTGATCTGGGCTTGCTGTCGCCAGGGCGCGTCGCAGAGCCCCCCTGGCTGGAATTCTGCAAGCGGATGGAAAACGGCGGTGTCCGGCCGGTTGCCTGGGTGCCGCTCTCGCAGCGGCTCGTTACGCGCGCTTCGGCTCGCCGTGCGCAGGTCCATTGTCTGGGGGTGGGGGATCTTCGTCCCGTCAACCCCGCCTCCTGTGCCGGGGCACCGCCATTGCCTGCCGAAGCGCTCGAGGCCTTGCTGGCGCGCCTTGCCTGCTGCGTGCGGCTTGAGCCTGCGCTGCTGCGCAGCCTGAGGCTGATGCGGGCCGATACGGCGGCAGAGCCCGGTCTTGAAGGGCTGGTGTGGGGGCACGAGGCTGTGGCCGAGGCGGCAAATTTCCGCTTCTGTGCGATTGCTGTACAGCGTCAGGCCGAATATCGCGCCCGCTTCGCAAAGCTCGATGCTGAGCAACAGGATGACGTGCTCCGCCGCATGCTGGCGGCCCACGCCCATCGCGGTCGATCCACCGAGAGCATCGAAATCCTTATCTGGCAAGTTCATGCAGGTCGACCTGCCCCGGCGGGTGTCGCGGACGCAAGGATCGAAGAGGCCGGCCCCTGGCTGGCCCGCCTGGGCGAGCATGCCCAGGGGCATTCCGAAGCGCTCATGAGCTATGCGGTGGATCTGCTGGACGGGCAAAGCGGCGATACCGCCCTGATGAAGGAGCACTCCCAACGCTTTGCCCAATTGTGGGCGTTCAGCGGCAAAGCGCTTATCCCCGCCGGGCTGAAGCCCGCCGATGTGGCCGCTGCGAAGCAGCGTATAGGACGAGACGAAGACGAGCGGGATTACGTGCTCATCCAGCAGCGTGACAGGCTGTTCCTAGAGCCACGGGAGCCCAGGCAGAAGCGGGAATTGGACGGATGGGCGCCCCTGCCCTGGATGGCGGTGACGATTACCGGCGGGTTCGAGTGGTCCCGGAGCGACGGGGCGATACGTCAGTGGTGCGTGCCGGCCTTGAAGCCGCTGGAGCTGCCGCTAGGTGATGCGCCGGAGCGCTGCACCTTCACCCTGACATCGGGCGGGCGCAAGTGGGTCATGGGCTTGCTGAAGCGTCCGTCGTGGGCCATCGAATGGGGGCAGGACGCCACCGGGCTATACGCCCTTGCGCCTTCGCCTCTGGGGGAGCCTCGGCGGCTGTATTGGGATAATCCGACTTCCATGCGGTTTGACCTGCACTTGGTGGCAGGGCGCGGCTTCAGCGCCGAAACGGTGCCGATAGCGCCCGGCATCAAGATGTGGGCTGACTTGAAGTATGGGCTTGTACTTGATGTCACGTTAGGTAGCGCCACCCAGCGTTTCCGTTGGATCGAGCCGGGTGAGTTTGTGATGGGCTCGCCGGAGGGGGAGGCGGGGCGTGATGACGACGAAGGCCCGCAGCACGTTGTGCGTTTGACGGAAGGTTTCTGGCTGGCGGAGACGGCGTGCAGCCAGGGGGTGTGGGAATCGGTGATGGGGAGCAACCCGAGTCGATTCAAGGATGACCCGCAGAACCCGGTGGAGCAGGTGAGCTGGGACGATGTCCAGGGTTTTCTGCGGGAGGTAGAGAAGCGTGTGCCGGGGGTGAAGGCGGATCTTCCGACGGAGGCGGAGTGGGAGTACGCGTGCCGTGGGGGGGGCGAGACGGCGTTTAGCTGGGGGGATGGAATTGATCCCTCGCAGGCGAACTATCGCGCGACGGAAGGTTATGCCGATGGTCCGATGGGGGAATATCGGATGAAGACGGTACCGGTGAAATCCTTCGATCCGAATGGTTGGGGTCTGTACCAGATGCACGGCAACGTGTGGGAGTGGTGCGCGGACGGAAAGCGGGCTTACGACGGAGCGTTGCAGGTGGACCCGCGCGGCCCGGCAGGCGATGAGCCCGAAGTCCAGCGCGCCCTGCGCGGCGGGTCGTCTTTCTGCTTCCCGCACGAGCTGCGTGCTGCCTACCGCGACGACTGGCGCCGCGACGGGCGCCTCGACTACCAGGGCTTCCGCTTCTCCCTGAGGTCCACAAGTGGCCCGGAGGGCAGCGCGGAGCGCTCGCCGGAGGCGACGGTGGCCCCGGAGGGGCCGCAGGGGAAGAGCCCGGCCCCGGGACGGGGCCGGGGCGAGGGTGTGTCGGAGGGCTCGTCGGCCCGGCGGAACGCCGGGCCGACGACGATGCTGGATCGCCTCAAGGCAAAGCTTGGCTTTGCGTCAAAACCCGATCAATCCGAGGAAGAGTAATCCATGCAACTCCGCTTCTTCACCATCCCCGCCGTCGACTCGGCGGCCGCCGAGGCCGAACTCAACGCCCTGCTCGCCGCTGGCCGCGTGGCGGGGGTGGAGCGCCAGTTTGTGGCGGCGGGGGCGGCGTCCTTCTGGTCGGTGATCGTGACCCTGGTGGATGGGCCTGGCCCCCTGCCGGCTGGCCTCAAGGTGCGCAGCGAGCGTCGCACCGATTACCGCGAAGTGCTCTCCGAGCCCGACTTTGCGGTGTTCGCCCGGCTGCGCATCCTGCGCAAGCAGGTGGCCGATGCGGAGGCTGTGCCGCCCTACGCGGTATTCAACAACGAGCACCTGGCGGCCATGGTGCGCCAGCGGGTCACGTCGGCCGAGGCCCTGGCGCGCATCGAGGGCGTGGGGCCGGCCCGGGTGGCGCGTTATGGGGCGCCGTTCCTGGCACTGCTGGCGGCGGAATGGGCGGGGCCGCAGACATGAAACGGCAGGCCGTCACCCTGGAGGCGATTGCCGAGCGGCCCAACCTGGAGCTGGCCTGCTGGAAGGCGGCCAGGGGCCGGCAGAGTAGCCCGGCCGTGGCGCGCTTTCTGGCAGATCGAACGCAGCAACTCGACGCGCTTGCCGCCGCCATTGTCGACGAGCGGGCGCCGGACGGCCGGGCCAGCCGTTTCGTGATCCACGACCCCAAGCGCCGGGTGATCCACGCCGCCTGCTTTGCCGATCGGGTGCTGCACCATGCCATCTTCAACGTGGTGGAGGCGCGCTTTGAAACCATGCTGTTGGACAGCAGTTTTGCCTGCCGCCCCGGCAAGGGGGTGCATCGGGCAGTGCTGGCGGTGCAGCGCAGCCTGCAGCGCTGGCCGTGGTTTGTGCAGGTGGATGTGGACGGCTACTTTCCGTCGATCCGCCATGATCTGTTGATGGCGTTGCTGCGGCGGCGTTTCAAGGGGGCCGGCTTTCTGGCCTTGCTCCAGCGCATTCTCGATTGCGGCGCCACCGCCGGGCCGGGGCGGGGGCTGCCCATTGGCACCCTGGCCTCCCAGCATTTTGCCAACGCCTTTCTCGATGGGGCCGACCGTTTCATCCTCGATCAAGCGGGGGTGGGCGGCCATGTGCGCTACATGGACGACCTGTTGTGGGGCTGCGAGAGCCGCGCGGTGGCCGAGGCCAGCCTGGCGGGGCTCGAAGCCTTTCTGCGCGATGCCTGCGGCCTGCGCCTCAAGCCCCGCCGGCGCATCGCCCGCAGCAGCGAAGGCGCCCGCTATTGCGGCTTTCGGGTGCGCCAGGGGGTGGTCCTGCCCGGGCCGCGCAAGATGGCCCGCTTTCGTGCCGCGGTGGCGCGCATCGAGGCTGCGCGCACGGCCGGGTGGGCGAGCGAGGCAGACTGCCAACGGGCCTGGGATGGGAGCCTCGCCACCCTCTCGGGCTGCGAGAGCGGGGGTTTTCGGCGCCGCGTGCTGGCGGGCTTTGGGTATAGTCTGGAGCCGGGATGTCCGTCGAATTGAGAAAAAGCCCCGCGCGCCGTGCGCGGCGGGTCGTGGAACGACCACCCGCACAGGCTGCGTGCTGCCTACCGCAACGACAGGCACCGCGACAGGCGCAACGACAACCAGGGCTTCCGCTTCTCCCTGAGCTCGATGGCAGGGCCGGTCTGGATGGGTCGGCCGATCATGGACCAGACGGCGCATCCTGCCGGTGGCGTCAATCCGCCGGCGAACCGCAAGGCGCCCGGGGTGTGGGTAGGGGTGGGCCGGATGGCGCCCCGAAAGCTCCCCGGGCCGCCGCCTCTTTGAAGTTGTGGATCTGCCCATGAACTCATTCCCGCCCCCCGTCGCCGACCTCACCTGGCCCCCCGAAGCCCAGCGCTGGCCGCCGGTGTTTCCGCCGGTGTTCGCGTGTGCTTGGGGGGATGATCGTTTCGGGTTGTGGATTGACGTGCTGATAGGCGGGCCGGTGCAGCGTTTTCGTTGGATTGAGCCGGGTGAGTTTGTGATGGGTTCGCCGGAGGGGGAGGACGTACGTTTTCCCGAACGAGAAAAGCCGCAGCACATTGTCAGACTGACTACGGGATTCTGGCTTGCAGATACTTCCTGCTCCCAGAGAGTTTGGGAGGCTGTGATGAGCCATAACCCGAGTCGGTTTAACAGCAATCCCGATAATCCAGTGGACAGCGTGAGTTGGAATGATGTTCAGGCGTTCTTGAACTTGGTGGACGCGATGCTGGGAGTCGCTGCCAAAGCGGGCTTGCCGACAGGGGCCGAGTGGGAGTACGCCTGCCGAGCCAGCAGCACGGAGGCGTTCAATTGGGGCAGTAATTCGATTTCGCCTAAGGACGCCAACTATGACTTCACTAAGGATTATGCCGTAGGTATGCCCGGGGTGCGGAGCTGGTCGACGGTTCCGGTGAAGAGTTTTCGGCCGAACGGCTGGGGCTTGTACCAGATGCACGGCAACATTTGGGAATGGTGCGACGATTCACATCGCAAGTATGGGCGGCTGCCAGTTGAAGATCCGCGGGGGAATGATGATGGCAAGCGTGTTATGAGAGGAGGGTCTTGGTACAACTATCCGGAATGGCTACGCTCAGCCTATTCTATTCAGCATGCGCCCGATAAGTCGGAAGATTCTCACGGTTTTCGCCTGTTAATCAGATCTCTTTGCGTAGACGAAAAGTCGATGGGGTAGTTTGCGATCAAATTTGCCTACAACCCCCGCGCCCACTCCGGCCGCAGGTGCGCCCCGCCGGGATCGTCAATAGCCTGTCTCACCTGCGCCAGCAGCCTGTCCTTGTCCGCCCCCAGGGTGCCCTTCAGTATCAGGAAGTTGCTGGCGTGATCCGATCTGAACACGGTGCGGCGCAGCTCCAGTTGCGACAGGAAGCGCTCCATCTCGCGGAACAGGCCGGTCTGGTCGAGAGGTTCCCATTCGGGAAAGTCGGCGCGAAAGCGCGCTTCGCCCTGGGGGAAGCTCACCACCAGGGTGGACAGGAACTCGGGCTGGGTGGCGTTGGCGAGGCGGGCGGAGTGGTCGGCGTGCCGGTCGCTGTAGATCTGCCCGCCCAGCCCGTTGAGGATCATCACCGAGCGGGTGATGCCGGCTTCGCCCAGCTTGTCGAGGGCGGCGCGGGTGCTGTCGTGGGTTTCGCCCTTCTTCACCTTTTCCAGCACCAGGTCGTCGCCGGATTCGGCGCCCAGGTAGGCCATGCGTAGGCCGGCCTCGCGCAAGCTTGTCAGCTCGGTCACCGTCTTCTTCTTGAGGTTGCGGGCCAGGCAGTAGCTGGACACCCGGTGCACGGCGGGCAGGTGGGTTTTGATGG
>Ga0209097_10001698_pt1 | contig 18596 bp, 19 predicted proteins | sample AD_UKC052_MetaG_FD_184419 | JGI IMG/M metagenome (GOLD analysis project Ga0209097, IMG submission 184419) | Active sludge microbial communities of municipal wastewater-treating anaerobic digesters from USA - AD_UKC052_MetaG (SPAdes) (version 2) | ecosystem: Engineered > Bioreactor > Anaerobic >... | reverse complement strand
AGTGTTGTGGCAGTTTTTGATGTACAGTCTTCCCGTTTCAGGTTTTTACAGCAAGAAAATTTTTTAGAAACAGGAACCTACCGTTTCCAGGCAAAAGCATTTTCTGCGTCCAACAAAAACATAGTGATGGCTACCCAGCATGATGGCATTTGGGTATTCAATAAGGTATCATCTTTATTTCAGTCAACCACCATGCCGTCGGCGTATAATAAAGTACCCGGCACTTTATATGCCCGGTCGGTATACCCGGCTGCTGACGGTAATGTATATGCAGGCAGTTATTTTGGCGATGGTCTGTATGTATTCAACAGCAATGGCACTGTAGAAACATTCCCTTTTTTAACGGCTGAAGGCAAAGGGCAGACGCTGATCGTCAATGCCATTTTCCGTGACCACAACAATACAACCTGGCTGGCATCACATGAAAATGGAGTGTTGATATTTGATGAAGCCAGTAAAAAAATAGTTCCTGCTGCAGCGCTGTTCCCGGTTCTAAAAGAGGCTGCAGCTAAGAAGATATATTGTTTTCACGAGGATAAACAGAACAACCTGTACATCGCTACGGGTGATACAGGCCTGGTAATGCTGGATGCAGCGAGGCAGGCTATAAAACATTACCGGCACAATGAAAAAGACAGCAACAGCATCCTCACCAATCATTTATTTGCAGAAAAGATTTTTGAAGATAATAATGGACAGTTGTGGTTGTCAACAAGGCAGGGCATCACTGTGCTGGAAACCGCCACGCAAAAGTTTCATCATTTTACCAATCAGCCAGGTAAATATAATTCCGTACCTCCTGCATTCTGGTATTCGTTTCAACCGGATGATAAAGGATTTATTTACATTGGAACCGGTGATGGTGTATATAAAATAAACAGCAACGACAGAACGTTTGCAAAGGCAGTTCACTTCTCTGCAAAAGAAGGTTTACAGCATGATAACGTTTTTAGTTTTGTAAAAGACAAACAGGGAATGATCTGGATCACCTGCCGTACGGGGTTGAGTTGTTTCAATCCAGCTTCCGGCAGGTTTATAAATTTTAGTTATAAAAATGGCTTGCCTTCCAAAACATTGATGGCGCCCATGCAACCGGCTGCTGATGGAAAAATATATCATGGTGCTGTAGAGAAATATTTTTGTTTTGACCCTGTTACATTGCGCTCAAATATGGACACGGCAAAAGTCTGGCTTACAGCTTTTAAAATATTTGATAAAGACAGTATCAATGGTTTCCGGCTCAATAATACAAAAAGCATACAGGTATTTTATAACCAGAATAGTTTCTCTTTTTCTTTTGTATCTCCATCTGTTTATTATCCTGATGCTGTTACCTATGCTTATATGCTGGAGGGATTTGACAAGCAATGGCAATACCCCGGCAGCCGCAGTTATGTTTCCTATACCAATGTAGCTCCTGGTACTTACACTTTTAAAGTAAAAGCTGCTGGTGCCAATGGGGTTTGGAGTGACGGTGCAACATCTGTGAAAATAATTGTGAAGCCTCCATTCTGGGCTACCTGGTGGTTCAGGTCATTGGTATTACTGATGATGGGCAGCATCGTATATTCATTTATACGGTACAAGGAACGGATCATTGCTGCCAGGGAAGCCGAAAAAACGGAGATGGAAAAAATTAAGGTGTTAGGATACCAGTACCAGTTAGAGATAGAACAGGTAACCGGTTTTTTCAGTTCTGCCATCAGCCGGCAAAACTCCATTGATGATATGTTGTGGGATATTGCGAAGAACCTCATCGGGAAGATGGGTTTTGAAGAGTGTATGATCTACCTGTGGAACAACGATAAAACGATGTTGATGCAGCATGCAGGCTATGGTTTAAAGGGCGATATGCAGGTTCAGAAAAACAAAGAAGCGTATCACATGCCGAGAGGAAAAGGCATAGTAGGAACCGCAGCGGCCACTGGTGAGTATGTATTGGTAAATGATACATCTAAGGACAGCCGCTATTATTCTGCTGATGAAAAGATCATGTTCAGCGAATTAGCCGTGCCCATTGTTCAGCATGGAGATGTAATGGGTGTCATTAATACAGAGCATTGTAAAAAGAATTTTTTTAAGGAGAAGCATGTGAAAATATTGACCGTTATTGCTTCCTTGTGTGCAGATAAAATGGAAACCATCCAGGCTGAAAAACAAACCCGTGAAAAAGAAATGGAAGTACTGCAGCTTAATAAAGACCTGGCCGACTGGCAGATCACAGCCTTAAGGGCGCAGATGAATCCACACTTTATTTTTAATGCCATGAACAGCATTCAGCAGTTTACGTTAAAGAATGAAACGGATGCAGCCAACCTCTACATCTCAAAGTTTTCTTTGCTGTTGCGTAAAGTGCTGCATTCATCGCAACAGCAATTTATTTCGCTGGAGGAAGAAGCGGAACAACTTACACTTTATCTTGAAATAGAAAAACTCCGCATGGGCAGTGATTTTAATTTTGACATTTCCATAGAAGAGGAAATAGAAGCGGATGCCGTGCAGCTGCCGGGTATGCTGGTGCAACCTTTTGTAGAAAATGCGGTAAAACATGGACTGCCATTGAAAGCAGGGGAGAAGAAGTTGTGCATTCACTTTTCCATGCCTGATGATTTTCATTTGCAGGCAGTTGTTACAGACAATGGGATAGGAAGAAGAAGGGCGGCTGAAATACGGGAGCAGCAAACCTTGCTCCGGCACGAGTCGAAGGGTATTGCATTGGTACAACAGCGGTTGCAGTTGCTGCAACAAGGCAACCAGCATCATGCTAATGTGTTTATTGATGACCTGCCAAACGATGGCGGCACCCGTGTAACTATCCTGATTCCCATTTTGTAAGAAAGAAGGGCGGAGCTTCTTTTTTAGTAATTTCATTGCGTGATTAAAGCTTTAATAATTGATGATGAGGCAGCCGCAGCCAATGTACTGCAGTTGATGATCGAGCGGCATATTCCTGAAATAACACAGGTGCGGCTGGCTACAAAGATCAGCGAAGCACATGCGTTGCTGCAGCAGTTTCAGCCGCAGATCGTTTTTTTGGATATCATGATGCCGGAAAAGAACGGCTTTGAATTTTTAAATGAAGTAAAGCACATCAATTTTGAGATCATCTTTACCACAGCCTATGATGAATTTGCCATTCGTGCCATCCGGTTTAGTGCATTGGATTATTTATTAAAACCACTCAATGCAGAAGAACTACGGGGTGCTGTAACCAGGTACCTGGATGTAAGCCAGCACAAAAGGGAAACGGATGCATTGTTAAAAAACCTCTTGCAGAATCTTGCTAAAAAAGAAGAAGAAGATTTTAAACTGGCGGTGCCCACAACAGCAGGCGCTGTGTTTTTTTCTCCCGCTAATATTGTTCGGCTGGAGGGTGAAGGAAACTATACCCGGTTCTTTTTAAATGATGGCCGTAAACATGTAAGCTCCAAAACCATGAAGGAATACGAGGAGATCTTATTACAGCATAATTTTTTGCGGATCCACAAATCACATTTGGTAAATAAGAATTGTATCGAGCAATTTAATAATGAAGGCTCTGTTGTGTTAAAAGACAAAACCCTGCTACCGGTAAGCCGTCAACGCAAACAGCAGGTGGCTGCGGCTTTGAAAAAATAATTTCACCTGCGTATACCTGTTGCGCTTTTTTACTGCTGAATAATCCAATGCTGCATTTGGATAATTGTACGCCTTCTCATTTTCATCTTGTTATTATTTTCAGCCAGTAATTATTCACGTCTAAACTTTTTTTGACATGCACCAAATACATGTGCCCGACCTGTTGCGCTTTTCAGTTGTTGCGGCCCTTCTTTTTTCATCCTGTAAAAAAAGCAGCACCAACAATACCAACAATCCACCCACACCCAACACAGTAAAAGACATCTACATTGCCGGCTCTGCCATCAACAGCAGTGGAAAAAATGTAGCGCTGTACTGGAAAAATGGCAACCCGGTGCAGCTTAGCAATGGGTCAAGGGATGCGGTGGCCAGTTCTATTTTTGTGTCGGGGGGGAAAGTGTATGCAGCAGGCTACCAGGATAAATCAGGCAGTGTACTGAATGTAGCCACGTACTGGGTGGATGGCGTGGCCTATGCATTAGGCAGTGCAGGCGGCACCCACGACAGGGCTGCTTCGATTGTGGTGGCTAATAATATTGAACATATTGCAGGCTGGGAAAGAAACAACAGCACCGGGAATGATATGGCAAAATACTGGAGTAATGGTGCTGCGGTAAGTTTAACCAATGGCAATAGGGATGGAAGGGCAACAGGGGTATTCGTAAACGGTAGTGATGTATATGTATGCGGTTTCGAGGAAGACAATGGAGGCGACAATGTGGCCATGTACTGGAAAAACGGAGTACCGGTTTCATTGTCAGACGGCAGCACGGATGCAGAGGCTTTGTGTATTTATGTTAACGGCAATGATGTATATGTTGGCGGCAGCCAGGTTGACGCCTCTAATGGCCATAACCAGGCGGTGTATTGGAAAAATGGTGCGCTGCAGCGTCTTACCATTGCCAGCAACCAGGCATCGGTTAATGCTATCACGGTGGCTAACGGGGTAGTGTATGCTGCCGGTATTGATATCAGTGCATTTACCTATGCGGTGCTTTGGCAAAATGGGGCACAGAGTTCTTTTTTACCTCCTGCCAATATGATCACTGGCCCGGCAGGCGGCATGGGTGGGGTAGCGGTGAACGGTACAGATATATATCTGTGTGGCCAGCTGGCCTCTACCGGCTCTTCGGCCATGTACTGGAAAAAAGGCAACCCGGATGAAGTGGCCATATTACCCAACCCGGCGGCTGGCTGGGCAGGTGCGAGTGGTATTTTTTTGACGTACGAGTAATTGGTAACGGGCAGATACTGCCGATGGTGGGGAATTTTATATTCGTCCGCCCGGAACAACTGTTGATTAAAAATAGTTTGATGAAGTTAAGATTAAATGACCAGTGTTGTTTGTCCCGCCCGAACTGAAGCCCGGATTTTTGCTGCTGCTGCTGATTGTACTTCTTTCCAGCCCCAGTATTGGAAATACCAATGTTGTGTGTTGTGCTATTTTCGCTTGAACCAATTCTCTATTTTCACTCCGTCCAAGCGTTCAAAATCTCTTACATTGTCTGTCACCAAAGTGAGTTTGTTTTCAACAGCAGTAACGCCAATTAAAAGGTCAAACTCATCGTGCATAGGTTTGCCAATTTTTCTAAGTCTAACTTTCTCTTTTGCATAACGCTTTATTGAACCGTAAATCGGAATTATTGAAATTCCGCTTACAAATGCGTCAACAGATTTGTGAGATTTTGTTGGATTGTCGCTATTTTCTGCACCATAACGAAGTTCAATAACTGTAATTTCTGAGATAAAACAGTTTTCTCGTCCTTTTTGTCTAATTAGGTCGTCTAAATTCAATTTCCCTCGCAAAAAGAAAACGCAAGTATTTGTGTCAAGTAGATACTGCATTAGAATTTGATTTCCTTATTTCTAAATTTCCTGCTTGATTTAATATCTGTTATTATTTCTTCTGCTGATTTTTCAGAAGCAAAAGCCCCAAAAGATTTGTAAAACTTACTGTCCTTTTTTGTATTCTCAGTTTTTAATGACTTTGTAAGGCTTTCTATCAATTCAATTTTACTCAAAGAACTTAGTCCCTCAAATAAATCTGAATAAGTTTCAACAATATGTCTGTCAGTATAACTCATTATAATTTTTGAAGTAAAAATAAGAAATTTTCGATCACTTTTAGGGTGTCACACAGCATAGCACACAATATAATAATTCATAGGGTGGGGGCGCTTTTGGCAACCTGAACCTAATTAGCTGGCAGTATGACCTCTCTGTCATTTATATTCTCAGGTTTTTAATTGAAATTCTTGTAATAAGACAATTTACACCATATATATATCCCGTAATATACAAGCCGGATCTGTTAGCTGATATTTAAAAAAAGAGTGCACCGCTCTATCAAGCGATGCACTACGAAACTAACACTGTTTTAAGGGTGGTATTATTTAAAAATCCCTCCAATGCAAACATAGATAGACCTGGAAGCCATCAAAAAAGGAAAAGCACATTTATATGGGGATTTTTCCCGTAAATAAACGGTCTTTAGCATATTTTATTTAGGAGGTTGCCAATTCAATTATTGATTTTTCATGGCGTAGTTGAAGGTAAATTGGTAGATGGGCAGGTAGTATTCAATTTCAGGCTTTTTGATATACCGGTAAAAGATGGCTTTGATATTGATCAGGTTGTTTATCTCCACACCAAAACCAAACGAGTAGCCATGGTACAGTCTGTTTGTTTACACCTCTGGTAGAAATTCTTTTATGTTTTTGCTGCTGCTGAATTTGGTTTATATTGATCCATGAAAATCAGGGGTACAAAGCTTTTGATTTTGAATAAAGGATTTCCTGGTTCTTCCACTTAAAATAACTATTGCAGGTATTGACGTAGTAAAGGCATTCTCTCGATTTTGTGCTCCTGTAAAAGCATTTGCAGCATTTTCAACTTGATAGCAAGCCGGGTTATAAAGATCCTGGTTTTCTTTTTTGGGGCTGCTGTCGTTACTGTATCCAGCTTCGCACTCTTGGGTTAAAATATAGCAGTCGGAACTCAAATATTCTGCGTATGTTATTTCTCCCGTTCCTACAATTTGCGTTACCCACCAATGGTCAATACAAATTTCAGTAGTTTCTTCTTCATCAATCTTAAAAATGATTTTAGAAAACGGATCTGTAACATCGATATGCTCCTCTCTCAGTTTAACCGTCATCTTACTTTGATAATTCTTATCCTCCGACTGATCCATTCTATCAAAGTTGATGACAGGTTGCTTACCTAATTTAATGTCAAATAATGGCTTGTCTTTTGGGATATCAATTTTTGACACAATATAGGCCGAACCGGTGACCATATTTTCATAGCCATATTCTGTCAGGATATACTTTTTAAAACTATTTTCATTCTTGCTTTTGCAGCGCACCAATTCTCTTCTTGTGTCAGCTTTTTCCTGGATAATTTTATTTTGACTATCTGGACTGTCGAATAATTTTTCGAGAATAGTCATTTGATAATTTTTAGGCTGGCAGTATGCGAAAGCTGACGTGCATACAAACACCAACAATAGTAATCGTTTCATTTCAATTGGTGTTATTCTCCCTACTCTTTTCAAAGTCCGGTTTTCGGGATAGCCGTGGCAAATGGTATAACGGCCAAATGATATTGAAGAAGCATCGCCGCCTGGTATTGATGGTAGTTTTGCAGGGGGACTGGAGAAAAGTAACAGGCGCCTGTAAACCTTTACCCTTTGTTTATCGGGCCGGGTGAGCCCGTATCAATACCATTTGATATAGCAAACATACATAAGGGTAAATGGGGTTTCAAAAAGGAAAAACACATTTTTTTGGGGATTTTTCTTGTTGGGGCGTGGGGGAAAAAGCATAAAATTGTGGTGAATATCGGCGTATGGATATATACAAGTATATGCAGTTTTTTCAATTTTGTTGCATGTTCTTAGCATTTGCTTTTTCATTGCAAACAATAAGAAATAAAAGTGTCGTTGCCTATATGCAAGGTTTTTATTGGTATTCTGTAATAGCAATTATCTTATCTGGAATTGGTATAGTTCAGTTTATTTCGAATAATAGCATTACTGGATTACTGTTCTTAATAAATAAAGTTTCGTATATTTTTCACTATGTTTTTTTAGGAGCTTTTATTTCGAGAGTGGTAAAGTCTCATAGAGTTAAAAGGGTGCTATTGTTTTTTCTTGTTATTTTTTTAATAGTTATCACCTATATTTTGATAAGGACTCTAAACCAACATCAGTCCTATGTCATACAAAGTATCACCAATTTCGCTTTAGTATTTTGTTGTTTATTCTACTATTTTGATCTTTTTGAAAATATTCCAGTGAAGAATTTGTTTAAGGAGCCTGCATTTTGGGTAATAACTGGATTATTTCTTTGCCTTACAATCAGCGTACCTCTAAATACAGTAAGGAATTTCTATTTACGAAATTCTAGTGACGGTATAAACTTGTACGCCGGTGCAATATCTGGTTTTGCATATGGAATAATGCATCTTTTTTTCGTTAAAGCTTATTTATGTTCGATCAATCTAAAGGCGGCGTACTAGTACTATTATTAGTTTTTGTCTCCATGTTAGTAATTTTTGTGGTATTTATTGTTACACTAATCTACCGCTATCAAAAAAAGCAAATAGCATACTTCAAAGAAATAGAAGAACTTAAAATCACACATCAAAATACTCTCTTACAATCTCAACTTGAAGTGCAGGAACAGACCTTTCAGCATATTGCACGGGAAATACATGATAATATTGGCCAGAAACTAACCTTGGCAAAACTTTATTTAAATACGCTTACATATACAAGCATGGATGAAGTTAAATCTTCAGTATTAGATTCGCTCAGCCTTATTACAGACTCAATAGATAGCCTTAGTGATGTTTCGAGAAGTATGGGTACAGAGGTGTTATTAAATAATGGGCTTGTTAAAGGGATCGAACTGGAGTTAGGAAAATTACAAAAAAGTGGTTTATATCAATGTGATTTCAAAGTAAATGGCCAGGAAATCTTCCTGAATGCCAATACAGAGATAGTTATTTTTCGTATAGTGCAGGAGTGTATCAACAATTTTTTAAAGCATGCCAATGGAACTTGCGAATCTATACAACTGCATTATACAACCGATGAATTAGAATTAGTAATTAAGGATAATGGGCAGGGCTTTGAAACAAATTCCACTCCCAATGGATCTGGCCTTATAAACATTAAAAAAAGGGCTGCTATGCTGAATGGTGTTTGCATCATTGAAAGTTCTGGCACCGGTACAACGATAACCATTAAAATACCAATCAATGAAAACACAAGACAAGCAATCCCTTATTCTGGCAGATGATCATATCCTGCTTAGGGATGCGCTCGCAAATCTTATCAGTACCTTTCCTGGTTTTAAAGTCAATGGACTGGCTTCAGATGGTAAGGAAGTAATGGCCTGCATTAAGAAATGCGGGGTGCCTGATATTATCATCTTAGATCTGAACATGCCTAATATGGACGGCTATGAAACCACCAGATGGCTTGCGCAGAACTATCCGCATGTAAAGATCCTTATCCTTACCATGTATGATTCTGATATTGCGCTGATAAGACTGCTGCAGGAGGGCGTAAGAGGATTCTTAAAAAAAGATATCAACCCGGATGAACTCCGGCATGCTTTGGAAATAGTGGTGGATCAGGGGTACTATTACACTAATACAACCAGTAATAAAATAGCTGCACTGTTTAAAAAGAGCAAGGGTGAAAGCAGCGGTCTTCAAAAAAACAGCCTTACTGAAACTGAAATAGAGTTTTTAAAACTGGCCAGTACAGACATGACCTACAAAGAGATCGCCATGCAGTTAAACCTCAGCACCAGGGTGGTGGATAACTACCGGGAAGGATTATTTGAGAAGCTGAATGTAAGAAGCCGGGTAGGGATGGCAATTTATGCGATCAAGAACGGGATCGTTAGTTTTTAATGCAGTGTTACTAGTTTCTTGTTGCTCGTTTTTAGTACATTGAGTATTCGATACTTTGGATAAGCCTATTTAATTAGAGCCCAACTAGAAACAGCTAAGCTTTTATTCAATTAACTTATTCCGCATCCCATACATGATCAAACCTCCAATCGTTTTGGCATTTACTTTCAGTTTCATGTTCTGGCGGATGGTTTCAATAGTTCGGGGACTTAAAAAAACGATCTTGGATATCTCCTCCGTGGTTTTATCCTCACTCAAGAGTTTTAAGATTTTTAATTCCTTTTCATTGAAGTTTACGACCGGGGTAGTACCATAATGCTGTCGTACACTTTTACGCTGCATCAGTTTACCCATTACAGCTTTATTCACCAGGTCGTTAAAGTAAAAGTCATCATTCATGCAGGTGAGGATGGCATTGTATATTTCCTCCGGGTCGGTGGTCTTGGTGAGGTAGGCATTGGCTCCCATTTCCATCATCTTGCTGATCATCTGCTGGTCGTCATACATGGTCAATACAATGATCTTTACATCTTCATATTCCTTACGCAGCATTTCAATGGCATTGATACCATCAATTTCCGGCATACGTATGTCCATCAGCAGTACATCTGGCTTTTTGATAGTCATTTTGTGCATCAGGTCTTTTCCGTCCTGGGCTTCCCATAGCATTTTCAAGTTTTCTTTGCCGGAGAGTGCCATTTTGATCCCGTCACGGAAAATTTTATGGTCGTCGGCTATGGCAATTTTGATCAAGTATTCCGCAGTATTGTGCATGGCTTCTTCTGCTTCAGGTTTTGGCATTGTTACAGGTTTTAAAATTAGCTATTAATGAGTTGTAACCGATTCTGCTTGTACAATTAGTTTTCAACAAATACACAACCAAAGTTACTGTCATTCAACGGGTAGGGGTTTATTATTCTCACGTATAAACACCAGGTATTTTTCCTGCGGCTTTTACTAGTAATCCAGGCCTGCCAAAGTAAATGCAGCAATAACAAAAGAGCGTAGTATCGCTCTTGTTCCAGCTCTTTGCTGTTGGTACTTTTGTATTACTGACCGGTGCTGCAGGGGTTTATTGATAGTTTCGTAAATCATTCAACTAATCCACTCAAAAACAGTACACTGCGTAGTTTTGGTAAAATTATTCTTACTGATATGATGCAGCACCGGCCAGTTAATTTTTAGCTTGTTCTTTATCTGGCTATTACACCAACACTATATCTGTCATACCCTTTCTTAATCTTCAACTCCCAGCTCTTCAGTCAAAAAATGATCCCTTCTTATTGCTTGCAAAGGTGTTGAATTAACTGGCGTTTTGTGACATAAGTAACTATACGTAAGTAATATTTCTACAAAGTAAATAGTATTTTTACTATTTTAGCAAAGTATTTTTACCTCATTTTGAGGGTTCGTAGTCTTTCTTATTGGGCTGAAAGTCTTTACTGGCTTGAGTTTGGGCTTATTTTAAGTAGGATTTTGAATTGATACCGGTTGTACAGGATAAGGTTTACTAGGATGTTTGCTGTGCGAAATTATCTGTAAACCTCTAAATTTTTAAGAAAATGCCTACTTGGTTAATCTAAGCGAAAATGTTACCAGAGTCGAAAAATTTTGATAATGTACTTTAGTTAATTACATTTGGACAAACTGTCTATTTATCAAAATTTTCTATTACATTGTAATTATCTCTGACTTAGCACCCTATATCTTTTGTCTTACGGGTTTAAAATACTTGAAGTCAAAAGATATGAGGGTGTTTTTTGTTTATCTAAGCGTTCTTGCTGTTTTTTCAATTTTATTATTAATCTTACGTGAGTTAGGATATAAGAACACCTATGGTCTTCAGCTTCAAACAATTTATCCAGCCTTTGAAACCTGTTTAGTAAGTTGGTTTTTTTATAAAATATTAAAATCTAAATATGTTGGTCTTGTACTTTCAACAGGTAGTATTCTATTGACAATACTTTTCATTTCTTATTTATTTCAAACTAAAGATAAACTACCTTTTTTACCACTTGCATTAGAAGAAATTTTTTTCTTGGTGGTCATTTTATTTTCCCTTTACGAAAAAATAAAATTTTTTTCGGAAATGCCTCTCTATAGGATTCCCAGTTTTTGGATATCCCTCGGCTTCTTGATATATTTCTCTGGAACATTGTTTCTATATCTATTCTCAATTTCAGTTACCAATAAAGATACCTTGTTTATTAAACAGTATAATGTTGTAGTAATGTGTTTTTTGATTATAAAGGATATTCTTTTGTGTATTGCTATTTACACAAACAAAATGAATCAAATTGAGAAAAAGAAAACTTCAAGATCAGAGACGTTTATGCTAGATTATGATGAATTACCCAAAATCTTAAGTCACCGAAAACAATGATTTTTTTACAAGCAACTACCGGAACAGGAACCGGTGCAAACTATATAATGCTTCTCGGCACCCTTGGTATGGTGAGCCTTACCCTAGGCATTGTATTCTTTGTGATCTTTCACCAGCGCAAGGTTACCCGGTTTAATATGGATCTGAAGAAGCTGGAGGAGGATAAACAACAGGCTTTGCTGAATGCTTCTATCAAATTCCAGGAGGAAGAAAGAAACCGCATTGCAGCAGATCTGCATGATGATGTGGGACCGCTGCTGGCTACCGCAAGATTATACCTCAACGAAAATATCATCAACCAGGAACCGGCAGCACAGTTGCAAAGCATCTTCAGTGCCAAACAGATTATTGATGATGCCATACAACTGATCCGCAATATCAGCCATAGTATGATGCCGCCAACATTAAAGAACTTTGGTTTAGAGAGCGCCCTAAGTGACCTGTTTCAAAAAATCAATGGCAGCGGTAACCTGAATGCCAGCGTACGTTTTCACGACTACCGTACACGGATAAAGCTGGAGCAGGAACTACATATCTTCCGTGTGGTGCAGGAACTGGTGAACAATATAATGAAGCACAGCAATGCCGGCTTTATACACCTTACACAAAATGCGAATGCCACACACAGTTATTTTCGGCTGCACCACGATGGACAAGGGATTATACAAACAGAATTTGACCGGCTGAATCATACCTCAGGTGGATTGGGTTTAAAAAATATTGCCAGCCGGGTAAAGGTTTTAAATGGAAGGATCTTATTTGAAATTGATCCAAGTCATACCTACTATAAGGTCACCATTGAAGTACCCAAAGAATCGGGTGTGTAACACGTTAGTTTGTTTTAGGTTTGATGATTAAGTATTAATTAGCTCTCTTATCACTTGTGTACATTGCCTTCTGCCTGTTTCATTTTATCGCTTATTGATCATTGCCTGTTGCCATTATCCCTTTGTATCTCAGTCTCTTTCCGGCTTTGCCTTCCTGATTCATCTGATAGTAATTTTACTGTAGTAAAAACCTCCTTGTGCAGAAGTAAAAGTCATAAGTAAATAAAGATTTGTCTCTTCTACTATTATTGCCTTTTGTTTTCCTTACTTTTGTTTTGGCTTCAGTAAATTCTTTCGTGATAATATTGAATGCTAACTGCTTGTTACCAAAACATAAACAGTAAATACAACCAACGAAAGGAAGTAGTACTTGTAAACTCATCCGGTATTTTTTCTATGGACCAAATAAGGGTAGCCATCGCAGACGATCATCAAATCTTCCGGAAAGGAGTGATTCTTTCTATGCGTTCTTACACCAATATCAAATTTATTGCAGAAGCTGAAAATGGTGAAGACCTGATAAAAAAAATCAGGGAAGAAGAACCAGATGTTGTATTGTGTGATTTGAAGATGCCCGTGAAAGATGGCATTGATACAACAAGACAAATTGCAAAAGAATTTCCCAAGATAAGAGTGATCATTTTGACCATGTATGAGGATGAACGCTTTGTTGGTCACCTCATGGATTGTGGCGCTGCCGGTTATTTATTAAAAAGTACCGAGCCTGCCGAAATAAGAAAAGCTGTGATGGAAGTAATGCGTACTGGTTTTTACCTGAATCCATTTGTGAACCGGGTACTTATTAAAAAGAATTACAGCAAACAAAAATTTACACCTTCACTCAGCACAGAAATTGTGATCAGCGACAGGGAAAAAGAAGTATTGAAACTGGTGTGTATGGAATATACCGCTGCAGAAATTGCCAAACAATTAGAAGTAAGTCCCCGTACGGTTGAAGCTATTAAAGACAGGCTGATGGAAAGGTTTGGTGTTAAAAATTCAGTGGGGCTTGTTTTTTATGCCATGAAGAACCAGTTGATCGAGTAGCCGGTCTGCGGTTTACAATTTGGTGTTTACAGTTGAGAGAATTAATTTTCAAATTGACTCCAGTTAAACTGTGATTCTTTCCAATAAATTTTCATTGAAGTATTTAATAGATAGAAGTGCCTGCATTTGCCGGGTATAATTAACCGTAAACCGAAAACTCCAAACCGTTTACTCCTCTATCAACTCTATCATTCCCAAACTGGTACTGAAAACAAACACACAACGGCGCTGGTTAAACGCTTCCGAGTTAAATACCGGTAATGCCCGGGCGCCTTTTTCCTCGAAATCTTTTAAAGTTGAATCAAATTCCATTGCTGGTATCATATAGCCAGTATGGTACACCGTAATGCCTTTCGCTATCATTTTTTGTAAAGGCAGATTATCAGCAGCTGGTTGCACCAGCTCTGTCATTACAGCATTTTCTGTTTGTTGTACAAAAGTGATGGTTACTTTTTGCGATGCAATAGCAATACTGTCATACAGTTTAAATGGTTTGCCAAACATGAGTTCGTTCTCTGAAAGCCAGGCTGCAGTATCAGCAGTTAAAAAACCATAATGGTGCAATTTAATCGGCAAGCAGCGGCATTTGAAAGTTAAAACAATCCAAATAGAGTAGAATCTACTTTGTTGATGATCTGCCCGAAATGTTCTTCGTTCTCTGCAAACTTGTTACTGTCGGCATTGATGATCAGCAGCGGGCCTTCCTTATAATTTTCAATAAATTTTTCGTAGTACTCGTTCAGTTTTTTCAAGTAGTCCAGGCGGATATTTTCTTCATATTCCCTTCCTCTTTTTTGTATTTGAGCCACTAAGGTTGGTACGGATGCTTTTAAGTAAATGAGTAAATCTGGCGGCTGTACCATTGTTTTTAAAGTTTCAAAAAAACGATAATAATTATCAAAATCCCTTTTACCCATCAGCCCCATGTCGTGCAGGTTCGGAGCAAAGATATTCGCATCTTCGTAAATCGTTCTGTCCTGTATCACTGTTTCGGTGCCACGATGAATTTCGAGTAACTGGTTCAGACGGCTATTTAAGAAAAATATCTGCAGGTTAAAACTCCAGCGGGGCATGTCTTCATAAAAATCATTCAGGTAGGGGTTGTGGTCAACATCTTCAAACTGCGGGATCCATTTATAGTGTTTTGCCAGCATCTCTGTGAGCGTTGTTTTTCCTGCACCGATGTTTCCCGCTATAGCAATGTGTTTTGGTTTTTTAGATTTGGCCATACCCCTCACCCCGTTAGTCAACGGAGAATTTTTTAGTGAATAATTGATGTTCCTTCTTTCAAAAAATGAATGTAGGCAAAGTTTGATACTCTGCAAATTATTAGTCTTCAAAAAACCTGCAGCGCAAAAATTAATAAGTAAGCCCCATGGCTTCCCTTACCAGCTTCATGGTTTTTTGTGCACTTACCCTTGCTTTTTCAGCGCCTTTTTCCATCACATCTTTCAGGTATTTTTCATCCTGCAAAATGCTGTTTACCCTGTTGCGTATGGGGGCGATAAAATTGATCATATCTTCACCCAGTTGCTTTTTCATATCGCCGTAGCGGATGGTACAATTGTTATAATCAGCGTCAAATTTTTGTAACACATCCTCAGTACTTACCAGTTTCATCAGGCCAAAGATGTTTTCGATATAGTCGGGTTTAACAGAGTTGGCTTCCGTAGGTCCTCCATCTGTTTTAGCCTTCATTACTTTCTTCCTGATCATATCATCTTCGTCTGCCAAAAACAGTGTCGCCAGTTGGTTTTCGCTTTTGCTCATTTTACCGCTCCCATCCAGGCTGGGCACTTTCACCAGTTCCTGATTGTAATTAAAAGCAACAGGCTCAGGAAATACTTCACCATAACGGTGGTTAAAACGGTTGGCAAAATTCCTGGCCATCTCCAGGTGTTGTTCCTGGTCTTTGCCAACCGGTACGAATTTGGCCCGGTGCAAAATGATGTCTGCGGTTTGTAACACAGGGTACGTGAGTAAGCCGGCATTTATATTTTCAGGATGTTGCCTCACTTTATCCTTAAAAGTAACCGTCTTTTCCAGTTCACCTATGTAAGCCAGCATATTCAAATACAAATACAGTTCGCTGGTTTCGTAAATATGGCTCTGGCAATAAAATGCTGCTTTATCAGGATCAAGACCACAGGCAATATTTTCTGCCAGCACCCGGTGTACATTTGATTTTAATTCCTTTGTATCAGGATGGGTTGTGAGCGAATGAAGGTCGGCGACCATAAAATAACATTCAAAGTCTTCCTGCATCCTGACATAATTGCGGATGGCCCCAAAATAATTGCCAAGATGCAGAAACCCGGTAGGGCGGATGCCACTCATTACTATTTGTTTGCTCCCAGCCTCATTTTTGCCCGCAGGTACTTTTGCTATTTCTTCCTTGCTGTTCATAAGGCGGCGAAGATAGGAAAAGCCCCCTGTCTCCCAAAGGGGGAACTTAGAAAATGACATTATTCCAGTCGGTAATGTTTAAAAGGATTGTTATTGCGTTTTTGGCTAATTGGGGTGTCAAGCTGCCGCACATTAATTATGCCTTACAAAAGCTCCCTGCCGTTCTTCACTTTTTGAACAGAGCGAGTGTGGCTAAATCCTTTATTTTTGTTAGATGGAAGTAAATGATGAAATGGTAGACAAACTGGCTAACCTGTCGAGGCTGCAGTTCAATGATACAGAAAAGCAATCTGTAAAGAAAGACCTTCAAAAGATGATTCAGTTTGTAGAAAAATTAAATGAACTGGATACAACTGGTATTGAGCCACTGCTGCACATGAGTGATGGAGTGAATGTATTGAGAGAAGATGAAGTGCAAGGGAGTATCGAAAGAAAAGAGGCCTTAAAAAATGCGCCGGAGCAGGATGGGGTGTTTTTTAAAGTGCCGAAAGTGATTAAAAAGTAGTCCATGGTGAATTGTCAATAGTGAATATATAAGCAGAAGGCAACCAATTTTTAAAGCGTTCAACAGTACTCAATTAAAAAAGATGCATCCGATCATTCATTTAGAAAATATTTGTAAGAGTTACTATCTCGGCAAACAGGAATTGCAAGTGTTAAAAGGCATTGATCTTGACGTAAATAAAAACGAGTATGTAGCGTTGATGGGACCCAGCGGTTCGGGCAAATCAACCTTAATGAATATACTGGGTTGCCTCGATTCGCCTACAAGGGGGAGGTATGTGCTGAATGATAAAGACGTAAGCCGCATGATTGACAACGACCTTGCTGAAGTGAGGAATAAAGAAATTGGTTTCGTATTTCAACAGTTTAATCTATTACCAAGATTAACTGCTGCGGAAAATGTAGCACTTCCGCTTATTTACAGTGGAATTAGTAAAAAAGAAAGGGCCGAAAGAGCCATGGAAACACTTACCAAGGTGAAATTGGACGACCGCAGTCACCATAAACCAAACGAACTCAGCGGTGGACAATGCCAGCGGGTTGCTATTGCCAGGGCGCTGATCAATAATCCTTCCATTATTTTAGCGGATGAGCCTACAGGTAATCTTGATTCAGTTACATCTCACGAGATAATGGATATTCTTGGAAAAATACATAGCGAAGGCAACACCGTAATATTGGTAACGCATGAGGATGATATATCGCATTTTGCCCACCGGATCATCCGGTTGAAAGACGGATTGGTAGAGACGGACCGAATCAATGAAAATCCCTCCACCATTCCTCAACTTGCCTAGGACTATAAAAGGAAAATACTGCTCCTGTTGATACTGGCATCATTGATAGCACAATACACGTCCAGCAGCTTTTGTATGGCTTTTTTGCCCTCCTTTTGAAGATCAGTTGAATAATCATTTACATACAGGTCGATGTGTTTCCGCATTACTTCCTCACTCATTTCCCGGGCATGCAGGCGGATGTAATCATTAAGTTCAGGATATTTACTGAATGCGTATTTGATACTGTTTTTTATCAATTCATCCATTTTTGTTTGAATGGACGGTTCCATATTTCTTTTGACAACAATGCCTCCCAGCGGTATAGGGCAGCCGTTTTCTTTCTCCCAGTAATCACCCAGGTCGATGATCTTTTTCAGTCCTTTTGCTTCGTAAGTAAAACGGTTTTCATGAATGATAACACCCAGCCCTTTTCCTGACAAAACAAAATTCTCTATTTCATCATACCGTAAAAAGACCTTGTGCTTTGCATTGGGATAGGCTAAAGAAAAAAGTAAGTGCGCAGTGGTATTTTCACCGGGAATGGCAATTAACTGGTTATCAACCTTATTAATTCCATCTGCCTCTTTTGTAATTAAAAGCGGACCAACACCTCTACCCAGCGCACTGCCGCTGTTCAGTACAATGTAGTTGTGCAATACCAGGGGCAATACACCATAGCTCAGCTTGGTGATATCCAATCTGCCTTCCTTAGCCCAATTGTTGAGGGTCTGAACATCTTCCAGTATCACTTCAAATTCAAGCCCACCGGTATCAATTTTTTTGTTGACAAGGGCATCAAAAATGAATGTGTCATTCGGGCAGGGAGAAAACCCGATGGTTAATTTACTATTGTTGAATGATTGCATTTTTTAAGTCTGATTAACCAATAAGGAATGATCAAAAATGATTTAAAAGCTTTATCAATTCTGAATTGAGGTCTTCTACAGCTTCCTTTATTTTCCACTTGCTCTTATCCCGTTCACCCACTTCATTGCTGATACTTCTTATTTGTAAAAAGGGAAGATTTTGTTGCAGGCAAACATAATGTAATGCGGCCCCTTCCATTGTTTCCGTTTGCGGAGCAAATGTTTCAACCAGCTGTTG
>Ga0209097_10001694_pt1 | contig 18629 bp, 19 predicted proteins | sample AD_UKC052_MetaG_FD_184419 | JGI IMG/M metagenome (GOLD analysis project Ga0209097, IMG submission 184419) | Active sludge microbial communities of municipal wastewater-treating anaerobic digesters from USA - AD_UKC052_MetaG (SPAdes) (version 2) | ecosystem: Engineered > Bioreactor > Anaerobic >... | reverse complement strand
CGGGCCCGTGGTGGTAGCGGGCCACCTGGCTGGCAAAACGCGGGTCCTGCGTGATGCCGGGCTGGCCCAGTGCATTGCACAGCGCCTGGAACTCGGCCTGCTGCGGCACCATCGTCGCCACCCAGCCGTCGGCGGTGCGCCAGGGCCGCTGTGTGGCGCCGAATTCGGGGAAGGCTGGCGGCGCGTTGTCCACCCACACATGGTTGTACATCGCGTCGGGCCACTGGAAGGCCACGGTGGCATCCAGCATGGCCACCTCCACCCGCCGGCCGCGGCCGCCGTCGCGCGCACGGGCGAACAGTGCCGCGGTGATGGCCTGGGCCGCTGTCAGCGCAGTGACCTTGTCGCTCACCGTGCTGGCCAGGATCACCGGCGCGCCGCTGGCTGGATCGCGCTGCGCGCAGGCCAGCCCGCCCAGGGCCTGGATCACCGCGTCGTAGGCCTTGTCCTGGCCGCGCGGGCCGTCGGGCCCGAAGCCGGTGATGGACACCCGGATCAGCGACGGGAAGCGCGCCGCGAGGTCGGCATCGGCCAGGCCCAGCCGGGCCATCACGCCCGGGCGGAAGTTCTCCACCAGCACATCGGCGCGGGCCAGCAGCGCGTGCAGCACCCCGATCGCCTGGGGCGATTTCAGGTCCAGCGCCAGGTTGCGCTTGCCGCGGTTGGCCGCCACGAAGCTGGCCGCCAGATCGCCCTTGGCCGGGCCGATGAAGCGGGTGGTGTCGCCCTCGGGCGATTCCACCTTGATCACCTCGGCGCCCTGGTCGGCCAGCAGTGCGGTGGCCATGGGGCCGGAGAACACCGCCGACAGATCGACGATGCGGATGCCTTGCAACGGTGCGGTCATGGTGGCTGGAATGTGAACAGGGCCCATGTCATGGGCCCTGTGGTCAAGTGGACGCCGCAGGACCGGCTTGGCCGGGCTGCTGGCGGCGCCCCCTGGAGGGGGAGCGCCGAAGGCGCTACGGGGGTGGGTGGATCACCGGCCGTAGACCTTGCCGAACAGCACCCAGGTCTTGCCGTCGAAGCGGGCCAGCTGCTCACGCTCGATCGGGTAGAAGTCGTCCGGGCCGGTCTTGACGTTCACGCCCGGCAGCAGCATCGGCAGGGTCATGTCGAGGCTGGCCGCCTGCTTCATGATGTTCTCGCGGGTCAGGTTGTCACCGGCCTGCTTGAGCACCTGCACCAGGCCCTGCGACACGGTGTAGCCGAAGGTGTGGTTGACATCCTTGATGTCGGCGTTGGGCATGTACTTCTTCATGAAGGCCACGAAGTCGTCCCATTCCTTGCCCTTCTGGAACTGCGGGTCGGTCGGGTCCTTCAGGTAGCTGGCGGTGAAGATGCCCACGCCGTTCTCTGCACCGGCCGGGATCATCACCGAGCCGACCGACGCCGACACGCTGTTCAGGTAATGCGTGGGCTTCCAGCCGATCTCGGCCGCCTTCTTGATCGCCTGCGCTGCGAACTTGGGCGTGGTGATGTTGAAGAAGGTGTCAGCCCCCGAGCCCTTCAACGACACCATCTGGCTGTCGATGGTGGGGTCGGTCACTTCGTAGCTGATCTTCGAGACGATCATGCTCTTGGCCTTGTCGCCCAGGCCGTCCTCGAAGCCCTTCAGGTAGTCTTTGCCGTAGTCGTCGTTCTGGTACAGGATCGCGATCTTCGCGTTCGGCTTGGTCTCGAGAATGTGCGCCGCGAACACCTTGGATTCGCTCTGGTAGCTGGGCTGCCAGCCCATCGTCCAGGGGAAGTTCTTCGGGTCGCCCCACTTGGTGGCACCCGTGGACACGAACAGCTGCGGCGTCTTCTTGCTGTTCATGTACTTGTGGATGGCGCTGTTGGGCGGCGTGCCCAGGGTGTTGAAGACGAAGAGCACTTCTTCTTCTTCCACCAGCTTGCGCGCCTGCTCCACCGTCTTGGCCGGGTTGTAGCCGTCGTCGAGGCTGATGAAGTTGAGCTTGCGGCCGTTGACGCCACCCTCGTCATTGACCTTGTTCATGTAGGCGGAGATCGCCTTGCCGATGGCGCCATAGGCCGATGCCGGGCCCGAATAGGGGCTGATGCCGCCGATCTTGATTTCCTTGTCAGACGCGCCGGTGTCGTACTTCTTCTGCGCCAGGGCAGCGCCACTGATCAGCAGAGAGGCCAGGCCCGCCACGGCCAGGGTGAGAGGTTTCAGTCGCATGGTGCAAGGTCTCCTTCGGAGGGGGTGGTCAGATCAGAACGGGAAAGATGCGCGTCGCGATGTCGGGGTCAACCCGAGGCCTTCGAGCGCAGGCGGAACCACAGCTTGTAAAGCCCGCCCATCACGCCCATGGGCAGCAGGTACATGAAGCCGATCAGCACCAGGCCGTAGATGGCCGCAGGCGCGGACTTCGAGATTTCGTCGGCAATGTTGGGCACGAACTGGATGAAGATGCCGCCGAAGATGGCCCCGGGGATCGACGCCAGCCCGCCCACCACCACGCCCACCAGCAGGAAGATGCTGAGGTTGACGGTGAAGCTGTCGGGCGACACGAAGGCCACCACGATGGCACCCAGCGCACCGGCCAGGCCGGTGATGCCGGCCGACACGCCGAAGGTCATGCTCTTGAACAGCGTGAGGTTGATGCCCATGGCGGTGGCGGCGATGGGATGATCGCGCACGGCGATCAGCGCCCGGCCCACGCGGCCGCGCAACAGGTTCCAGACCAGCAGGAACATCAACGCCGCCACCGCCAGGGTGAAGTAGTAGAGCCAGCGGTCCGAGCTGAAGGGCTGATCCAGGAAGCGGAACGAGAATGGCGGCTCGGGCTTGGTCAGCACGATGCCCTGCACGCCACCGGTGAGGTGCTCGATGTGCTTGTACTTCAGCAACTGCGGCACGGCCAGCGCCAGCGCGAAGGTGGCCAGCGCCAGGAAGTGCCCCGCCAGCCGCAGGGCCGGGAAGCCCATCAGGATGCCGAAGCCGAAGCAGAAGACGAAGGCCGCGGGCAGCGTGGCCCAGTAGGGCACGCCCAGCTTGTCCATCAGGATGGCGGCCGTGTAGGCGCCAAACGCATAGAACGCACCGTGGCCCAGAGAGAACTGGCCGTTGAAGCCGGTCAGCACGTTCAGCCCCAGGATGGCGATGGCATAGACCAGCACCAGGTTGAACTGGAAGACCCGGTAGTTCTTGAACAGGAAGGGCAGGATCAGCAGGATGACCAGGAGCAGCGCCCCCCAGATCCAGACCCACTTGCGGTCGAGGGCTTTCATACGCGGGTCACCACTTTCTTGCCGAACAGGCCGTCAGGCCGCAATGTGAGGGTGCCCACGATCAGCACCAGCGCCACGGTCAGCTTCAGCTCGGTGCCGATCACGTAGGCGCCCAGCAGGTTTTCCAGCACGCCCACCACCAGGCCGCCCAGCACGGCCGCCGGCGGGTTGTCGATGCCCCCCAGCAGTGCCCCGGCAAAGCCGTACAGCAGGATGCCGGCCATCATGTTGGGGTCGAGGAAGACGATGGGGGCCACCATCATGCCGGCCACTGCGCCGATCGCGGCGGCCAGGCCCCAGCCCAGGCCCAGCATCCAGCTCACCCGGATGCCCACCAGCTTGGCGGAATCGGGGTTCTGCGCCGCGGCCCGCATCGCCAGGCCCACCGAGGTGTACTTGAAGAACGCGAACAGCGCGACCAGCACCACGATCAGCACGCCGGCCGAGCCCAGCTGGTGCGCCGAGAAGTACTTGCCGGCCAGCGCCGAGTCCTTCGGGAACGGGCTGTCGAAGGCCTTGATCGTGTGGTCGAAGAACATGCCCGACAGCGCGTTGAAAATCAGCAGCAGGCCGATGAACACGATGACGTTGGTGAGTACCGGCGCCTTCTCGATCGGCTTGAGCACGATGCGCTGCACCAGCAGGCCGCCGGCGAATGACACTGCCACGGTGAAGAAGAACGCGGCCCAGTACGACCAGCCGGCCTCGTTGATCAGCGCCCAGGCAATGAAGGTGCTGAACGTGGCCATCTCGCCCTGGGCGAAATTGATGTGGTGGGTGGCTTGGTAGATCATCACCAGGGCCAAGGCGACCGAGCCGTAGATGATGCCGTTGGCCAGGCCGGACGTGATTTGGTAGAGGAATGCTTCCATGGCGGTCTGCGGTTCCTGGTTCAGTAGCCGAGGTAGGCGCGGCGCACCGACTCGTCGTTCTTGATCTGCTCGGCCGGGCCTGACAGGGCCACCGTTCCCGTCTCGAGCAGGTAGGCGTGGTGCGCCAGGTTCAGCGCCAGGCTGGCGTTCTGCTCGACCAGCAGCATGCTCACGCCGTCTTCAACGTTGATCTGCCGCATGATGCGGAAGATCTCGGCCACGATCAGCGGGGCCAGGCCGAAGCTGGGCTCATCCAGCAGCAGCAGCTTGGGCTTGAGCATCAGTGCGCGGCTGATGGCCAGCATCTGCTGCTCGCCACCCGACAGCGTGCCAGCCTGCTGTGTACGCCGCTCGCGCAGCCGCGGGAACAGCTGGAAGCAGTGCTCCATGTCCTTGGCAACGGCGTCCTTGTCGCTGCGCACGTAAGCGCCCAGCTTCAGGTTGTCTTCGACCGACAGCGTGGTGAAGGTGCCGCGGCCGTCGGGCACGTGGGCCACGCCCATGCGCACGATGGCGTCGGTGCTCTTGCCCACCAGTTGCACGTCACCGGCACCGGTGTTCAGCGTCATGCTGCCGGTGGTGCGAACGATCTGGCACAGGGCGCGCAGCGTGGTGGTCTTGCCCGCGCCGTTGGCGCCGAGGATGGTGGTGATCTTGCCGGCGTCGATGGCGAAGTCGATGTCGAACAGCACCTGGGTGGCGCCATAGAAGGCGGAAAGCTTCTTGGCTTCGAACAGCTTAGCCATGCGCGGCCTCATTCTCGGACGAGCCCAGGTAGGCCGCGATCACGTCGGGATGTTGCTGGATGTTCTCGGGCGTGCCTTCGGCGATCTTCTTGCCAAAGTTCAGCGCCACGATGTGGTCGGACACGCTCATCACCAGGCTCATGTGGTGCTCGACCAGCAGCACGGTGATGCCCATGCGGCTTTGCACGTCGAGGATCAGCCGGCCCAGATCCTTCAGTTCTTCATGGTTCAGGCCGGCGGCGGGTTCGTCCAGCAGCAGCAGCTTGGGGTCGGCGGCCAGGGCCCGGCCCATCTCCACCCGCTTCTGGGTGCCGAAGGGCAGGTCACCGGCGGGGCGGTCGGCCACGGCGGTGAGCTCCAGGTAGTCCATGATCTGGTCGGCGCGGTCGCGCAGGCGCTTCTCTTCGGCCGACACGCTGGGCAGACGCAGCGCGCTGGCCAGGAAGCCGGCCGACGAGCGCGAATGCGCGCCGATCATGATGTTGTCGCGCACCGGCAAGGTGCGGAACATCGCCAGGTTCTGGAATGTGCGGCCCATGCCCAGTTGCGAGATCTCGTGCGTGGGCGTGTTGGTGATCGACTTGCCTTCGAACTGGATGTCGCCGGCCTGGTAGCTGTACAGGCGGGAGAGGCAATTGAACAGCGTGGTCTTGCCCGCGCCGTTGGGGCCGATCAGGCCGCACACATGGCCCTTCTCCACGTCGAAACTCACGCCGTCGAGTGCCACGATGCCGCCGAAGCGGACCGTCACACCACGCACGCTGAGCAGGGGAACTGCTGTGTTTGCCATTGTTGTCCTGACCTGCTCCTGAACCTGCGAAAGTTGCATCGGCGTGGGTGCCGCGCAACGGTTCGGGTTTATAGGTGCACTGCACCATGGGCCACAACGGGTGCTTGCCCTGACACACCGGCGACAAGGCTTGCTGGCCCCTTCAGCAAGCGGAAAGGGGGGGTTCATGTGCGACGATGATGGGCAGGCTGAACCCCCTGGAGCCCCTCGCCATGACCAGCATCTACGACCAGCATCTGGACCGCAATCCGGCCAACTTCGTCGCCCTGTCACCGGTGAGCTTCGTCGAGCGCAGCGCCGAGGTCTTTGGCGACTTGACGGCGGTGGTGCATGGTGCGCGCCGCTACACCTGGGCCCAGGTGCGCGACCGTTCAGCCCGCCTGGCCGCTGCGCTGCGTGCGCTGGGCGTGGGCCGCGGCAGCACCGTCAGCGTGATGCTGCCCAACACGCCCGAGATGGTGGAGGCGCACTACGCCGTGCCGGCGCTCAATGCCGTGCTCAATACGCTGAACACCCGGCTCGACGCGCCGCTGCTGGCCTGGCAGATGCACCACTGCGAGGCCAGCGTGCTCATCACCGACCGCGAGTTCGCCACCACCATGGGCCCGGCGCTGGAGGCGCTGCGCACGGTGCACGGCCGCGATGTGGTGGTGATCGATGTCGACGACAGCGAGTACACCGGCGCCGGCGCACGCCTGGGCACGCTGGAGTACGAAGCCCTGCTGGCCGCGCATGACCCGCTGCCCGTGCTGGAAGGCCCGGCCGACGAATGGGATGCGATCGCGGTCAGTTACACCAGCGGCACCACGGGCGATCCCAAGGGTGTGGTCACGCACCACCGCGGCGCCTACCTGAACGCGGTGTGCAACGCCGCCACCTGGACCATGCCGCAGTTCCCCGTCTACCTGTGGACGCTGCCGATGTTCCACTGCAATGGCTGGTGCTTCCCCTGGACGGTGGCGATGCAGGGCGGCACCCATGTCTGCCTGCGCCGGGTCGATGCCGCGGCCATCCTGGAGGCGATGCGCAACCACGGCGTGGACCACTACTGCGCCGCGCCCATCGTGCACAGCCTGATCTACAACGCGCCCGAGGCGCTGCGTGCCGGCATCACCCAGCAGGTGCGGGGCATGGTGGCCGGCGCGGCGCCACCGGCGGCCATGATCGAGGGCATGGCGAAGATCGGTTTCGACATCACCCATGTCTACGGGCTGACCGAGGTCTACGGCCCGGCCTCGGTGGCGGTGAAACGGCCCGCCTGGGCCGACCAGACGCTGAGCGAACAGACCCGCCTGAACGGCCGCCAGGGCGTGCGCTATGTGCTGCAGGAAGGCCTGACGGTGCGCCACCCCGAGACGCTGACCGAGGTGCCGGCCGATGGCCAGACCATGGGCGAGATCATGTTCCGCGGCAACATCGTGATGAAGGGCTACCTGAAGAACCCGACCGCCACGGCCAAGGCCTTTGAGGGCGGCTGGTTCCACACGGGTGATCTGGCGGTGCTGGAGAGCGACCGCTACGCCAAGATCAAGGACCGCAGCAAGGACGTGATCATCAGCGGCGGCGAGAACATCAGCAGCATCGAAGTGGAAGACGCGCTGTACCGCCACCCGGCGGTGGTGGCCTGCGCGGTGGTGGCCCGGCCCGACCCGAAATGGGGCGAGACACCGGTGGCCTATGTCGAGCTGAAGCCCGGCGCACAGGTCACGGCAGCCGAGATCGTGGCGCACTGCAAGGGCCTGCTGGCCGGCTACAAGGTGCCGCGCGAGATCCGCTTTGAAGACATCCCCAAGACCAGCACCGGCAAGATCCAGAAGTTCCAGTTGCGTGAGCGGGCGAAGTCGACGTCCGCCATCGAGTGAACGATTGCGAAAGGGCCACCCACCATGCTGACCACCGACGACCCGCTGCTGCTGCGCACCCAGGACGCACGTGGCGTGATCACCCTCGCGCTGAACCGGCCGCAGGCCTTCAATGCGCTGAGCGAGGCCATGCTGACGGCGTTGCAGGCCGAGCTGGATGCCATCGCCCAGGACGGCGGTGCCCGCCTGCTCATCCTCAAGGCGGCCGGCAAGGCCTTCTGCGCCGGCCATGACCTGAAGGAGATGCGCGCCGAGCCCAGCCAAGCTTACTACGAGACGCTGTTCGCCCAGTGTGGCCGCATGATGATGGCCATCCAGCGCCTGCCGGTGCCGGTGATCGCCCAGGTGCAGGGCATCGCCACGGCAGCCGGCTGCCAGCTGGTGGCGATGTGCGATCTGGCGGTGGCGGCATCGGACGCGCGCTTCGCCGTCAGCGGTGTCAACCTGGGCCTGTTCTGCGCCACGCCCAGCGTGGCACTGTCACGCAACCTGGGCCGCAAGCAGGCCTTCGAGATGCTGGTGACTGGCGCCTTCATCAGCGCCGACGAGGCCAAGGCCAGGGGCCTGGTCAACCGCGTGGTGCCACCCGACCAGGTGGACGCCGAGGTCGAGGCGCTGGTGGCAGCCATCGTGGCCAAGCCGCGGCTACCGATTGCCATGGGCAAGGCGCTGTTCTACCGGCAATTGGAAGTGGGCATCGAGGCGGCCTATGCCGACGCTGGCGAGACCATGGCCTGCAACATGATGGACCACAGCGCGCTGGAAGGCGTGCAGGCCTTCATCGACAAGCGCAAGCCGGACTGGAACCTGCGCTGATCAGCCCTTGGCGGTGGTGTTGTGCCGCATCAGGCGGCCCTTTTGCGCTGCGCGCGACCTGGCCGTCAGGGCTGGCGCCCTGGCGCTACGCGCCTGATGAGACGTTGTGTCTCATCAGGCGGCCACGTTCGCGTTCCCACTCGCGGTCTTTGGTGGCATTGCGCTTGTCGTGCTCGGCCTTGCCCTTGGCCAGCGCGATCTCGGCCTTCACCCGGCCGCCCTTGTAGTGCAGGTTCATCGGCACCAGGGTGAAGCCGCGCTGTTCCACCTTGCCCACCAGGCGGCGGATCTCGGCCTTGTGCATCAGCAGCTTCTTGGTGCGGTCGGCCTCGGGGCTGACATGGGTGCTGGCAGAGCGCAGCGCGTTGATGCGGCAGCCGATCAGGAACAGCTCGCCGTCCTTGATCACCACGTAGCCGTCGGTCAGCTGCACCTGGCCGGCGCGAATGGCCTTGATTTCCCAGCCGGCCAGCACCATGCCAGCCTCGTGCCGCTCTTCGACGTGGTAGTCGTAGCGGGCGCGGCGGTTCTCGGCGATCGGCCCCGAAGGCTTGGCCGCCTTGGCGGCTTCCTTGCGTGAAATGGTGAGCGTGGACATGAGGATGGGGCACACCCCCTACGCGCTTCGCGCGCCCCCTCAAGGGGGCAACGCCAGTGGCCCGGCAAAGCCGGTTCCACGGCGTTCGCTTGGCTTGACCGGCTTTGTCCGGTGCGTGGGGCCGTCGCCTAGAATTCGTGCATTGTATGAAGCACGTGAAAAAGTCCGTGCTGCTGTGGTACTCGGCGCCCGAAATGTATGCGCTGGTCACCGCAGTGGCTGCCTACCCCGGCTTCCTGCCCTGGTGCGAGAAGGCCGAGGTGCTGCAGGAAGACGCCACCGGCATGACCGCCCGGCTGCACCTGCAGTTTGCCGGTCTGCACCATGCCTTCACCACCCGCAACACGCATGAAGCCGACCAGTCGGTGGTGATGGCCCTGGTCGACGGGCCGTTCTCCGACCTGGACGGCACCTGGCGCTTCGTGCCGATCGGCGATGCATCGCAATCGGCCTGCCGGGTCGAATTCGACCTGCGCTATGCCTTCGCCAACCGCGCCTTCGAGGCCGTGCTGAGCCCGGTGTTCGATCGCGTGGCCAACACCTTCGTCGACAGCTTCGTGCAGCGCGCCCGCCAGGTGTATGGCGAGCGTTGATGCCGCGGCCGGCCTGATGGCCGTCGAGGTGGCGTGGTCGGCATCGCCGCAGCACACGGGCCAGGCCACCGTGCAACTGCAGCACGGCAGCACCGCGCTGGATGCACTGCGCGCCAGCGGCGTGGCCGACGAACTGGGTGCCGACCTGCTGGACACGTTGACCCTGGCCTTGTGGGGCCGCGTGATCACGCCGGCCACGGTGCTGCAACCGCACGACAGGCTGGAACTGCTGCGCCCGCTGTTGGTGGACCCGAAGGAGGCCCGGCGCCTGCGCTATCGGCGTGACGGCATCCGCCCGCGCCGCAAGCCGCCGCGTCGCTGACGCAGCGCCGGCCCGTCAGCGGCAGTCGCTGGCCATCACGCTGCGCGCCTCGGCCGCCTCGCGGGCGCGCACTGCATCGTCGATCACCACCCGCTCGCCCTGGGGGGTCACCCGCACCAGGCGGGTGCCGGCATCCAGCGTGGCCAGGTGGGCGCGGGCGCGCTGGCAGTTCTCGGCCCGCTGTGCCGCCACGCGCTGGGCGTCGGCCTCGGCCTTGGCCTTGGCGTCCTGTTCGGCGCGCGCGCGGCGCTGGGCCAGTTCGGGGTCGACCGGGGCGCTGGCAGCCGCCAGACGCGGGGCGGACGCAGCGGAAGCGGGCGCGGGTGCGGTGACGGCGGGGCGCGTGGCGCTCGGGCGCCGGATCACGTTCTTGTCGGCCACATCACGCGGGGGGGGCTGGTCGCTGGCGTGCATCTGGCCCTTGCTGTCCTTCCACACGTACTGCGCCTGCGCTGGCGCCAGCACCAGCCACAGGGCGACGGCGATCCATGGCATCCGCGTCAGCAGGCAGGGGCGGGCAGTCGGCATGGTGGCGGTGTGGGGTGCAGGACTGGCCGCAGTGTAGCCAGCCAGTGGCCGGCACGACAGTCAGAACAATGGGCCTGGACAGCCTCTCCGTATAATCGATTTTTGCGACTGGAGCTTTCCCATGCGCCTTCTAGGCAAAGCGCTCACCTTCGACGATGTGTTGTTGGTGCCCGCCTTCTCCCAGGTGTTGCCACGTGACACCTCGCTCGCGACCCAGCTGTCGCGCAACATCCGCCTGAACCTGCCGCTGGTGTCCGCCGCGATGGACACCGTGACCGAGGCGCGCCTGGCCATCGCGCTGGCGCAGGAGGGCGGCATCGGCATCGTGCACAAGAACCTCACGCCCAAGCAGCAGGCGGCCGAGGTGGCACGCGTCAAGCGCTATGAATCGGGCGTGCTGCGCGACCCGATCACCGTGTCGCCCGGCGTGCCGGTGCGCGATGTCATCGCGCTCAGCCGCCAGCATGGCATCTCGGGCTTTCCGGTGATCGAGGACGGACGCGTGGTCGGCATCATCACCGGCCGGGACCTGCGCTTCGAGACCCGGCTGGACGCACCGGTGCGCGAGATCATGACGCCGCGCGACAAGCTCATCGTCGTGAAGGAAGGCGCCACCATCTCCGAGGGCAAGGCGCTGATGCACCAGCACAAGCTGGAGCGGGTGCTGGTGGTCAACGACGCCTTCGAGCTGCGCGGCCTGATGACGGTCAAGGACATCACCAAGCAGACCAACTTCCCCGATGCCGCGCGTGACGCCCAAGGCAAGCTGCGTGTGGGCGCGGCGGTGGGCGTGGGCGACGGCACCGAAGAGCGGGTTGATTTGCTGGTGAAGGCCGGCGTCGACGTGCTGGTGGTCGACACCGCCCATGGCCATTCGGCCGGCGTGATCGACCGGGTACGCTGGGTCAAGAAGCACTACCCGCAGGTCGACGTGATCGGCGGCAACATCGCCACCGGTGCCGCCGCGCTGGCCCTGGTGGAAGCAGGCGCCGATGCAGTGAAGGTCGGCATCGGCCCGGGGTCGATCTGCACCACCCGCATCGTCACCGGCGTGGGCGTGCCGCAGATCTATGCCATCGACGAAGTGGCCAAGGCGCTGAAGGGCAGCGGCGTGCCGCTGATCGCCGACGGCGGCGTGCGCTTCTCGGGCGACCTGGCCAAGGCGATTGCCGCCGGCGCCAACAGCGTGATGATGGGCGGCGCCTTCGCCGGCACCGAAGAGGCGCCGGGCGAGACCATCCTGTACCAGGGCCGCACCTACAAGAGCTACCGCGGCATGGGCTCGATCGGTGCCATGCAGCAGGGGTCGGCCGACCGGTACTTCCAGGACAGCGGCAGCGCCACCGGCAATGCCAGCGCCAAGCTGGTGCCCGAGGGCATCGAGGGCCAGGTGCCCTACAAGGGCTCGGTGGTGCAGGTGATCTTCCAGATGGCCGGCGGCCTGCGCGCCAGCATGCACTACTGCGGCTGCGCCAGCATCGACGACATGCACGCGCGCGCCGAGTTCGTCGAGATCTCGTCGGCCGGCATGCGCGAAAGCCATGTGCACGACGTGCAGATCACCAAGGAAGCGCCGAACTACCGGATGGAATGAGCGCCGCGTGACCTCTGCTCCCCCGCAGGCCGTGCCCAACCAGGGCGCCGCCATGCGCTTCATCATGCTGGTGGTGCTGATCGACATGCTGGCGGTCGGCATCATCGTGCCGGTGCTGCCGGCCATGGTGGGGCAGTTCACCGCCGACCCGTCGGAACAGGCGTACTGGTACGGCGTGATTGCCGCGGTGTATGCGCTGTCGCAGTTCGTCGCCGCGCCGATCCTGGGTGCGCTGTCCGACCGCTTCGGCCGCCGGCCAGTGCTGCTGCTGGGCTTCTGCGGCATCGCCATCAACTTCTTCACCACCGCGCTGGCCACGAGCATCTTCATGCTGGTGGCGTCGCGCATCGTCGGCGGGGCCATGCAGGCCAATGCCGCGGTGGCCAATGCCTACGTGGCCGACATCACCGCGCCGGCCGATCGCGCCAAGCGCTTCGGCATGCTGGGCGCGATGTTCGGCATCGGCTTCATCCTGGGGCCGGTGATCGGCGGCCTGCTGGGTGGCATCGACCTGCGGCTGCCGTTCTTCCTGGCCGGCGGCCTGGCGCTGGCCAACCTGGCCTACGGCTACTTCGTGCTGCCTGAATCCCTGGGTCCGGCGCAGCGCCGGCCGGTGGACTGGTGGCAGGCCAATCCGCTGTCGTCGTTCAAGCAACTGGTGGCGCTCAAGGGCGTGGGCCTGCTGGTGGGCGTGCTGGGCTTTGCCGCGCTGGCGCAGTTCAGCCTGTACACCGTGTGGGTGCTGTACGGCAGCCTGCGCTTCGGCTGGGGCCCCAGCGAGAACGGCTGGTCGCTGTTTGCGGTGGGCATCGTCTCGGCGGTGGTGCAGGGCGGCCTGCTGGGCCGGCTGCTGAAGGCCTTCGGCACCCAGCGCCTGGCCATGGCCGGCCTGGTGTCGTCGAGCCTGGCTTTCGTGGGCTGGGGCCTGGCCACCCAGCCCTGGATGATGTACGCGGTGATCTTTGCCAACCTGCTGGGCGCGGCGGTGTCCGCGTCATTGCAGGGCCTGGTGTCGGCCGCGGCCGATGAGCGCACCCAGGGCCAGACATTGGGGGCCGTGTCCAGCCTCAACAGCCTGGCCGCGGTGGTGGCGCCGGTGCTGGCCGCACCGCTGATGGCCACCGTGTCGCACCTGCCCACGTCCGACTGGCGCATCGGCGCGCCGATGTTCTTCTGCGCCGCATTGCAGGCTGCCGCCCTGGTGCTGGCGGTGCTGCACTTCCGGCGCCAGGCGCGGCGCAACCCACCGGTCTCACCCCAACCTGCCTCCTGAGCTGCGCCATGCACGACAAGATCCTGATCCTCGACTTCGGCTCGCAAGTCACCCAGCTGATCGCGCGCCGCGTGCGCGAGGCGCAGGTGTATTGCGAGATCCACCCCAGCAGCGTCAGCGACGACTTCGTGCGCAGCTTCGGCGCCAAGGGCATCATCCTCAGCGGCAGCCACGCCAGCACCTATGAAGACCACCAGCTGCGTGCACCGCAGGCGGTGTGGGACGCCGGCGTGCCGGTGCTGGGCATCTGCTACGGCATGTTCACCATGACCGTGCAGTTGGGCGGGCAGGTGGAGGCGTCCGACCACCGCGAGTTCGGCTATGCCGAGGTGCGCGCCCACGGCCATACCCGCTTGCTCGACGGCATCGAAGACTTCCGCACACCCGAGGGCCACGGCATGCTCAAGGTGTGGATGAGCCATGGCGACAAGGTCACGGCGCTGCCGCCCGGCTTCAAGCTGATGGCCAGCACCCCCAGCTGCCCGATCGCCGGCATGGCCGACGAGGCGCGCGGCTACTACGCGGTGCAGTTCCATCCCGAGGTGACGCACACCCTGCAAGGCACGGCCCTGCTGACGCGCTTCGTGCGCCAGATCGCCGGCTGCCGCGGCGACTGGATCATGGGCAACTATGTGGACGAGGCCGTGGCCCGCATCCGCGAGCAGGTGGGTGATGAAGAGGTGATCCTCGGCCTGTCGGGCGGCGTGGACAGCAGCGTGGCCGCGGCGCTGATCCACCGCGCGATTGGCGATCAATTGACCTGCGTGTTCGTCGACCACGGCCTGCTGCGTCTGAACGAAGGCCAGATGGTGATGGACATGTTCGCCGGCCGGCTGCATGCCAAGGTGGTGCATGTGCAGGCGCAGGCGCAGTTCCTGGGCCACCTGCAGGGCGTGACCGACCCGGAGCAGAAGCGCAAGATCATCGGCCGCGAGTTCGTCGAGGTGTTCCAGGCCGAAGCCGCCAAGCTCAAGGCCGCCGGCACCGGCGCCAAGGGCGCGAAGTGGCTGGCCCAGGGCACCATCTACCCCGACGTGGTGGAGTCAGGCGGCACCGCCAGCAAGAAGGCCACGATCAAGAGCCACCACAACGTGGGCGGCCTGCCTGCCACGCTGGGGCTGAAGCTGCTGGAGCCGTTGCGCGAGCTGTTCAAGGACGAGGTGCGTGAATTGGGCGTGGCCCTGGGCCTGCCGCACGACATGGTCTACCGCCATCCGTTCCCCGGGCCGGGCCTGGGCGTGCGCATCCTGGGCGAGGTGAAGCCCGAGTTCGCCGCGCTGCTGCAGCGGGCCGATGCCATCTTCATCGACGAGCTGCGCGCGGCCATCGACCCCGCCACCGGCAAGAGCTGGTACGACCTGACCAGCCAGGCCTTCGTGGTGTTCGTGCCGGTCAAGAGCGTGGGCGTGATGGGCGACGGCCGCACCTATGAGCATGTGGTGGCCCTGCGCGCGGTGCAGACCAGCGACTTCATGACCGCCGACTGGGCCGAGCTGCCTTACAGCCTGCTGAAGAAGGTGAGCAGCCGCATCATCAACGAGGTGCGCGGCATCAACCGCGTCACCTACGACGTGAGCAGCAAGCCACCGGCCACCATCGAGTGGGAGTGACAGGGCGGGCCGCTGCCAGCCGCCCTGCCGCCGTGCTGTTGCGACACAACCAGGACGCATCCACCGGCAGAGACAGCCACCGCACTCGGTGGTGTGGATCAAGTGGCGGTCAGCCCAGCGGCCGGCCACGTGTCGTCGCAAAGGCCGACAGAGCGGGGCCTGCGACGCCGAGCGGCACGACGCGGCGATGCCACCAGGCGTCCTTGGGTTTCACGCCATGCGCGTGCTGCGTGTCGCTGGATCAGGACGCTTGCGGCAGCACTGCATCCGACGCCATGTCGCGCGTCCAGCGCCAGTGGGCCTCCGGCAGCAGCCACTGCACGCCAAAGCGTGCGGTGCGCAGCGTATCGTCGTGCCAGGGGTTGCCGGCACCGGCCAGCGCGGCCCGCGCTGCGCAGCCAGGCCCAGGCCAGCAAGGTCAGGCCGATGCCGTGCAGGTCGTCGTCGGCCACCCGCAGCGGCCATTCGGGGTCGGCGATGCGGCCGTCGCGCAAGGCCGCCGTCGCGGCACGCACGGCGTCGATCTGCGCGTGCAGGGCCTGGGCGAACTCCGTCATGGCCGAAGGCGCGGCCGCACCGTCGGCAGCCAGGCGGTCCAACAGGGCATCGAGTCCCGCGCCGCCGTCGTCGAGCACCTTGCGCTGCAGCAGGTCGATCGCCTGGATCTCGTTCGTGCCCTCGTAGATCATCGCGATGCGGCTGTCCCGCACGGCCTGCTCGATGCCGTACTCATGCAGCTGGCCGCCGTGCTGCGCGAGGCCGTCGAGCCTATCCGCCAGGCCTCCGCCACGTGAGGGTTGGCGCATCCAAGCGCGAGGCTGAGAGTGTCGGTCCCGTGTTCCGTAGGGGGCTCAAGTCTTGGCCAACAACTGGGCGCCGCTGACCTGGGCTGCCCCTTTGTCGAAAGTCCACAGCGGCTGCTCGCCAGCCTGCGTGGCCAGCGCGACGTGGATGCAGTCTGCGAAGTCGGCCGATCCCTTGCGGAACAACTGCAGCGCGACTTCCAGCGCGCGCTCGGATTCGAAGGTCAACTCGGCCGCCGAGAAGAGGCTGGACAGGGTCATCAGTACGTCGTCCTTGCCGAATGCAAAGCTGGCCCGCAGCACCCATTCCAGTTCGAGCACGACGGTCACGGGGACGAACAGCATCGAGCCTTCGGCAACGCAACGACCGATGAGGCGCTTGGCGGCGGCCAGTTGCGAGGCATCGTCCTGGACGATGTAGCGCACCAGGACGTTGGTGTCGAGCGCTGGCATACCGGTGCGGAGGTCAGCGCCAGGGGTTCATGTCGTCGACGCTGACATGCTTGCCGTTTTTGGCTTTCGGTGCCTTCAGCATGCCGGCCATGTCCAGGATCGACTTGGTCTTGGCCCGGACAATGATGGTGCCGTCGGGCATCGCCGACCACACCAGGCGCGTGCCCGGCTTGGCGTCGACAAGGGCCCGGATCTCGGCGGGTACCGTGGTCTGGCCTTTCGCGGTGATGGTGGATTCAGCCATACCGGTGGTCCTTACAAAGGATCGGATTGTAAGGCGGAGGCGGAGCGCGGGGGGCGAGCCGGTCGGTCGCGATCATCGCAGCCAGATCGCGAGACTGACAACTGGGCCGCCCTTGGCTGTTGACAACAGAGTGGGAGTGACATGAGCACCACCATGCAGACCCTGGCCCTGGTGCTGCTGCTGGGTGCGACGGCCACGCTCGGCCTGTGGCTCGGCTGGCGCTGGTGGCAGCAGCGGCGCAACAACCCGGTGCACAGTGCGGTGCACTTCATCCTCGGCATCGCCGGGCTGGAGTGCCTGCTGCTGATGATGCGCGGCGCAGACGGCGCCACGACGCGCTGGGCCCAGGCGGCGGCGCTGCTGATGGGGCTGGCGCTGATGGCCGGTTTTGCGGCACCGGTGGTGGCCCGGCACCGCGGCCGGCGTGCGGGCACGGTCGCCCTGGCCCTGCATGCCGGCCTGGCGCTGGCGGGTGTGCTGGTGGCGCTGGCCTGGCTGTTGGTGCGCTGATGGTGTGCTGGTGGGCGCCTTCGCTAGACTCCGGCCAGGGTTTCGACATCCGCAGAAGGCACGCCCATGCACGCCCACCGCATCACCCTCGCCCTCGCCGCGCTGCTGGCCCTGCCCAGCGCCCACGCCATCAACGCCAAGTACGCCGAGCAACTGGAAAGATCCGGTTGCACCCAGGTCAGCGAGGCGCAGGGTTGCGACATCAGCAAGTCGCGCGCCGAGAACGCCAAGGCCGGCTTTGCGGTGACGCCCGCGCCGGCGGCCAAGCCCGCGGCCAAGGCATCCGCCGCCGCCACGCCCTATGCCGGCCAGTGGGTGGCCAAGTCGGACACCGGCGCCACGGTGGCCACCATCCGCATCGACGCCAAGGAGCAGGTCTGGGTCGACGGCAAGAAGGTCAAGGCCAGGCGCAGCGATGGCGGCCTGGTGTTCAAGGCCGGCAAGATCACCTTCATGATCCAGGGCGACCGGCGCCTGAAGGGCGAAGACGTCTGGAACGACTTCGACGCCAAGACCAAGGGCCCGATCGTCGCCGGATGACGCCACCTGGCGGTCTGCGGCAGCCATGGCGTTGCGTCGCTGATCGCTGGCCATGACGGCTGGGCAGGATGATCCGCTGGCGGCGGTGGACGCGCACTACCGGCGCGACGCCCGCCGGGTGTTCGCCACCCTGGTGCGCCTGCTCGGCAGCTTCGACCTGGCCGAGGAGGCGCTGCACGACGCCTTCCTGGCCGCCACCGCGCAATGGCCGGTGCAGGGCGTGCCGGCCAACCCGGTGGCCTGGCTGGTGTCGGCGGGCCGCTTCCAGGCCATCGACCGGCTGCGGCGCGACCGGCGCTTCACCCCCTGGGACGACCAGCTGGCCGACACCCTGGCCGACCCCGCGCCGGGCTGGGAGCAGCTGGCCGACGACCAGGCCGGCATCGCCGACGACCGCCTGCGCCTGGTGTTCACCTGCTGCCACCCCAGCCTGTCGGACGACGCGCGCATCGCGCTCACCCTGCGCGAGGTCTGCGGCCTCAGCACCGAGGCCATCGCCGCCGCCTGCCTGGTGCCCACGCCCACGCTGGCCCAGCGCATCGTGCGGGCCAAGGCCAAGATCGCCGCTGCCCGCATTCCTTACGCCGTGCCAGACCCGGCCGAGCGGCCGGCCCGGCTGGCCAGCGTGCTGCGGGTGGTCTACCTGGTGTTCAACGAAGGCCATGCCGCGCTGGCCGCCCCGCTGGCCGACGAGGCCATCCGCCTGGCGCGGCTGCTGCTGCAACTGCTGCCAGACGCCGAGGTGCAGGGCCTGCTGGCCCTGCTGCTGCTGACCGATGCCCGCCGCGCCGCGCGCCGCAGCCCGGCCGGCGACCTGGTGCCGCTGGACGCGCAGGACCGTCGCCTGTGGGACGCCGCCCAGATCGCCGAAGGGGGCGCCCTGGCCGAAGGCGCGTTGCGCCAGCGCGGTTTTGGCGCCTACGCGCTGCAGGCGGCCATCGCCGCGGTGCATGCCGAGGCGCCCAGCGCTGCGGCCACCGACTGGCCGCAGATCGTCGGCCTGTACGACGCGCTGCTGCGGGTGGAGCCCAGCGCGGTGATTGCGCTGAACCGCGCGGTGGCGGTGGCGGTGCGCGACGGGCCCGAAGCCGGGCTGGCCCTGGTGCAGCCGCTGCTGCCGGCGCTGGCCGGTTACCCGGCCGCACCGGCGGTGTTGGCCGACCTGTGCCGCCGCGCCGGCCGGCTGGACGAGGCCCGCGCCCACGACCGCAGCGCCGCCGCGCTGGCGCGCCATGGCC
>Ga0209097_10001690_pt1 | contig 18645 bp, 19 predicted proteins | sample AD_UKC052_MetaG_FD_184419 | JGI IMG/M metagenome (GOLD analysis project Ga0209097, IMG submission 184419) | Active sludge microbial communities of municipal wastewater-treating anaerobic digesters from USA - AD_UKC052_MetaG (SPAdes) (version 2) | ecosystem: Engineered > Bioreactor > Anaerobic >... | reverse complement strand
AGTTATTGAAACTGGTTGATGGAACTGCCAACAGTTCAACCAGGATTGAAGCTGGCGGTGGAGCAGAAGCAAATGCCATCCGCGTAACGATTGCAAACAACTCAACTGGACTTGTTTCTGTGGATGATAATGGGGCTACCCTTTCCGTGGATGATAACGGAGGTTCTTTAACGGTTGATGGCACCGTTACCGTCACGGATGGCGGGGGTTCTTTAACGGTAGACGGAGCGGTAACGGTTTCCGATGGCGGTGGAACTATATCCGTTGATGGCACTGTAACCGCAAATCTTGCTGCGGGAACTAATAATATTGGTGACGTAGACGTGTTGACGGTTCCAGCTCCGCTCAATGTTGTTGGTGGTGGAACAGAAGCCGCCGCGCTCCGCGTCACAATCGCGAACAATTCAACAGGCGTTGTATCCGTGGATGACAACGGAGGTTCCTTAACTGTTGACGGCTCCGTGACCGTTGCTGATGGTGGCGGGTCTCTTACTGTTGATGGAAGTGTTACGGTAACAGATGGTGGCGGTTCCTTGACCGTTGACGGAACCGTTACTGCTAATCTCGCGGCTGGAACCAATAATATTGGTGATGTGGATGTTTTGACGGTTCCCGCCCCCCTCAATGTTACTGGCGGTGGCGTTGAACTTGGCGCGCTTCGAGTCACGCTTGCGAATGATTCGACTGGCGTTTTGTCCGTGGATGACGGCGGTGGAGTCTTGACGGTTGATGGAACTGTAACAGCTTCTGACGGTGGTGGTTCTCTTACCGTTGATAATGGCGGAACTTTTGCGGTGCAAGAGAGCGGGGCGGCATTAACCGCACTGCAATTGATTGATAATTGTATCGCTGGAAGTGAAGCGCAAGTTGACATTGTTGCATCTTTACCGGCGGGAAACAATAATATTGGCGACGTGGATATTGCAACTGTTCCTGCGCCATTAAGCACAACCGGCGGCGGAACAGAAGCCGCCGCGCTCCGTGTTACGATTGCAAATGACTCAACTGGTGTTGTTTCTGTTGACGATAATGGTTCAACAATTTCCGTAGATGATGGGGGAAGTTCTCTCACCATTGATGGAACAGTTACTGCGGTTGGAGCGGCGGCGCATGATGACGCCGTTTCTGGAAATCCAGTGCAATTGGCTGGTGAGGCGCGCAGTTCTGAGCGCTCCGCAGTTGCAAACGCCGATGTTGCCAGGCTGGTAACAGATTTAGCTGGAAAGTTAATCGCCCTTCCTTATGCCAATCCGGAGAATTTTGTTAGGGGCGCGACCAGTGATATTACCGATACAACAGATACACAGGTTATTGCAGCTGGTGGTGCGGGCGTAAAACTTTATATTACTCAAATCCTGGTAACAAACGGTGACGCAGATACTGGAACGTTTGTCAACATTAAGGATGGCTCTGGTGGAACAACGCTCTACACAGGATATGCAGCATCTGGCGGGGGAGGATTTTCTGTTACGCTTCCAGTTCCGATTGTAACGACTGCAAACACCGGTCTATATGCCGGATGTGCCACAACCGGAGCGACTGTCAGGGTAAGCGCGAGCGGATATAAGGGAGCGTAGTAATGGCATTTGTCGAAATCGCGCGGGAACGTAAATTCACTCTTTATCGGGACAATAGCGATCCATCTGTTCGGCGCGCGGTGATTGGAATAGATGAAAAATACTACCAAGACGCAAGCGGAGCCTGGCAACCGGTTAACGAATCGTTTGTTGACGATCCTGTTTATGGTGGAAAAAGTTGCAATACGGTGCAACATAAATTCCAGGTTGCCAATGGTGGTAAACGGCGGTGGTATCCAAGACGCAACATATCTGGCGAGTATTTGGAAATCACAGGAATCCAGTATTACTCGAACCGTTGGAGAACGCTGAATCTTCCCACTCCAGTTTGGCGTTCCAATTTTGTAGAATGGGACATGACAAACCTATACGCCAGCGTTACGCATACCCGGCACAGAATCAAAACGGATTTCATTTTGAAAAATTCGAGTGCCTATACCCGACTCCGTTTTGCCATCACGCTTGTTGGCTTGACGCTGGATGGCTGGAACCTGGTTAGTACCACAGACAGTACCATTGTTGGCACGATTGATCCACCAACGGCGGTGGACGCAACCGGAGCGGATGTACCAGTAACAGCGGTCTATTCCGGCGGGTACATCGAGTGGAGCGTACAAACTGCCGGGTACACGTTCCCGATCATGGTTGACCCGACATTTACGGACTGGGACGATCCGGAGGACGGCATGAAAAACAGAATCAACCCCGCGCGGTATATCTTCCGCGTGGTCTGCTATGAGCATAGAGTGAGGTGAAAAGCATGACTGGCACGATTGGCAAGTTGAGCGAGATGTATCCAAAGTCCGTAATTCGTTACGGCTCATATAGCAGGGAATAACGGCAATTCGCCGATAACACAATCATAACTATTCGGAGGAATAACTAATGGCAACTTACACAAAATTTCAATGTTTCGTAGAGGATATTTGCGAGAAGAAGCACAACCTCGGCTCGGATACCCTCAAGGTCGCGTTTTCCGACGCTTCCAACGCCCCATCTGCATCGGCTCACGTGAAGCTGGCGGACATTACCACAATCGCCACGACCAATCTGGACAGTGTAACTTTGACCGTTTCAAGCTCAAGCCAGACTTCCGGCACTTACAAGTTGGTGGTTGCGGACAAGACCCTGACTGCAAGTGGCGCAGTGCCAGCGTTCCGCTATGTGATCATCTACAACGACACCGCTACCGACGACCCGCTCATCTGCTATTTCGACTACGGCTCGGAGGTCACACTCGCAAAGGACGACACGTTCAAACTCGACTTCGGCGATCAACTGTTTAGCTTGGCGTAATCGTGGCGAATATGAAACCGCCTCGGCGTTGGGCTGGGGCGGTAAAGGATACGAGGTGAGCGTATGGCAGATATGATTGTTGCTGGGGCAGGAACGACTGCGGTCAATGGCACGTATGTTGAGAATGGTACTCTAAATGGGAAGCCAAAATATACTTATAGCACACACATTATTCAATGGGATGGTAGGTGGGTTATTTCATATAATGGAGCGACAACTGTTTACAAGTCAAATGAAAACGTTGCCACGCCCGACTTAGTCACAACTTGGGCTAAAGTTTACGGTGCATCACCCGTTCCAACCGTTACCGCCGCCTCATCCTCTCAAAACCTGACCCTCACCTGCGCCGCTGGCTCATATTCGCTTACTGGCACTAACGCCACGCTCACAACAACCGGAAAGCAAAACCTGACGCTTGCTTGTAATGCGGGTACATACTCGCTAACTGGCACGAACGCCGACCTCACTGTTCAACGAAATTACACACTAACCTGTGAAGCTGGAAGTTATGCGCTTACTGGTACTACTGTATCGAGCGGGACTCAAAAACATTTTCTGCCACTATTAGGAGTTGGAAAATGACACTGTTGTTGTTATTCAAATCAAGTGGTGGAGTGCCACCATCTCATATTGTATTTTGGCGGTGCGGAGTCTATATGTTTAGACCGGGATTCGCAACGCAAATCAGGAGGATTCCCGCATGACAGAATTGACATTCCCTATTCGCGGGGTAACATACACATTTGATGTTAGCCTAGTTTCGCAAGCAAACCCGCTTGTATTCCAAAATGCCCCCACTATTGTTGCTGGGGACGTTCTGATTTCCATTGACGGCGGCGCAACTGCGCCGATCACAAATCTTCCCGTTGTTGCCGGAAAGATTGTAACCGTCACCTTGACAGCCGCAGAGATGACGGGAGACAGAATTTCCGTTTTGTTTTCCGATGTTGCAGGAGCGCAGTGGTGTGATTTACTGGTTGACTTGCTTCCTTCCGCCATCACGCTTGATGATATTCCAACCTCCGCAGAGATTTGGGGATACACAGTCAGGACATTAACAAATTATTCCAACCTGTTTACCGGAAATACTGTTCAGGAAAATTACGTTGAGGTATTGCGTGGAGACGATTGGGGATTTTCTTTCTCCGGGCTTGGTGATATTACTGGAAATCTGAAATTGTGGTTCACCATCAAAAACGATGACCGGCTTGCTGACGCTGGCGCGATGGTGCAAATTGAGCGGACGGCTGGACTTTTGATTGTGAATGGCGGAACTGGAATCCCCGCAGATGGGTCTATTGTTGTTACTGATCCGATTGCAGGAAACATCACGATTACGCTTGACTCCAATTCTTCCAGGCTAACCGTTCCGGGCAATTACAAATATGATATTCAGGTCTTGACGGCGCTTGGAATTATTAGAACTGTTGTTATCGGAACCATTACAATTCGCGGTGACGTGACAAGGGCAATAGTGTGATGAATACACAAATAGCACTTGTATTCTTTGGAAAGATGACGTATAATATACATTGGTTACTTGAGCGATTCTGCCGTTGCCAGTGGCAACGGCTTTTATGCTTATGCAAAAAGACCTTGTATCTTACAAAAAAAACATGATGTAATTGTAAGTATGGAAGTGATGAAGACGTACAAATTCCGCACGTACTGGTGGAACGCCAGAAACGCATACGCCTGGGGAGAGTGGGGTTACTCGCTCATTGAACCAGGAAGCCACCCGCTTCAGCGGGTGGTAGTTCACAATTAAGGAGGAGTCACATGACAGACACTCGACCAATTTCACCAAGCTATCTTGATCTTCAAACTGCCAGAGCGACGGTTGTACTTCCCGGTGCTGGCGCGTATGACGCTACTCCCATTGAGCTTCCCTGCCAGGAGTATGATTTCATGACATTATACATAGCTTATACGCGCGGCGATACCGGTGGGGCATTCAAAATGAAAATCGAAGTTTCTCCGGATTCCTCTGGTGACACATGGTATCGTTCGACGGTATATGATGCCGGTGCGGTTGCAGGAGGGTCTGATACAACCTCTTTATTTCAACGCGAAGAGTTGCAATACACCGCAACTGGCGCGACTGTTGAAAAGGTTGTTTTCCATGTAACGCTTAATGCTGGAGTCCAGCGCGTTCGGATTCCATGTGCCGAAGCCGGTGCGGTTGGAAAACCAGGGACGTTGGGAGTTAGGGCATTGTTTAGCTAATGATAAAAAACTTGGGATTGACCAACAGCGATTTTGGAAGTGAAACTGCTGGTTCATACCTGACCGCTCACATTGTTTGTCTTCAGGAGGAATTATGCCATACAAAAAGATAACAGATGCAAATAAGGCTCTTCGAGGAATTGAACCTTCATTGACACTTGCTCAAATGAACCTTGTAGCAAGTTGGGCTGATACTATTGGCGGCGAAAAGGCATGGGCTTTTGCCATTGCCAATTTCAAGAAAACCCACGTTGTGAAAAATGGGCGATGGGTTCGGAAGCCCCAAAAGGAGGAAAGCGTGAACAAAGAAATTGAACAACCTGCGGAGAATGATGTTGCGGAAAACGAATCCATTGAGTCATATTTTCCAGTTTATTCCATTTCCGCCACCTCATTTGAGCAGTGGGAGCAGGAAAGGCTGGCTAATGAAATTAAGGAAAGTATTGGTGAATTGTTTGAGGTTTACCAGCGCATTCAGGAAAATATCATCTGGTCACAAGAAATTATCGACAAGGTTTCTGCAATCCGGCAAGCAACAGAAGATTTCATTTCTCGTATTCAGGAAGTTAATGGTGCTGACATTGGTGATGACGAGGAACCCCCAGAGTATGATATAGAATCCGCCGAAACGGAAACACAGCCATTTGCTGAAACCGTTGAGGGAACGTCTGTTCTGGTAGAAGGCGATGGCGGAAAATCAGACCTTTTATACTTGGACACGGTGATTATCCGTCCGGGCTGGGGAAATGCGCGGGATAATAACTATTATCCGCGAGAAATGCTTGCGCGCGATTCCAGTCGGTTTGTCGGCGCAAAAATGTATGAAACCGACCATCGGCAGGAAGAAAAGTCAACTCGAACTTGGGTATCAACGATTGAATCCATCAAAGGCTATACGGACGATGGCGCGCCAATAGCCCGCGTTGTTGTCCACGATCCAGACTTTGCGCAACGCATTCGTAATCTAAATGCGGCTGGCTTGATCGAAAAAATGGAATGTTCCATTTTGGCAGAAGGGCGCGCAAAGCCATTTGAGCAAGACGGGAAACGGGGGAAACTAGTTGAGCAAATCACGGGAGTCAGTTCCGTTGATTGGGTAACAAAAGCAGGCGCGGGCGGGCGTGCTGTTGGCTTATCCGAATCTAATACAGGAGGTGAACAAAGTATGGATGAAACGCAAAAAGAAAAGCAAGAAGAAGTTGTGCAAGAAGCAGTAACAGAAACGGTTGAAAGCGATTCTCCCGTTGCGGATTCGGTAGTAATCCATGAATCCGAACCGGAGCCGGAGCCAATTCCGCTAACACCGGAAACGGTATCCGCCTTCCTTTCCGCTACCCGGCTCCCGACAATCAGCCGGGAACGGCTTTCGAGGCAGGTTTTTTATACTGAAAGCGCATTGGCGGAGGCAGTTGAGGAAGAAACCGAATACATCAAAGAGGTGGCAAAATCTGGTGAGCCATTCGGCTTATCAGAGAATCACGCCAATTCCAAAAAAGCTGTTGACCTGGCAGAGGTTGAGAGACTGAAAGACGCTGTCAACAGAAAATATTTATCATAGGAGGTAAAAAACATGACCGAAGCAATCCATAATGATTATGAGGTTTCCAGCGAGGGCGCAGTACGCCATTGGGAAATCCCATACGCAAGGTTGACGGACACAACCCCGACTCCAACCAATGCGGCGGAAGTTACCAGCGTTTTACCGGGTACTCAATTAACCGGTACAATTCTTTCCGTTGACGCAGGCCGTTCAATTGCTGTGATTGATTTCACAAATTCAATGGTTTATCGTCACGATGTGCGGAATGTTCTTACGTATAGTACAGGATCGGAGTCTACTTTTGGCGCAATTAACATCGGAGACCCGGTTTACTATGACAATTCCGCAACTATGCCTGCGGGTGTGTACCTGTCAACATCGCCGCTCGATAACACTGGTGCGGCAAACACCTTATTTGGGTTTGCTGTTGCTGATGATATTGCAAGCGATACTTTCCCGAAGGGTGGTGCTACTGCGTCCACTCAACGCGTGGCAGTTATGCAGCGCGGAGCCTAACATTAAAGGAGGTAATGACAATGACAGGTTCAGTTTTAAGTTGGATGTCCGAATACATCAACGCGGAACGCCAGTTGCTTGGCGATGAACAGACCGAAATCCGGTTGCGAGCGCTGAATGAGATGTTTCATTCTGCTCCCAATAGCGGACGGTTTGCCGAAGCCATGACTACGGCGCACTTCCCATATTATTTTAGCGATGCGCTTTCTCGCGAATTTTTGAGGGATTATGAATATCAGGGTGGAAGCTGGAAGCTTTACACCAAGGCTGATACGGCTCCTGATTTCCGATCCGTTGACCGCTACCGCATGACCGAGCCGGGAACCCTATACCCCCGCGCGGAGAAAGCGGAAGCCCATGCAACCTATATTGCAGAAAGCCAAATCCAGTATGCCGTCAAGGAATTTGCACGGCAATTTGACGTTTCCTGGCAAACGATTTTGAATGATGACTTGGGAAAAATCCGTGAAACTCCAGCACGGATGGCACGCGCCGCCGCACGGTTCGAGGATATGTATGTTTCCTCACTATACGACAACGCAACCACCCAGGCGGCTTTGATTGCGCTTGGCGCGCCGTATTCTGGAACTGGCAGGCTGACTGCCGCCAATCTTGCGATTGGAATCAACGCCATGATGACCAGAACCGACGTGCTTGGCAATCCCATTCAAATTCGCCGGATTCATCTGGTTATTCCGCCCATTTTGCTCATCCAGGCGCGCACGATTCTTGAATCGTTGCAAATGGCTGGCGTAGCAACCAATGACAAGAACGTTCTTTCGGACTACATTGCCGGTATCCATGTTGATCCCTACATTGCAACTGCGGCGCCGAATGTTCCTTGGTATCTCTTTGCAGACCCCAACGAAATCGGCGCGGTGACGGTTGTTCGCTTGCAGGGCGCACCTGCCCCTTGGGTTGCCAAAAAGAAATCCGACATTGAAATGGTGATGGGTACAAGCCCCGCACCTTATCAAATGGGTTCCTTCGCAACTGGCGATATTGAATATCTGGTTGAAGATGTCATTGGCGGTTGGAATGACGCGACTTATGTTGGCGTTACCGATTACCAGGGTATCTATTATAGTTCTGGAACGACTCCCTAAACCTTGGGGAATCTTCCTGAAAAGGAGCGAGTATGATGGCACGTAAAACAATAAAAACCGGCTTAAGGAGTATCAAACCCGGAACACCAGAAATGGAAGCATATCTTGGCGCTGGATATGGCGGTATGACCGTTGAGAAAGCGGAAGCGATTATCAAGGAAAGAACCGCCAATCCAGCCCTATACCCGTATGAGGTATACGAGCAGGCAAAGGCTTTTCTTGAAGCCTACCGCGCAACGCCAAAGGTAATTGATCCAGTTCCAGGTTGCTATGGTTCTCCAGTAGCCGAAGATAACGACTAAAAGGAGGAACCAATTATGAATTTACCTTTGCTTCGCCTGCACCCGATTTATCCGGGTCAATGGGGAGTTCCTGGTTCAGACAACGAATTGGGTATCCGTTCCTTGCCGCAGTCAACTGTCTTATATGTGGATTATGACAACGCCGCCGCCAACGACAATAACGATGGCACAGACCCAAACTTTCCGCTCTCGACTGTTCAAGAGGCGGTTGATAAGGTTTGCGCAAAAAATCTCGACCATTCAGTTATTGTTGTTCGCAGTATGACATCAGAAAGTGTTGTTACCCCCGCTTATACGGACGCCCCAAGTTACGTCAAGATTGTTGGGATGGGGCGATATTCCCCATCTTGGGCAAGCGATAACGCTGCCCTTCCTTGTCTTGACTTACGCTGTGTTGGCTGGACGGTAGAGAACTTCCGATTCCTTGCCCCTACCGGGGCTTCATGTATCGAACTGCGTCATACCGACACCGGTGCAAACGACATTTCAATCCGAACCCAAATTAGGAACTGTTACTTTGACGGTCAAACAACCGGATTGGCAGGAATTATCACCCATGGCGCGTATGATGTCTGGATTGTAGACAACTTCTTTTCCCTGTTTCACAATGCCGGTGGAACCGCAACGGCACTTTTAACCGGAACGACACCGCTTGCTATTCCATATCGCAATCATGTAATCGGCAACACCTTTATGGACAATGATAATAACATTGACATGACTTGTAATGGTAGCCGATTCATGGGGAACGTGATTCAGGCTACTGGTTATGCTTATACGGCAACCGTCAACTTGCGAACCAATCTCATTGCGTCACCCGGTGATGACAACATCGTTACTGGTAACTTCTTCGAGGGCGATTATTCCAACGCTGGCGGTTATATCTCTGGCGCGAATGATATGTGGGTTGGTAACATTGCAGAAGATACAGCGGAAGCCGAAGTTGGCGACAATGGCATCACGATTGCCATTCCCGCCGCGTAATTCTGGAGGCTTTCATGGATAGAACACCCCGAACAAAAAAGAAAGCCGATAGCGATAGTGTGGTTGAGTACAAGCGCAATTCTGATTTGCTCACGGCTGAAACTTTGCAAGACATTCGGCGCATAGTCGAGACAGCAGACCCAAAGCCAACTCCGCTTGAAATTTACGAAGCCACAGAACGGGTTGTTTCCAAATCCATAAAAGACTAGCTCAAGGGGCGGCGCAAGCCGCCCCAAGAGGAGTATTGTCATGGCTTGCAATGGAAGATACGCAACTGTACAACAGTATAATGACTTGATGTGTTCCAAGCTGGACTTGGGCGATCCACTTACAATCGCCGCAGTTGAAAGTGCGCTTGATATTGCCGCTTCTGATATTCATGCCGCCCTTGCTGCCGTTGGTGCTTGTAATTGCACGTTGGCATCTTGGGCAGATGCATATTTGCGCAAGCTGAATATCATTGATGCCGCCGTCTTACAAAACTGCCCATGTGGCGCCGCTCTGAAAGATGAGGACAGATCAATTTGGCTGGATTGGCTAAACAAACAGTTCGACATGATTCAATCTGGAAGGCTTGTTCTTTGTGAGGGCGAAACAGGATCGGAATATCCAGCATTTGGAACTGCCGAAATTGGTTATACTGAATTCGGGCAGGCGCAAATCATTCAGAACCGTATGCAAAGGAATCCATAAATGGGTTGAGGTGGACGAGTTGTATTCGCGCCGCGTGTCGAGCATAAAGAACAAAAAGCCAGTGTTGGCGAGGACGGCATGACTGTTATTCGTTATATTGGCGTTGGCGACATCAACACTTATATTGGCTCTGTAACGAAAAGCGCATACCCGTTTGGGTTGTTTCGACTGGTGGGATACGTGGATAGCCGGGATGTTCCCGGAATGCTGGAAATTGTTGAGGATGGACTAAAGATATTTGAGGTAGTCAATGGCGAGCAATAGTAGCATTGTCACGCTAAAAGCAATCATGCCAACCGTTTCAAAGTTTGACTTACGTTCCGTAACCGCAGAAGTTCAAAAAGAACTGGAGAATGAGGCAAAATATCTCGAAAAACAGTTCAAGAAAACAACAAGGACATGGAAACATAAGCCAAGATTCGAGTCTATAACGGCGGTTACCGGACAATCCATGGAACTCCTGGTAGGAACAGATGATGTGATTTATGGATGGGTCAACAATGGAACTAAAAAGCATCCTATCACCCCTAGAAACAAAAGTGGATTGCTTCGATTTCGCAAAGATGGATATAAGCCTAAAACAAGAGTTGGCGTCGTCAATTCGTTTGCTGGAAGGAAGGCAAAGCCACCGTTGTATTCGTTCAAGCAGGTGACTCATCCCGGAATTAAGCCAAGGAATTTTGCCGCCAATATTGCCAGACAACGCGAAAAAACATTTGTCCGCAAGATAAACAATGCCGTTAAGCGCGGCATCCGATTGAGCGGACATGGAATGTGAGGAGGACTATGGAAGAAGAAAAATCGTCTACCGCGAAAGAAACGGTAAAAATTATCAGGCAGATTGGAAAATCCGTTCTGATAGAATACCGTCAAGACGGTAAGCTTCGCCGTTGCACAATCCCTGCCAACAAGGTTGTTGACCAGCGCAAAGAAGGCAATATCCTCTTTGGGGATGTAAATAGCAAGACAATTGCCATGGGTGTGCCATACGGCGTGGATTGGGAACGAATGTCGGATATTCCGCAGTTGACTGCAGATATGATAGCAGATGCACTTCACGAAAGCGGCATCTGGACTGTGGATGACATTCAGAAAAATCCTATTGTAATTCAACAGGTCGTCCTATCGCTTACCGGACGATTGACATCAAAAATTGTGCGACATGCACATAAAAAGGAGGTATTGCATGAGTAAATTTACCCAACGAAATGCGTCCCTTTTCGTCCAGTTCGAGGATGGTGGGATTGCCTATTACCTGGGGGATTGCGCAGACCTTGACAGCATCCCAAGCCCGCAGGGTGGGCGCGAATACGCTTACTGCTGGAACCGTGACCGAAACGGTCATGTTGCTGTTGCGCGCAAAATCTCAACCCCGGACATGATTACGTTTAGCATTACAGAACTTGTAGACGCCGCCGCAAGCTGGCTTGAACAGCGCGGAAAATGCCCGATGAACATTTATGTCCTTTATAGCCAATGTGGGCGTGCCGGTGTATTTGCAAATTGGGAACGCGCGGCAATTGTCAAGCACGCAGAAGTCACCAATGATACGTTGAGCAACATTGCTAATCATGTGGACGACAATGAGGTTACTCACGAGGTTGAGTTCTCTGCTCCGCCAGACAGAATCGATATTCGGTTTCCTGCCGCCGCGCGGTTGCCAACTACGGAAACCGGCGCCGGAACCGTTGTGTATTCTCCTCCCGGTTACTTGTGTGGTTCTGATTGTGGAAAGCAATTGGAAGAAGGAACAAACTGGTATATTGGAACTGACCCCGCTGCCGCCGCAACCGCGAAACTTTTAGTTTCAACGGATGGCGGAGTCACGTGGGCGACAACCGCCGCTGATCCGTTTGGTGTATCATTCAACATTAATGGAGTTGTAGTCTTTGATGAATCGCCGGGGGTTCGGCGTATTCTTTGCGCTCGCGCTACGGACGCCGCAACTCCTTGTACGCTGGCTTACTCCGACGATAACGGAGCAACCTGGACGACCGTTGTGGCTGGTTCAACGAATGGGGAGTTTGTTCCGAATCCAAAGTCATTGATTGCGCTTGATCGCGAACATATTTGGGCTGGCACAAGCATTGGCAACGTTTATTTCTCTGAAGATGGCGGTGCGACCTTTACCGTAACTGCCGCCGTTGGTGCATTTGGTGCGATTGACGTTCTGGCATTATCCGCCGTTGACGAAAACCTTGTCTTTGGTGTTGCTGAAGCCGACAAGATTTGCTTCTCCGAAGATGGCGGCATTACTTGGGCAACTTTCCCAGCGACTGGTAGTGGCGCAGACCTGAACGCTCTCAAGGCGTTTAGCCGCTATCGCATTTTGGTTGGCGGCGCAGATGAGCCATTGTATATGACGATGGACGGCGGAACAAGCTGGATTGCCATTAATTTGCCGGGCATGACAGCCGGTGGCACTGTCAAGGACATGCATTTTGTAAACGACCTGGTTGGCGCGGTAACGTATGTTAATGGCGCGGCGGCTGGTTTATATGCCATGACCATTGACGGTGGACGAACCTGGCGCAGCGTAACGGTTCCGACAAATACGGGGCTTGCCTCCGTGTGGATGTCCAGCCCGAATAAGGCAATTGCTACCGGAGCGGCTGTTTCCGGAACCGCCATGATTGTTGGCGTAAACGGATAACACATTTCAGGGAATAGGAACCGGGAGGCGTGACGGGGAAACTCGCTCCCCCCGCCGCCAAACGCCTCCCGATTCCTGTTCCCAATAAAGCGAGCGAGGATTAAAATGGCAATACGAACAGAAAAGCAAGAAAACTACTTTTACACCGCCGCAGGGCGCAAGGTAGAATTTCAGCCAATTTCCATCATGGAAATGAACATGGCAACCGCCGCAGTTGAAAAGCGGTATCGCGATGCTGGAGAGCCGATTGATCCGCCAACCTATGAGGTTGAAATCGTTGGCGGTGCAAAGGAAGTTCACAAGCACGACGAAACAACGCTTGTTACGGAAGAGGACAAGGTAAACTGGAAGAAACACCGCGACGCGGTTGCCAGAATGGAAGAAGAACAAACCAATATCCGAACAGAAATCATGCTGGACGGAATTATCGCTGACCCGGATGCAGATACCGAATGGGAACAGCGACAGCGCCGGTATGGGATTGAGATACCGGAAGATAAAAATGACCGGAGAATCCACTACATTAATACTGTGATATTGCGGACTCCGGAAGATATTGGAATGGCAATCGAAGCCATTATGACGCTTTCTGTGCGAGGTGCTGTGACGGAGGAAGAAATCAAATCTGCCTCCGCTACCTTTCGCGGTAACATACGCGCCGCCACCGATGAAGCAGGGAATACCGATTGAAGAAGTCGAACTGGATGAGCAGGGCAATTGGCAACACTCGCTGATTTTTTCTGCCGTTCACACAGTTTCAAAATGGTCAATGCGCCCATCTCAATTCGGGATTTGTAGACCAGAAGAGGATTTGGCTTATATGATAGCGCACGACCAGATTTTCTCGAAGATGGAACTTGTCGAACAGGAACAGGCAAGAAAAGAAGCGGAAAAGAAAAGCAAAGCGGCACGCGGTAAGCAAAAACAATAGAGGTGATATATGCCCTACGTTGGCACAAACCGAATCGGCATCAACGCAATCTTCAACACCAAGTCATTTAAGATTGGTGCGAAAGAATACATGAGCGTCCTTGACAGAGTCAAGGATCGAACAAAATATGTCACCAATTCTGTCATCGGGTTTTCGGCTGGTGGCGCAATTGGTCTTGCTGGAATGACGGCTGGATTTGGTCTCATTGCGATAGCCGCAACTGCCGCCGTTGGCGCAATCACCGTTACAACCAAGGCAATGACAGAGCTTATCACAGAATCAACGGCGTATGCAGGTCGTATTCAAGAGCTTGGAATTGTGGTTGACCTGTTAGGCACTCGATCCGGATATACCAAGACACAGCTCGACCAATACGAAAAAGAGGTCAGGTCGTTCAATGTCACGGGAGACGCGACGAACTATTTGCTGGCAAATATGGCGCGTTACCAACTTGACCTTGCGAAAGCGACTGATTTTGCCAGGATTGCGCAGAGCGCGGCGGTGATAATGGGTCAAGATTCGTCAGTTACGCTAGAACACATGATGTATGGTATTATCACCTACAATAAACGCGTTCTTCGCACAGCTGGATTAAATATTGATCTGCAAGGAAGCTTTGAGAAGTATGCCGAATCGGTTGGGAAAACTTCTGCCGAATTAACAGAATTGGAAAAGGTGCAAGTCGCCTTTAATGAAGTTCTACGCGTTGGCGACGAAGAGTTGAAGGGAGTCTATGAAGCCGCCATGCTTTCACCAGCAAAACAATGGCGCTCATTGCGCCGTGAAGTTCTGGAATTCCAAGAGGTTCTTGGTGAACCGTTCTTGCGGGCATGGCTGTATGTCACGCAGGGTATCAAGAGTTTTCTTGACGCTATAACACAGGCGCTTGCCAAAGGCAGTCAGCTTGGCAAAAGTTTCAACAAGGGCGGAAGCCTGTATCAAGCAATTGTTAATTTAGCTGGCGCAATTCAATTTATTGCTGAAGCGTTCAAGTTGACAGCGGAAAACAGTGATGTGTTTGTTAATGATTTGGGAAATACCCTCCTGAAATTACAAGAATACATGGCGGATGCGTTTGAGTGGGGGTTTCGATTCATTACTGAATTTGCAACCGGGATTGTGAGGGGCGCAACAACAGTTCTGGTTTCTGCCATCCGACTTGTTGGAAATCTGATTGCCAAATGGTTTCGTCCCCACTCGCCGCCATTGATCGTTCCATATATTGATGAATGGGGTGCGGCAACCATGGCAGAATGGTTGCATGGGTTTACAAATATAGATTGGGATGTTTTTGACTCCATCAAGGCTCCGCTGAAAGATGCCCTGACTATCATTTTTGATGACGATGAACAGGCGATAAAAACCTATGCCGCTGTTTACAAGGAAATGATAGAAGCGCTTGGTCGAGGTGAACAAATTGGCGAAGATTTTTACGAAAAAGTCAGGTTGGCGGCTGGTGCATACGGGGAAGAGATTGCCCTGCTTGCGCGCCGACAAACAGAGCTTGCCGTTGCGGAGGAACTTGTTGCCGAAGCAGAAAAGAGAATTGAAGAAGCCAAAAAGCGCGAAGAGCGCGCAAGCGCCGCTGTCAATATGGGAATCCGACAATACAATGATATGCTACGCAAGGGAGCAAGTCGTCAACAGTTGGCGGCGAAGAAGAAAGAAATAGATGCGGCTTATGCAGAAAGAGAAGCCGCAAAGCAGGCGCGCATTCAGGCGGAAGCAGATTTAGAGGTCAGAAAACAGCTTTTGGAAATCGCAAAAGAGCAACTCGATATGCAAAAAAAGCTGGTAGATGCGTTGCTGGAATACGCAAAGCTACTGGAGGATATCGAAAGAAAGCGGAAGTCCGGCGGTGGTGGCGGCGAATTTGACGAGGAAGATTTTGGCGGACTAGGCGGAGGCATTGGCGATGCCTTTGCAGAGTTCAATAAGGACGTTGACGAAGCGGCTGAAAAGTTGAAATTGAGATTTGCGAGCCTGATGAAGGATGCATTTAAGCCGCTCGTCATTGAATGGGAAAAGGCAAAGATAAAATTCTGGATTGCCGTAGCTCAATTTCGCGCTGAATTGAATAATGCGTTTGGACCTGGTTGGCGCGAAACCATTAATGAGATATGGAATATCCTTTTCAATCCAGAGGGCGAGGGGTTTGACCCGGTTGCGACTGGTGCGCGCATTGCCGAAAAAATGAAGGGTTCGCTTTTGAATAAGTTTACACTTGGTGGAAAAGAGGGCGTTCTGACTAAATGGTGGAAAGAGGAAAAAGTCAGTTGGGACGCGGAATGGGCAAAAACAGATGTTGACATGAAAGCAAAATGGCGTTCGCTCTTGGCTTGGTTCTCAACTCGCGGTGCCACAGAGGGCGTTCTATCGAAATGGTGGAAAAAGGAAAAAGTCGGTTGGGACACGGAATGGGCAAAAACAGAGGTTGACGTGAAAGCAAAATGGGGCGCTCTTTGGAAGGATGTAACAAACATTGCCGCCACGGAAGTTCTTGCAATACAATCCTTTTTGCGCGGTCTGTTATCAACCATAACAAATACATGGGATGAAATTTCCAGAATAGTAACAAACGCGGTTGACGGCGTGAAAAGGGAAATCGAAAAGCTAATGCGAATGGTGCTTCCGGACTGGTTGTTAGGGTTATTAAATATGAAAGGCGGAGTTAAGTTTGCGCCGAAGGCAATGGGCGGTTATGTCGAATCCGGAAGCCCTTATCTTGTCGGAGAGCGCGGAGCGGAGTTGTTTGTTCCGAGTCGGGGTGGTACAATTGTTCCGCACAACGAATTGGTACGATCAATGTTTACTGTTCCACAAACCCCGATGCCGGTTACCGTCTCTGCCGGAAAGCAGGTTGTTATCAATATGGGTGGCGTGAACATTTATGGAACAACGGACGCAACGAAACTGGATGCACGGATTCAACGGTCTGTGCGGAGAGGAATGTCAATATGACAAGTGGAATTTTACGAATTACGGACGGAACGACGACTATTTCTTTAATAGACGCCAAGTTTAAGCTTGATGATGGCGGGTGGAGTCCGGCAAACCCGGAACTTGAAAACGGTGGGATTTGGCAAGACTCTTCGCTGTCAGATGGTCGCCGCCTGGTTATGGCGAAGTTTGCCAATGTCCGGGATGTTTTTTCGTCCAAACTACATGGCGGATGTCAGGACGATTTGATACAACAAATGCAGGAGTTAAAGCGGCTCGGAGAGAAGGCGCGCTCGTTTTGGGTTGCGGCATATCCATCCGACCCGGTATGGATTGAGGCAAGGGGAGACCGCGAAACAAATACAAGGTACGCGCTTGTTTATGATATTTCTGTTCCCTACGATGCCAACCCGCACGAGCCTCCTTTTAGTGCCGGCTCCATGGTTGCCATGGATGACCTGGATATTCAAGTAGAACATGGAATTTGGACAAGCTACAAGCCGAAAACCGTTGCGGATTGCGTCAGAATTTCAAACCAATATGGCGCTCCATACATTGAGTTCAACGAGGTCAAACAAAGCACGGACGATGCTCATGTGTCCGGTGTGGCGATTCAAACCGCATTGGCATATCTCACGTTTGGAAATGACAGCGGGAATGCACAACGGGCAGGGATGCGATTTCAATTAGTGGGATCACAAACGGTTCGCTGGACAATTCTAAAAGCCTATATTCGTTATATTCAATATGCCGCCGATGCCAACGTGAATTGTAATATATCCATCAGCCATCAAATGTCCACTCCAGTTAATACGTTTAGCACATACGCTGATTTTGTGGCAAGAACACAGTCATCAACAAAAGTATCGTGGACGGTTCCAGCCTTTACCGGAGCCGGAACAGTTGGATGGACGCCAGATATTTCAACGGTTGTTCAATCTTACATTGACAACGTTGCATTTGGGGCGCCTAATCCACAAAACCTAGTTATATTCTTTGACGATAACGCATCAAGCACTTATGCGTTTCGTAGAATTGCATCATACGACCATGCCACCTATGACGCACCGCAATTATGGATATATACACTGGAGGGCGGATGGAGCATCTATGGCATGGAACCAACGTGCGATGATTTATCGGTGTTTATTTGCAACAAACATACACAACAGAACATCACACACGCCATTTATTATGACGCATCTACGGGGACTTATAGCACAAACCTTATGTTGTCGTCCCTGCCTTATGATATTTTACCGAATCCAATCGCAACTGGCGACATACTTTATCTTGGCTGTGACAATCTATCCCCCAGCCCCGGAATTTTCACAAACGCCGTATTTGATCTTGATACCAGTATTGCTATCAACGACGAGGGGCGATGGGAATACTGGACGGGCGTGGTATGGACTCGCCTGAATACACAGGATAAGACCGCGATAAATACGGCAATCGGATTAGCTTTCGATTACCATTCCTTTTCCGATGATGGAGTCGGAAGCGTGTGGTGGAGAAGCCCGTCCGATTGGGCTAAAACCACAGTTAATGGCGTAACCGGATATTGGGTTCGTTACCGCCTGACAAGTGTTATGTCAGCCGCCGCAAGGGTGAAACAACAAAACCGCCAAATTTACACGGTCAACACGCCGTATGTGGATATTGAGGAAACAGAAGTTGGCGGCGACATTCCGGCAAAAGCAAACTGGTTGATTAGAAACACCTGGTCTCCGTTCTTTATTGATCCGTCCTTTTATGATACCGGGCGCGTCATTATGGGGTTGCGTTCTGATTGGCGGGGTGAAGAATATACGCCCTATTTGAACATGACGGATGTTCCGTTTTATGACGATGCTGGCGGGAACATTTATACTGTGAGCG
>Ga0209097_10001688_pt1 | contig 18648 bp, 17 predicted proteins | sample AD_UKC052_MetaG_FD_184419 | JGI IMG/M metagenome (GOLD analysis project Ga0209097, IMG submission 184419) | Active sludge microbial communities of municipal wastewater-treating anaerobic digesters from USA - AD_UKC052_MetaG (SPAdes) (version 2) | ecosystem: Engineered > Bioreactor > Anaerobic >... | reverse complement strand
GCCTGGTTCGATCGCTTGGGCCTACCCCGGCTCTCATGACCTCAACTTCTCGAACCGCCCGGTGCGGACCCGCATGCCGGGTGGTGTGGGAGGGGTCCGGTCCTTAGCGGCCGGCCCCTATCCCGATTGGGCGTCGCAGCGGTCGCGATAATGCGCCGATGAGCTCCGCCTACCTGTGGATCCAGGCCTTCCACATCGTCTTCGTGTCCAGCTGGTTTGCCGGGCTGTTCTACCTGCCGCGCATCCTGGTCAACCTGGCCATGGTGCCGGCCGACAGCCACGCCGAGCGCGAGCGCCTGCTGCTGATGGGCCGCAAGCTGTACAAGTTCGCCAACATCCTGATGCTGGTGGCGCTGGCGCTCGGCACCTGGCTGTGGCTGGGCTACGGTGCCGGCCGCTTCGCCGGCACCGGCTGGCTGCATGCCAAGCTGGCCCTGGTGGTGGTGGTGATCGGCTACCAGCATGTCTGCCGCGGCCATCTGCGCCGCTTCGAGCAGTCGGCCAACCAGCGCAGCCACCGGTGGTTCCGGGTGTTCAACGAGGTGTCGGTGCTGCTGTTCATCGGCATCGTGGTGCTGGCCGTCGTCAAGCCGTTCTAGCGCGGTGCGCCCAGCCGTGCGGGCCCATCCAGCCGGTGACCGCAGCTCGGCCGTGCCGCTGGCCTGGGCCTGGACCGGGCTGATCGTCTACGCCAGCCTGTTCCCGTTCGAAGGCTGGCGCTGGCCACCCGGCATGCCGGTCTGGCAACTGCCGCACCTGCCCTGGCCGCGCTACTTCATCCCGTTCGACATCACCGGCAACCTGCTGGCCTACGCGCCGCTGGGTGGCCTGGTGGCGCTGGCCCAGTTGCGGCATGGCCGCCCGGCATGGGCTGCCGTGGCCACGGGCGTGCTGCTGGGGGCCGGCTTGTCGTACGCGCTGGAGATCACCCAGCAACTGCTGCCGCCGCGGGTGCCGTCGCTGCTGGACTGGGTGCTCAATGCCGCAGGCGCCACGCTGGGCGCACTGCTGGCAGGGTTGGCCCATGTGCTGGGCCTGCTGCGGCGCTGGCAGGCCGCCCGCGAGCGTTGGCTGGAGCGTGGCAACGCCGGCGCACTGGCGCTGCTGGTGTTGTGGCCGGTGGCGCTGCTGTTTCCCACGCCGGTGCCACTGGGCCTGGGCCAGGTGGGCGAGGTGCTGCGTGATGCGCTGGCGGCCTTTCTGGTCGACGTGCCCTGGGCGCAGCCCGTGTCCGACTGGCTGGTACCGTCGCTGGCCGCACAGCCTCCGCTCACGCCCCAGGCCGAGGCCATGGCGGTGATGCTGGGCCTGCTGTCGCCTTGCCTGCTGGCCTTTGCCGCGGCGCGGCCGGGCTGGCGCCGGCTGGGGCTGGCGCTGGGCGCGGCGTGCATGGCGGTGGGCGCGACCACGCTGTCGACGGTGCTGAACTTCGGCCCCGACCATGCGCTGGCCTGGCGCACGCCCGGCACGCTGGCGGCGATGGGCGTGGCCCTGCTGCTGGCCCTGGCCGCGTTGTGGCTGCAGCCGCGCCTGGCTGGCGCGCTGGCCCTGGTGGCCTTGAGCGGCCTGGTGGTGCTGGTGCATGGCGCGCCCACCGATCCGTACTTTGCCGACAGCCTGCAGGGCTGGGAGCAGGGCCGCTTCGTGCGCTTCCATGGCGTGGCGCAGTGGCTGGGCTGGTTGTGGCCGTACGCCGCCATGGCCTGGCTGCTGGCGCGCACCGGCCGGCGCTGACCTGCGATGGCGCGCCCAGGGTTTCCCCGGCCGCTCTCTACAATCTCGGCCTCATGAGCTATTACAAGCACCACATCTTCTTCTGCCTCAACCAGCGCAGCAATGGCGAGGCCTGTTGCGCCGACCTGGGCGCGCAGGCCGGCTTCGACCATTGCAAGAAGCAGGTCAAGACCGCCGGCCTGGCCGGCGCGGGTGGTGTACGCGTCAACAAGGCAGGGTGCCTCGACCGGTGCGCCGGTGGCCCGGTGGCCGTGGTCTACCCCGACGAGACCTGGTACACCTTTGTCGACAACGCCGACATCGACGAGATCGTCGAATCGCACCTGAAGCACGGCAAGCCGGTCGAGCGCCTGCGCCTTGCGCCTGACGTCGGCCGTTAGTCATGGCCCACCCCCTACGCGCTTCGCGCGCCCCCTCAAGGGGGCAACGCCAGTGGCCCGGCGAAGCCGGCTCCACGGCGTTCGCTGGCTTCAAGGCATGAAGTCCGACACGCAGCGCGCCACCATCGCCGGCCCCGCCGGTGCGCTGGAATGCGCCACCGACGTGCCCGCCGGCCTGCCGCGCGGCACGGTGGTGCTGTGTCATCCGCACCCGCAGTTCGGCGGCACGCTGGACAACAAGGTGGTGCAGACGCTGGCGCGCGCCTTCCTGCAACTGGGCTACCGCGCGGTGCGCTTCAACTTCCGCGGCGTCGGTGGCTCGGCCGGCGGTTGGGACGCAGGCCGCGGCGAGATCGACGACGCGCTGGCCGTCATCGCCGCCGAGCGCGCCGCCCACCCTGGCCTGCCGCTGGCGCTGGGCGGCTTCTCGTTCGGCGGCTTCGTCGCGGCCCAGGCGGCTGATCGGCTGCAGGCCGCTGGCCAGCCGGTCGAGCGCCTGGTGCTGATCGCCCCGGCCACCAGCCGCTTCACCATGCCAGCCACCGTGGCGCCCGACACCCTGCTGGTGCACGGCGAGGCCGACGACGTGGTGCCCCTGGCATCCACGCTCGACTGGGCCCGCCCGCAGGCGCTGCCGGTCATCGTGCTGCCTGGCGTCGGCCACTTCTTCCACGGCCAGCTGCCCCTGCTGAAACAGCAGATCGTGCAGGCCTGGCACGTTCCTTCCCTTTCTTCCGGATCCTGATGAACCGTCTGCTGCTGAAGTTGCTGGCCCTGCTGCTGGCCTGTGCCCCCTTGCTGCCCGCGCATGCGCAGGCGCCCGTGCCACCCGAGGTGGCGGCCAAGGCCTACCTGCTGCTGGACGTGCAGAGCGACCAGGTGCTGGCCGAGCGCCAGGCCGATGTGCAGGCCGATCCGGCCTCACTGACCAAGCTGATGACCGCCTGGCTGGTGTTCGACGCGCTGAAGGCCAAGAAATTGACGCTGGAGCAGACGCTGCCGGTGTCATTGCGTGCCTGGTCCGAGCGCAAGGGCGGCGGCTCGCTGATGTTCATCGACCCGAAGATGACGCCCAAGGTCGACGAACTGCTGCGCGGCATGATCGCCGTGTCGGGCAACGACGCCTCGGTGGCGCTGGCTGAGGGCGTGGGCGGCAGCCTCGATGCCTTCGTCGGCATGATGAACCGCCAGGCCCAGGCCTGGGGCCTGAAGAACACCCAGTTCAAGAACGTGACCGGCCTGACCGAGCCCGGCCACTACAGCAGCGCCCGCGACCTGGCCGTGATCGCCGCGCGCATCGTGCGTGACTTCCCCGAGTACTACGCCGCCTACTACGCGCTGCGCAACTACAGCTTCAACAACATCAAACAGGACAACCGCAACATGCTGCTGGGCCGCGACCCGGCCGTCGACGGCATGAAGACCGGCTACACCGACGCCGCCGGCTACTGCCTGGTGGCCAGCGCGCAACGCGACTTCCCGAACGGCAAGCGCCGCCTGATCAGCGTGGTGATGGGCACCGCCTCGCGCGAGGCACGCGCCAGCGAAAGCCAGAAGCTGCTGAACTGGGGCTACACCGCCTGGGACGCGGTGCGCCTGTTCGACGGCGGCAAGCCGGTGGCCACCGTGCCGGTGTGGAAGGGCCAGACGGCCACCGCCGGGCTGGGCGCGCAGCAGCCGTTGCTGGTCACCGTGCCCAAGGGCGAGGGCGACAAGCTCAAGACCGCCATCGCCCGCACCGATCCGCTGGTGGCACCGCTCACACAAGGCCAGAAGGTGGGCACCATCGACGTGACCACCGCCGCCGGCACCAAGCTGGCCAGCGTGCCGCTGGTGGTTCTGCAGGCCGTGCCCGAATCGGGCCTGCTGGGCCGCGCCTGGGATTCGATCCGCCTGTGGATCAAGTGATCTGGATCCAGCCGGCGCCGCGGGCCATCCGCTAAGCTGGTGCCGCTGCCACACCACCCAGGCCCGCCATGACCACCACCGCCCTGCCCGACACCCTGTGCCACCTGAACGGCGAAACGCTGCCACTGCGCGACGCCAAGATCTCGGTGCTGGACCGGGGCTTCATCTTCGGCGACGGCATCTACGAGGTGATCCCGGTCTACGGCCGGCGCTGCTTCCGCTTCGACGAACACATGGCCCGCCTGGCGCGCAGCCTGGACAAGCTGCGCATCCCCAACCCGCACAGCCGCGACGGCTGGCTGGCGCTGGTGCGTGAACTGGTGGCTGCCCAGCCGGCCGACGACCAGCTGGTCTACATCGAGATCACCCGTGGCGTCGCGCTGCGCGACCACGTCATGCCGGTGGGCATCACGCCCACGGTGTTTGCGATGACCAGCCCGATGAAGCCGCCGTCGGCCGAGCAGCGCCACCATGGCGTGGCCTGCGTCACCGCGCGCGATTTCCGCTGGGAGCGCGGCGACATCAAGAGCGTGTCGCTGCTGGGCAACGTGCTGGCGCGGCAGATCTCGGCCGACCATGGTGCGCTGGAGACGGTGATGTTCCGCGACGGCTGGCTGACCGAGGCATCGGGCAGCAATGTGTGGGTGGTGCATGAAGGCGCGCTGCTGGGTCCGCCCAAGAGCGGCCATGTGCTGGAAGGCATCCGTTACGACCTGCTGGCCGAGCTGTGCGCCGAAGTGGGCATCGCCTACAACCTGCGCCCCATCTCTGAGAGTGACGTGCGCGCCGCCGACGAGCTGATCCTGACCTCGGCCACCAAGGAGGTGCTGCCCGTCACCCGGCTCGATGGCGAGCCGGTGGGCCACGGCGCGCTGCGCGGCAAGCCCGGCCCGGTGTATGCCCGCCTGTACGAGGCCTACCAGCGCGCCAAGCTTGAACAGTCGATCTGAGCCCCCAGCTGCCTGCCATGGCCACCGTTCCGCCCCCCATCCCGCCCGAGCAGTCGCTGATCACCTACCCCAGCGCCTTCCCGATCAAGGTGATGGGCAACCAGGTGCCCGGCTACCTGGAGGCGATGGTGGCCGTGGCGCGCCAGTTCGACCCCGGCTTCGATGCCGCCAGCATCGAGCAGCGGCCCAGCAGTGGCGGCAAGTACCTGGGGCTGACGCTCACCGTCACCGCCACCAGCCGGGAGATGCTGGACGAGCTGTACCGCACGCTGAGCACCCACCCGATGGTCAAGGTGGTGCTGTAACGCCACCACCCGCACCAGGCGGCATGCTGATCCGCACCCTGGGCCGCCAGCCCTACGCGCCCACGGTGGACGCGATGCGCGCCTTCACCGAGGCGCGCACCGACGGCACACCCGACGAGCTGTGGCTGGTCGAGCACGACCCGGTCTACACCCAGGGCCTGGCCGGCAAGGCCGAGCACCTGCTGCATGCCGGTGGCATCCCGGTGGTGCCCACCAACCGCGGCGGCCAGGTCACCTACCACGGCCCCGGCCAGGTGGTGGCCTACCCGCTGGTCGACCTGAAGCGCCTGGGCATCTACGTCAAGGAATACGTCTACCGGCTGGAGAACGCGGTGATCAAGGTGCTGGAAGCGCACCAGATCACCGGCCACCGGGTGGCAGGCGCGCCCGGCATCTACGTGCGCCTGGCCGACCCCGGCAGCCATGCCCGGCTGACCGGCCCGGCGCCCGGCGGCGATGCATTTGCAGGCCTGGGCAAGGTGGCGGCGCTGGGCATCAAGGTCAGCCGGCACTGCACGTACCACGGTGTGGCGCTGAACGTCGACATGGATTTGACGCCGTTCGGCGGCATCAATCCGTGTGGCTACGCAGCCCTGCAGACAGTCGATCTCGCTAGACTCGGGGTTTCCACCGACTGGGCGACGGTGGCGCAGCAGCTGGGCAGCCGCCTGGCCGCGCAGTTCACGCCCTGACGCATCCACCGCCTGCGGGCCCGCATTGCCATGTCGACTGACAACACCACCCGCGAGGCCCAGCCCGCCGCCAGCTACGACGCCACCGCCAAGCAGAAGGCCCAGGCCAAGACCGCGCGCATCCCGATCAAGGTGGTGGCCGCCGAGACCCTGAAGAAGCCCGACTGGATCCGCGTGAAGGCCGGCAGCCCCAGCACCCGGTTCTACGAGATCAAGCAGATCCTGCGTGAGCACAAGCTGCACACCGTCTGCGAGGAAGCCAGCTGCCCGAACATCGGCGAATGCTTTGGCCACGGCACGGCCACCTTCATGATCATGGGTGACAAGTGCACCCGCCGCTGCCCGTTCTGCGACGTGGGCCACGGTCGGCCCGACCCGCTGGACGTGAACGAGCCGGCCAATCTGGCCAAGACCATCGCCGCGCTGAAGCTGAAGTACGTGGTGATCACCAGCGTCGACCGCGATGACCTGCGCGACGGCGGCGCCGGCCATTTCGTCGAATGCATCCGCCAGGTGCGCGAGCTATCGCCCGCCACCCGCATCGAGATCCTGGTGCCCGACTTCCGTGGCCGCGACGACCGCGCGCTCGAGATCCTGAAGGCCGCCCCGCCCGACGTGATGAACCACAACCTGGAGACCGCACCGCGCCTGTACAAGGAAGCGCGCCCGGGCAGCGACTACGCCTTCAGCCTGAACCTGCTGAAGAAGTTCAAGGCGCTGTTCCCGCACATCCCCACCAAGAGCGGCATCATGGTCGGCCTGGGCGAGACGGATGACGAGATCCTGCAGGTGATGCGCGACATGCGCGCGCATGACATCGACATGCTCACCATCGGCCAGTACCTGGCGCCCAGCGGCCACCACCTGCCAGTGCGCCGCTATGTGCACCCCGACACCTTCAAGATGTTCGAGGCCGAAGCGCACCAGATGGGCTTCACCCACGCTGCCGTGGGCGCCATGGTGCGCAGCAGCTACCACGCCGACCAGCAGGCAGCCGGCGCCGGCGTCACCGCCACTGTGTGACGGCCGGCGGCGGGGCGGCAGTCAGGCCTTTTCGGCCAGCAGCTTCTCCACCAGCGTGTGCAGCGCCTCGAAATCGGGCGCGCCGACATAGCGCTTGACGATCTCGCCGCGCTTGTTGATCAGGAAGGTGGTGGGCGTCAGCTTGATGTCGCCGAAGCCCTTGGCGATGGCGCCGGTGTTGTCGATCGCCACGCCGAACGGCAGCTTGCGCGTCTGCGCGAAGTTGGCCACGTAGGCCGGCGGGTCGTAGGCCATGGCCACCGCCACTGTCTGGTAGCCGCGCGCCTTGTACTTCTCGTAGGTGGCCATGATCTCGGGCATCTCGGCCACGCAGGTGGTGCAGCTGGTGGCCCAGAAGTTCACCAGAACCACCTGGCCCTTGAGCGTGTCGGTGCTGAGCTTCTGCCCGTCGAGCAGGGTGTAGCTCACCTGGGGTGCAGGCTCGTGCGTGGCACTGCGCCCGAAGGCCAGCCAGCCGGCGGCCGCGGCGGCGGCCAGCATGGCAACGGTGGCAAGATGGCGGCGGGACAGGGACATGGGGAGACCTTCAATGCAACGCAGGCAGTTTACGTCCGGGGTGTTCTTCACCGGGTTCGTGGTGGTGGACCCGATCCGGGCCGCCGGGTTCAATGAGGGCGATGCCGCGCTGGGCGTGCGCAGCGCGCTGGAGCGCGGCGCCAACGCAGCGGTCGACCTGCTGGGCCGCAGCGACGGCTTTCTGGGCAATCCGAAGGTGCGCATCCCGTTGCCGGGCTTCCTGAACGACGCCGCCAAGCTGCTGAAGGCCACCGGCGGCCAGAAGAAGGTCGATGAACTGGTCACCGCGATGAACCGCGCCGCCGAGGCGGCCGTGCCGCAGGCCCGCACCCTGCTGGTGAACACCGCCAAGTCGATGTCGGTCGACGACGCGGTGAAGATCGTGCGCGGTGGCGACACCTCGGTCACCGACTTCTTCGCCCGCAAGACCCGGGCGCCGCTGGGTGAGCAGTTCCTGCCCATCGTCACCAAGGCCACGCAGAAGGTGGCGCTGGCCGACAAGTACAACGCGGTGGCCGGCAGGGCCGCCAAGCTGGGCCTGCTCAAGGGCGACGACGCCAACATCGAGCGCTATGTCACCGGCAAGAGCCTGGACGGGCTGTTCCTGATGATTGGCGAGGAAGAGCGCAAGATCCGCAAGGACCCAGTGGCCACTGGCAGCGCCATCCTGCGCAAGGTGTTCGGCGGCTGACCCTGCGGGCGGGCCCCGCGCTCAGGCCTGGCCGGCGCGCCCCAGCTCGAGCACGATCACCGGCACCAGCATGTGCCCCAGGGCGTCCAGCCCGAGGCGCGTGACCGGATTGCCGCCTGCCAGGCGCATCTCGCAGTCCTGGCCGGCGGGCAGCACCTCGATCAGCACCGCGCCGGGCGCGCTGCGGTCCAGCCCGGCCAGCAGGTTGCCCAGGGCATCACCCTGGAAGGCCGATTCAAACAGCAGCACATGCGGTGCGCCGTCCTGGCAGTACTGCGCCGCGTCGGCCACGGTGGACACGTGGTCGATCAGCAAGTCCTGCCCCTGCAACGCCTCGCGCAGCCGCTGCCGCGTGGTGCGCTGCGCTGCCAGCACCAGCACCTGGCAGCCGGCGATCGACGGGCTGCCGGCGTCCGCCGACGCGACCAGATCGACCGCTGCCGCGCCTTCCAGCGTGCCGTTGACGGTGTGCAGGAATTCCAGCGTCAGCTGGGTGTGGACGGCGTTGTCCTGGCGCTGCACCAGCACGCCGGCCATGTGCGCGCTGTAGTGCAGCAGCAGCCAGTCCAGCGTGTCCAGGTCGTCGCTGGTCGCAGGGGGCGGCGTGCCGGCGTCGGCCGCCACGCGGGCGAAGCGGCAAACCACGCGCGCGCGCACCGGCCAGGGCTTGACGTCGATGCGCCATTCGACGCTGGCGCGCGCCAGCCCGCCGCTCCAGGCGGCGGCGGCATCCAGCACCGCATGCAGCAGGCTGGCGTCGCACAGCACTTCGGCCCGGGTGGGCGGCGGCGGCACGGCAATCTGGTTGCCGTGCCCGTGCACGGTCTGGCCGTCCAGCACGGCCCGCAGGCTCTGCGGCAGGTCCAGCCGCTCGCGGCTCTGGCGCACATCGCCACTGGCCAGCCGCGCGATCTGCTGGCTGCGCAGGCCCACGCGGCGTGCCCCGTCGATCTCGCTGCGCAGCGCCAGCAGGCCGTGGCGGTCGATGCGGCCGGTGCTGGCCAGCGTCAGCACCCGGTCCAGCGCGGCCGTCAGCGGTGCCGACACCTCGGCGCCGATGCGCGCCACCACGTCCCCCAGATTCGGGGCGGCGGGCGCAGGTGCCATTGGCCGGGGCTGCGCTGGGTGGGGTGTGGTCATGGTGATCGGTGCGTCTCGCATCATGGCGGGCTGGTGGCCGCCGGCCCCTGTCCTGCGGGCCGGTGTATCGGGCCGGGTTGCAGGCATGTTGCCCTGCGCCATCGCCGCATCAAAGGGCGTTTCCGGTCGCAAATGCACGGTTGTGACAACGGTCACGGCAGCCTTGCACAGTTGCGGCCGGGATAATCCGGCGGATGTCTCAAGTTCTCAGGCAGCGCGTCCGTTCGCGCGCGCGCGACGCTGTTGCCGGTGGTGGTTTGGTGCTGGCCGTGCTGTTGCTGGCAGGCTGTTCGGCCGCGCTGGACTGGCGCCAGATCCAGCCTGACGGCTGGTCGCTGGTGGCGGCGCTGCCCTGCAAGCCGGCCACGCAGCAGCGCCAGGTGGCGCTGGCTGGCCAGAAGGTGGTGATGACGATGCTGGCCTGCAGCGCCGACGCACACACCTTCGCGCTGGCGTCGGCAGAGTTGGGTGACCCGGCGCAGGTGCAGCCGATCTTGCTGGCGCTGGGCCAGGCCGCCCGCATGAACCTGCAAGGCCGCGTGCAGGCCGAGCAGCCCGCCAACGTGCCTGGCATGACGCCGAGCCCGGCCGCGCTGCGCTGGCGCCTGCTGGGGCAGTTGCCCAGCGGCCAGGCTGCGGCCGAGCAGGTGCAGGTCTTCGCCCATGGCACGCGCGTGTTCCAGGCGGCGGTGATCGGTGCCCAGGCCGACGACGCGCGCACCCAACCGTTCTTCGACGCGCTGAAAGTGCTGCCATGAGCCCACCCGGCCGCCAGAGGGGCGAATCCCGCGGCGCAACGCAAGATGGCACCCCAGCGGGCCAGGCGCCCTTGCGGCTTGCGCTGGCCATCTTTCTGGCCTTTGCCAGCGTTTACTTCTTCTCGGCACTGCTGCGGGCCGTCACCGCCACGCTGGCGCCGGTCTTCAGTGCCGAACTCGGCCTGGCGGCGGGCCAGCTCGGCTTGCTGGCCGGTGCCTACTTCCTGGGGTTTGCGGCGATGCAGTTGCCGCTGGGCAGTGCGCTCGACCGCTGGGGCCCACGGCGCGTGCTGCTGGTGTTCCTCTCGGCGGCGGTGCTGGGCTGTGTCGCCTTTGCCGCTGCCGCGTCGCTGACCCATCTGCTGCTGGCGCGCCTGCTGATCGGCGTGGGGGTCTCGGCCTGCCTGATGGCGCCGCTCACCTGCTTCCGGCACCACTTCTCGCCTGGGGCGCAGTTGCGGGCCAATTCCTGGATGCTGATGACCGGCTCGCTCGGCATGCTGGCATCCACGGTGCCGGTGCAATGGCTGCTGCCCGCGCTGGGTTGGCGGGGCTTGTTCGTCGCCGTGGCGCTGTGCCTGGCCGTCGCGATGGTGGGCGTGGCCTGGTTGGTGCCGGCTGACGCGCCAGCCCGCCCGGCGGCCAGCGGGCAGGCACCGCAGGCCGACGGTGGCTACCAAGCGGTGTTCCGCCATCCGGCCTTTCTGGCCGTGGCACCGCTGGGCTTCTTCGCCTACGGCGGCCTGATCGCCATGCAGTCGTTGTGGATCGGCCCCTGGCTCACGCAGGTGGGTGGCCGAACCGCCGAGCAGGCCGCCCAGGGGCTGTTCCTGGTCAATCTGTCGATGCTGCTGGCCTTCCTGTGCTGGGGGCTGGTGATGCCGGTGCTGATCCGCGCCGGCTGGGCCGGCGAGCGGTTGATCGCCCGCGTGTGGCCGCTGGGCGTGCTGCTGCTTGGCGTGATCGTGTGGCAGGGACAGCACGCCGGCGTCTGGCTGTGGGCGCTGTGGTGCGTCTGCACCAGTGTGGTGTCGCTGGCGCAGCCGGCCGTCGCCCAGGTGTTTCCGGCGGCGCTGGCCGGGCGGGCCCTGTCGGCCTTCAACCTGGTGATCTTCTCGGGCGTGTTCGTGCTGCAGTGGGGCATCGGCCTGGCCATCGACGCCCTGCGTGCGGCCGGCCTCGACCCGGTGCACGCCTACCAGGTGGCCTTTGCAGGCTTTGCCGCGACTTGCGCGCTGTCCTTCCTGTGGCTGAATGCCTGGCGCTGGCGCCGGCGTGGTGCACCGGCCTGGCAGGCCGCACACGGATAATGCCGGCAGCCCCGCAACCTCCCCCCATGACCGGCCTGTTCATCATCGCCCACGCCCCGCTGGCCAGCGCCCTGCGCGAAGCGGCGCTGCACACCTTTCCGGAAGCGGCGCTGGACGTGGCGGTGTTCGATGTGCCCGCCACCGCCAGTGCCGAATCGGCATTGGCCGACGCGGCAGCGCGTCTGGCGGCGCTGGGCACGCCCGAGACCCTGATCCTCACGGACGTGTTTGGCGCCACGCCCTGCAACATTGCGCGCCAGCTGGCAGAGCACCCCGGGGTGCGCGTCGTGGCTGGCGTGAATGTGTCGATGCTGTGGCGTGCGCTCAACTACCGGCAGAAGCCCCTGGACGAGATGGTCGCCCTGGCCCTGGCCGGCGCCGCCCAGGGCGTGATGCCCGTGGGTGTCACCCGACCCCAGAACCAGGCCCAGAAGCCCGCCAGCCATGATTCGATCGACCGCCACCATCAGCAATAAGCTGGGCCTGCATGCCCGTGCGTCAGCCAAGCTCACCAAGCTGGCCGGCAGCTTCCAGTGCGAGGTGCACATGTCGCGCAACGGCCGACGCATCAATGCCAAGAGCATCATGGGCGTGATGATGCTGGCCGCCGGCCTGGGCAGCGATGTCGAGCTGGAGACCGACGGCCCCGACGAGCAGGCTGCCATGCAGGCCTTGCTGGCCCTCATCCACGACAAATTCGGCGAGGGGCAGTAGCCCGGTTGACGGTTGTCCGCGGGCCGGTGCCGGCCGCTGCAGGCACCCTTGGTTTGCACTGTCTGGCCGCCCAGGCGTGCTGCTATACAGTGCACGCATGAGCATCCAGATGTTCGGCCAGCCGGTCTCGCGCGGGGTCGCCATCGGCCGCGCCGTGCTGGTGGCATCCAGCCGGGTGGATGTGGCGCACTACTTCATCGATCCGGTGCATGCTGCCGCCGAAGTGGCGCGCCTGCGCCACGCGCGTGACACCGTGGTGGAGGAGATCACCGCCCTCAAGGACGATCTGCCGCCCGAGGCGCCGCATGAGCTGGCGGCACTGCTGGACGTGCACCTCATGCTGCTGAACGACCCGATGCTGACCGAAGCCACGCGGCATTGGATCGAGGTGCGTCACTACAACGCCGAATGGGCCATGACGGCGCAGACCGACGTCCTGGTGCGCCAGTTCGACGAGATGGACGACGACTACCTGCGCGAGCGCAAGGCCGACATCGAGCAGGTGGCCGAGCGCGTGCTGCGAGCGCTGGCCAAGGAGGAATCGTTGCTGCCCCAGGTCGGCCAGGCCCGTGGCCTCGACAGCGGCGACCCGCTGGTGCTGGTGGCCAACGACATCGCGCCTGCCGACATGCTGCAGTTCAAGGGCAGCGTGTTCAAGGGTTTCGTCACCGACGTGGGTGGGCGCACCTCGCACACGGCCATCGTCGCGCGCAGCATGGACATCCCCGCGGTGGTCGGTGCGCGCGAGGCCAGCCGCCTGGTGCGTCAGGACGACTGGCTCATCATCGACGGCGATGCCGGCGTGGTGGTCGTCAACCCCACGCCCATCGTGCTGGAGGAATACCGGTTCCGGCAACGCGAAAGCGAGCTCGAGCGCGCCCGCCTGCACCGTCTGCGGCACATGCCGTCGGTCACGCTGGACGGCCAGCCCATCGAACTGCTGGCCAACATCGAACTGCCGGGCGACGCGGTGAACGCCCTGGAGGCAGGAGCCGTCGGGGTGGGGCTGTTTCGCAGCGAGTTCCTGTTCATGAACCGCGACGGCGAGTTGCCCGACGAGGACGAGCAATTCGAGGCCTACCGGGCTGCAGTGCTGGCCATGGCCGGCCTGCCCGTGACGATTCGAACCGTCGACATCGGCGCCGACAAGCCGCTGGACCGCATGGCCGTGCATGAACTGAGGCATGAGCACGCGCTCAATCCCGCGCTTGGCCTGCGTGCCATCCGCTGGAGCCTGTCCGAGCCGGCGATGTTTCGGCAGCAGTTGCGTGCCATCCTGCGGGCCAGCGCATTCGGCAAGGTGCGCGTGCTGATCCCGATGGTCGCCCACCGCAGTGAGATCCTGGCAACGCTGGACGCGCTGGAGCGTGCACGTCAGCAACTGCAGGACGCAGGCGTTCCCTTCAGCGATGTCGAACTCGGCGCCATGATCGAAGTGCCCGCTGCGGCCCTGACCATGCCGCAGCTGCTGCAGCACTTTGATTTCGTCTGCATCGGCACCAACGACCTGATCCAGTACACGTTGGCGATCGACCGCGCCGACGAAGCCGTGGCCCACCTCTACGACCCATGGCATCCGGCCGTGCTGCGACTGATCGCCGACGTGATTACCGCGGCAAACGCCGCAGGCAAGTCAGTGTGCGTCTGCGGTGAGATGGCAGGTGATGTCGCATTCACCGATCTGCTGCTCGGCATGGGCTTGCGCAGCCTGTCGATGCATCCCAGTCAGGTGTCATCCGTCAAGCAGCGCGTCCTGCGTGCAGACACCGCCCGCCTTGCCAAGGCACTTGGCCCGGCACTGGCCAGCGCCGACCCTGCCGCCACCTGGTTGGCCACCACTGAGCGCTGGTCGCAGCGCAACCGCAGCGCCTGAACCGCTGGCATTGCGCGGCCGACAGGCGCCGACGCACCCGGTGTGCCCCAGGGCTTCACTGCGCCGGGCTTCAAGCGCAGACTTGAGCGTTGAAGCCCAATGCCATTGCAGTCTCAACAAAAGCTGTGCTACAGTCGAGGGCTTCGCTGAACGAAAGCGGTTGCAAGCCGACAAAGCAAGCGAAGAACAAAAAACAGAGCAGGGGTTTACACGGTCAGCAAGACGTGCCAGAATCGTAGGCTCAGCTGCAAACAGCGACCGCCAACAGGTAGTCAAAGAAAGTAGCAAAAAGCGGTTGACAAGATCTTCAGATCAAATCAAAATCCCGCTTCTTTGTCGGCAACGCAAACGCAGCGCCAACAAGTTCTTTAAAAATCAACAGCCGATAAGCGTGGGCGTTGGAAGGCGAGTGCCAAGATGAGTTGGGTGCGCAGAGATGTGTATCTGATGAGTCGAGGTCCTAGTGACTTTAAACGCTCACTGAATTGAATTTTCATGCAAGTGAAGTTCACTTCAATTCTTTGAGTAAACATCAAGATCGAACTGAAGAGTTTGATCCTGGCTCAGATTGAACGCTGGCGGCATGCCTTACACATGCAAGTCGAACGGTAACGCGGGGCAACCTGGCGACGAGTGGCGAACGGGTGAGTAATATATCGGAACGTGCCCAGTAGTGGGGGATAGCCCGGCGAAAGCCGGATTAATACCGCATGAGACCTGAGGGTGAAAGCGGGGGATCGCAAGACCTCGCGCTATTGGAGCGGCCGATATCAGATTAGGTAGTTGGTGGGGTAAAGGCCTACCAAGCCGACGATCTGTAGCTGGTCTGAGAGGACGACCAGCCACACTGGGACTGAGACACGGCCCAGACTCCTACGGGAGGCAGCAGTGGGGAATTTTGGACAATGGGCGCAAGCCTGATCCAGCCATGCCGCGTGCGGGAAGAAGGCCTTCGGGTTGTAAACCGCTTTTGTCAGGGAAGAAATCTTCTGGGTTAATACCTCGGGAGGATGACGGTACCTGAAGAATAAGCACCGGCTAACTACGTGCCAGCAGCCGCGGTAATACGTAGGGTGCGAGCGTTAATCGGAATTACTGGGCGTAAAGCGTGCGCAGGCGGTCTTGCAAGACAGGTGTGAAATCCCCGGGCTTAACCTGGGAACTGCACTTGTGACTGCAAGGCTGGAGTACGGCAGAGGGGGATGGAATTCCGCGTGTAGCAGTGAAATGCGTAGATATGCGGAGGAACACCGATGGCGAAGGCAATCCCCTGGGCCTGTACTGACGCTCATGCACGAAAGCGTGGGGAGCAAACAGGATTAGATACCCTGGTAGTCCACGCCCTAAACGATGTCAACTGGTTGTTGGACGGCTTGCTGTTCAGTAACGAAGCTAACGCGTGAAGTTGACCGCCTGGGGAGTACGGCCGCAAGGTTGAAACTCAAAGGAATTGACGGGGACCCGCACAAGCGGTGGATGATGTGGTTTAATTCGATGCAACGCGAAAAACCTTACCTACCCTTGACATGTCTGGAATCCTGAAGAGATTTGGGAGTGCTCGAAAGAGAGCCAGAACACAGGTGCTGCATGGCCGTCGTCAGCTCGTGTCGTGAGATGTTGGGTTAAGTCCCGCAACGAGCGCAACCCTTGTCATTAGTTGCTACGAAAGGGCACTCTAATGAGACTGCCGGTGACAAACCGGAGGAAGGTGGGGATGACGTCAGGTCCTCATGGCCCTTATGGGTAGGGCTACACACGTCATACAATGGCCGGTACAGAGGGCTGCCAACCCGCGAGGGGGAGCCAATCCCAGAAAACCGGTCGTAGTCCGGATCGCAGTCTGCAACTCGACTGCGTGAAGTCGGAATCGCTAGTAATCGCGGATCAGCTTGCCGCGGTGAATACGTTCCCGGGTCTTGTACACACCGCCCGTCACACCATGGGAGCGGGTTCTGCCAGAAGTAGTTAGCCTAACCGCAAGGAGGGCGATTACCACGGCAGGGTTCGTGACTGGGGTGAAGTCGTAACAAGGTAGCCGTATCGGAAGGTGCGGCTGGATCACCTCCTTTCTGGAAATAAGCACTCAAGTTTCTGCGCCCACACTTATCGGCTGTTGTTGACAACAGAAATTGCAGTGGAGCGTGAGCTTGGTGAGCGTCGACGAACGATGGCGTAGCCAGCGTGCGCGACCGACCATCAGACGGCTTGGCGCTTCCTTCACGAATGCGCGGGTCTGTAGCTCAGTCGGTTAGAGCACCGTCTTGATAAGGCGGGGGTCGTTGGTTCGAATCCAACCAGACCCACCAACCATTCGATGTTGTTCATCGGGGGATTAGCTCAGCTGGGAGAGCACCTGCTTTGCAAGCAGGGGGTCGTCGGTTCGATCCCGTCATCCTCCACCACCACTTCAATTGTTTGTGATGCTGACCCAAGCGCCTGGACAGGTGTTTCGGTCAGCCTTCGCGAGTTGGCTGTTGTTCTTTAACAATTCATAGAGTCGAATCAGCGTTGCCGGCGGAAAGTGTTCAGTTCGTAAAGGGGCTGAGCGCACCGTGCCGTCGGCAACATTTTGATTGCGTCAACAGAATTCAACTCACTGCCGGAGTAATCTGGCAGAGAGCTTGAGACGGCATAACGCGAATTACTCAAAGACAGTCATTGACCGATATTTTGCGCTGTGAACGCAGCGTGAGACGTCAAAGTTATAGGGTCAAGTGACTAAGTGCATGTGGTGGATGCCTTGGCGATTACAGGCGATGAAGGACGTGATAGCCTGCGATAAGCTTCGGGGAGCTGGCAAATAAGCTTTGATCCGGAGATTTCCGAATGGGGAAACCCACCCGCAAGGGTATCAACATCTGAATACATAGGGTGTTGAGGCGAACCAGGGGAACTGAAACATCTCAGTACCTTGAGGAAAAGACATCAACCGAGATTCCGAAAGTAGTGGCGAGCGAAATCGGAACAGCCTGCGCATGATAGCCATCGACTTATCAGAACGGAATGGAAAGTCCGACCAAAGAGGGTGATAGTCCCGTATGGAAAAAGTTGGTGGTGGTACTAGGTGCGGAACAAGTAGGGCGGGGCACGTGAAACCTTGTCTGAATATGGGGGGACCATCCTCCAAGGCTAAATACTCGTAATCGACCGATAGTGAACAAGTACCGTGAGGGAAAGGCGAAAAGAACCCCGGGAGGGGAGTGAAATAGATCCTGAAACCGCATGCATACAAAAAGTAGGAGCCTGGAAACGGGTGACTGCGTACCTTTTGTATAATGGGTCAGCGACTTACATTCAGTGGCGAGCTTAACCGATTAGGGTAGGCGCAGGGAAACCGAGTCCGAATAGGGCGAATCAGTCGCTGGGTGTAGACCCGAAACCAAGTGATCTATCCATGGCCAGGATGAAGGTGCGGTAACACGCACTGGAGGTCCGAACCGACTAGTGTTGCAAAACTAGCGGATGAGCTGTGGATAGGGGTGAAAGGCTAAACAAACTTGGAAATAGCTGGTTCTCTCCGAAAACTATTTAGGTAGTGCCTCAAGTATTACCATCGGGGGTAGAGCACTGTTATGGCTAGGGGGTCATGGCGACTTACCAAACCATTGCAAACTCCGAATACCGATGAGTACAGCTTGGGAGACAGAGCACCGGGTGCTAACGTCCGGACTCAAGAGGGAAACAACCCAGACCGCCAGCTAAGGTCCCCAAAATTGGCTAAGTGGGAAACGAAGTGGGAAGGCTAAAACAGTCAGGATGTTGGCTTAGAAGCAGCCATCATTTAAAGAAAGCGTAATAGCTCACTGATCGAGTCGTCCTGCGCGGAAGATGTAACGGGGCTAAGCCAGTAACCGAAGCTGCGGATTCACACGCAAGTGTGAGTGGTAGGAGAGCGTTCTGTACGCCTGTGAAGGTGGATCGTGAGGTCTGCTGGAGGTATCAGAAGTGCGAATGCTGACATGAGTAGCGTTAAAGGGGGTGAAAAGCCCCCTCGCCGTAAGCGCAAGGTTTCCTACGCAACGTTCATCGGCGTAGGGTGAGTCGGCCCCTAAGGCGAGGCAGAGATGCGTAGCTGATGGGAAACAGGTCAATATTCCTGTACCGATGTGTAGTGCGATGTGGGGACGGAGATGGTTAACTCATCCGGGTGTTGGATGTCCCGGTTCAAGCCTGTAGTCGTGCCTGGTAGGCAAATCCGCCGGGCTTAGATGAGGGGTGATAACGAGGCGGCTTGCCGCCGAAGTGAGTGATACCCTGCTTCCAGGAAAAGCCACTAAGCTTCAGCTACACACGACCGTACCGCAAACCGACACTGGTGCGCGAGATGAGTATTCTAAGGCGCTTGAGAGAACTCTGGAGAAGGAACTCGGCAAATTGACACCGTAACTTCGGAAGAAGGTGTGCCTTTAGTAGGTGAACCAGTACATGGGGAGCCCAATGAGGCCGCAGAGAATCGGTGGCTGCAACTGTTTAATAAAAACACAGCACTCTGCAAAGACGAAAGTCGACGTATAGGGTGTGACGCCTGCCCGGTGCTGGAAGATTAAATGATGGGGTGCAAGCTCTTGATTGAAGTCCCAGTAAACGGCGGCCGTAACTATAACGGTCCTAAGGTAGCGAAATTCCTTGTCGG
>Ga0209097_10001685_pt1 | contig 18689 bp, 13 predicted proteins | sample AD_UKC052_MetaG_FD_184419 | JGI IMG/M metagenome (GOLD analysis project Ga0209097, IMG submission 184419) | Active sludge microbial communities of municipal wastewater-treating anaerobic digesters from USA - AD_UKC052_MetaG (SPAdes) (version 2) | ecosystem: Engineered > Bioreactor > Anaerobic >... | reverse complement strand
GGGCGGCGTGTTCGGGGTTCTAAACTATGACTGGTTTGCCACCGACAACCTGATTGTGGGTCTGCAGACGGGCCTATCGTTTAACAACCTGCGCATCACTGCCAACAACAACGACTACATCAGCTCGCAGCATCAGGACCGAGCGTCTGCCATCAACTGGAACGCCGCTGGCAGTGCTCGTAACCAGGACGATCAGCGCTGGCGGTTTCAGTTTGATCCAACGCTTACCTGGCAAAAGAAGGGGTGGATTGGTAGCCACACCTTCAAGGCTGGTGTGCAAGCGCAGTACTTGCGGCAGTTTCGGTTTGCTTCGACTCCAGGCAACTCTGTTTATAGCGACGACAACAATCAGACGGGGGATGCGTCGGTACTACTGCGCGATCCAACCTCGACCACGCGGCCCCTGCCTTGTGTTCCTTCGCAGCCGAATCCTGTTAGTGGCTCGTCGGCAACTCCATGCTTTCAGCAGTTCCTGTATGACCCCGCGGTGGCTCAGGTGCGTACTGCCTGGGGCTTGGGCGGGTTTATTCAAGATACCTGGAAAATCAACAGCTGGCTGACGCTAGCCCCAGGCTTTCGCGTGGACTATGGAACGTCTAGCAACTCGCGACAGGAGGTCGTGTCAAACCTGCTTGGATTTGGTCCTCGCCTCGGTCTGAACCTCGACTTGACCCGCGACAACAAGACTCTGCTGAAGTTGGCCTATGGCCGTGCGAACGAGGTCGTCAGCTTGTTTGCGGCATTTTCCGCTGATGCGACGCCACAAACCCAGACCTGGGGCTGGAATCGGACGGATGCGCGCTTTAGTCGCTTCGTCACTTCGTCCGGTGGTGCCAATGGCTACGATCTGCGTGGGCGTTGTGCAGACGGGTCGATCAGCCTCGACTGTGGCAATGCCCAGCTGAGCCTCACGCCACCACACTCTGACTTTGTGACTGTCGCGCTAGAGCGCGAGCTTGGCACCAACGTCGTCGGCAGTGTGACTTATACCCATCGCATCACAACCTTCCTGTGGGAAGACATCGAGCTCAATGGTCGCCGTACCCTCGATGGTGGCGACTACTCGAGCTTTGGTGACTCGCGCTATGGCTCCATCTATGCTTTCCGTCCAACCAAGGAGGCTTCCCGTCGCTATAACGGCGTGGACTTCACCATCTCTGGAAACCCAAGCCCCAACTGGAGCTTCTTTTTCGCGTACACGCTCTCTTTCCTGGATGGCACCGTAGACGACCAGCTATCGGCGCTGCGCGACGACCCCCAGCGCGATCTGCGGCTGAATGGCTACTTGCTGGATGACCATCGTCATCAGGTCAAGGCCAACGGAAGTTACTCGTGGCATGGCTTCACGGCGGGCGTAAATATGGCCTATGTTACCGGCGCACCAGCGACGCGGCTGTACTTGCAGAACTTGGGCTACATCGGTCGTTACGGCTGGCGCGGTGTCGATCCCAACGCCGATCCGAACGACATCCGCAAGTGGACAGAGCTGCGGAGCCCAGACCTGCTAGACATCTCGCTGCGCGCGCAATACGACTTCCACGAGCTCATCAAGCAGCACCTCTCGGTGATTGTCGACTTGTTCAACGCCTTTGACTTGTCCTCGGCTACTGACACGGCGCTTTCCAATCAATCTGGCTTTGAGAATCGCAACACCACCGCTGGCACGTTTGGCGCCGCACTGAATCGCCAGACTCCCTTCCGCGCGCAGTTTGGCCTTCGCTTCCAGTACTAATGTCCCGTCGGACTCCAAGAACGCATGGCAGTGGTGAGTTCCGGCGCTCGGCATTGGGGAGCTGTCCCGAGTCGGTGGTGCTGGAGCCCGGAGTCCTCATCTTTCATCCCGAAAATGTATACCTAGGGGCCGATGTTTATGTCGGCCACGCAGCCATACTGAAGGGCTACTTCTGCAACCAGCTACGAGTGGGGGCTGGTAGTTGGATAGGACAGCGCGTCTTCATGCACGCCGCTGGCGGGATTGAGATTGGCGAAGACGTTGGGATTGGTCCCGGGGTCATGATCCTGACCAGCGCTCATGAGCTCCCGCCAGAACATGCCGCAGATCCGTTGGCCGATATGCCGCTGTTACATCGGACCCTGAGGTTTGCGCCAGTGCGCCTTGACCGAGGCTGCGACATTGGCGTTGGGGCCATCCTACTTCCTGGCATCACCATCGGAGCAGGGGCGCAAGTGGGAGCCGGCGCAGTTGTTACCAAGGATGTTCCGCCACGTACCATCGTGGTTGGTAATCCAGCGCGTGTACTGCGAGCCTACTAGTCGCCCACGGTCACGCCGCGCTTCCAGGAAATACGACTAATCGGCTCCCAGAAGTCGCGCTACCACCAAGGTGGAGAAGCCTGCCAGCATGACCAGGAAGATGCTGTTGCCGGGTGGCTCGTGACCGTCCTGTGCATGGGGGTCTTCACCGGTCGTAGAGTGTGCATGGCCGGTGACTTCTGGAAGCAAGTGCCCGGTCACTAGGTGGAGTAGGGAGCCTGCAACAAACGCCATTAGCAGCGACACGCCCTGCTCCGATAGCAGCTTAAGCAGCTGCGCTGCGATGATCATCCCCACCGGTGTCGCTAGCAGGTACATCAGAAGCGCGGTGCCTCGGGCTTGTTTGGTGACGCCTCCTCGTCGCAGCATTGCGAGCAGGGTGGCTGACTCAGGCACTTTGTGCAGGATGATTGCGATCGCCAAGGCCGTGCCCATCGCAGGCATGACGCCCGCTGCATACAGCGCGACTCCATCGAAAATCCCGTGTAACCACAGCGCCAGCATCGCAGACCAGGCAATCCCTCGCTGTGGTGTCGCGCTGGACTTGGCCATGTGGCCATGTTCGTGATCGTGCCCATCATGCGGCCTGTCCGAGAGCCCAGGCGCAGCGCCACTTACGTGTGCGTGGTGTCCAGAGCTGCCGTGCATGTGATGCTTTCCGCCCAGCAGGTACCGCTCGATGCTTAGCAGCGACAAGAAACCAAGCGACAGCGCATAGCCCACGCTGACGTGATTTCCGCCGGTGGCTCGGGGCGCGACGATTCCATGCTGAAAGGCCAGTGCATCTGGAATCAGATACAGCAGACAAACCGCAAGCATTACTCCAGCGGAGAATGCTTCGACCAGACGCGCGGTTTCTTGGCGACGAGTCAGGAGCTGGCTCAACGACGCGCCCGCGACGACTGCTGCCGTCACGGTTCCCATGTAAGCCGCAACCAGTGCGGTCATCGAGACAGGTCCTTCATTTCTAAGGACCCGGTGTCGCAAATAACGGGCGGCTTTTCAAGCACCCAAATGACTAGATGATGGAAAGATGCAGCAGCGGCGCGAGGGAGAGCTACGCGATGTCCAAGATGAGGACGTGACTGCCAGCGACTCTGGATGACGCCTCGTTGGCATCGGAGCGTGCGCCCGAGTCAATGTCGCGCCAGGTGGGGATGCTGGCCTGGGCAGAAGCGCTTCTGGGCTGGTTCATTGCCGCCATCGGTGATGGGGCGGCCAGCTCTAACGCTACGGAGGACTCCATCCCGACAGATTGAGGCCGCCAGGCACTGCTCCTGGTCTTGGCTTTGACATCGGCAGATGAGCTGTTTGGACCGCTGGCATTCTTGCGCGACATGGGGACCTCGCCATCTACGTGATGAAAATTAATGTTCTGTCTTACGTTAACATTTCTAAGTAACCATGTGAATAGCTCTCATCACCTGCTTCAGTCTGGGCTCGTCAAGGAAGAAGCCTGCGTTTGTCCAGAAGCATGGCTTTACCGATGCTGCGAACTTTCTCGGCACAGGGAAAAGAGCTCGTGATATCGTCTTTGTATTGTGTCTTGGAATACATCAAGACGCGTCCAAGAAATTGGCATCGTAGGGAGAGCCTGAAAAATGTCTGATCAGTTCACATCCGTCAGCGAGCAGGGCCTGGGTAGCAACCTTATGGAGTCCATCAAGGGAGTTGCCGTCGGTGCGCTGCTATTCTTTTTCTCTTTCGGAGTGCTGTGGTGCAACGAGGGACGGGTTGATCTGTCGGAAGTGGCAAAGAAGTCGGTTGCCGTTAGCCCCGCCTCCGTAGATGCCTCTGCATCGGGCAAGTTTGTGTCGGTGACGGGGGAGCTAAAGACCGATGAGAAGATCGGTGACCCAGAGTTTCTAAACCCAGGCAACTACCTGCGGCTGGACCGCCAGGTGCAGATGTTTGCGTGGGTGGAGAAGAAAGAGTCGCGTACCGAGAAGAAGGCAGGCGGTAAGAAGGTCACGACAACGACCATTACCTATCTAAAGGACTGGACCTCCAATCCGAAACCCCCGCGTGAGTTCGAGGAGCCCAAGGGACATGAGAACCTGGAGCTGACGCTTAAAGGGGAACACTTTGCTGCGCAGAAGGCGAACATCGGTGCCTACTCGCTAAATCCGACCGAAGCGTCGCTGCCTTCAGGCGAGACGCTGAAGCTGACCGACGATATCGTGAAGGGGGCGACGCCAGAGCCTGCGGCTGTCGAGGAAAAGCCAGCAGATGCCGCTGGTGCAGATGCCGCCGCGCCTGCTGATGCGGCCAAGGCTGACGATGGTGCGAAAGCCGACGACGCCGCCGCCGCTGCGGATGACGACAGCAAGGCTGCGAAGAAAGCGAAGAAGAAGCGTCATGGTCGCGCCAAAAAGAAGCTGGTAACGACCGCAACTCGCGCCAACACCGCAGCTGCTGAGCGCAAGGCAGATGCGATTGCTCGTCGCAAGCCTGCAAACTTTGTGCGGGTAAGTGACACCTATCTGTTCAAGGGCGAAGGCACCATTGCCAGTCCCGCTATCGGCGATGTGCGCGTCAGCTTTACGGCGCTAAAACCGGGCATGCAGGTCACCTTGTTTGGCCTCCTCGAGGGCAGCGAAGTCAAAGCCTACTTCTCCAAGAAAGATGACGTGTCTCTGTTCCGTGCTCTACCGGGTGCGCGAGATGAAGCCATTTCGTCCTTGGCCTCCGAGCACAAGACCATCGGCTGGCTGCTGCGCCTGCTGGGCTTTGGCATGATGTGGTTTGGGCTGATGATGTTCTTTGGTCCCATCAACGCGCTGCTGGACATCATTCCCTTCCTTGGCAGCGCAGGGCGATTCCTCATTGGCATCGCGATGTTCCCAATCGCGCTGATCTTGTCGTCGGTGACAATCCTGATCTCGATCATCGCGCACAGTCCGATCCTGCTAGTCTTATTCCTGGCGGCTTTGATCGGTGGTGGCTACTTCCTTTACCAGAAGAAGAAAAAAGGGGCCTAGCCTCTCTGGCGGAAGCCGCCACTTGAGGTGAGCCGCTCCTTGCATCACAAGGGAGTCGAGATTCCAGATCTCGACTCCTTTTTTGCGTTTAGGGGTTTGCCGGAACTTCGGAAGTTCCCGAGCGTGCGATAGGCTGTCTTCGGGAACAGCAAGTTTGCCAAACCGAGCGCGCAACAGACCACCACACACTGGCGCTGCTGCCGTGACTTTTGCGGCGTCAGTACTTATCCAGCAAACATCGGAGAAAAAATGTCCAAGACCATTTTCATCACAGGCAGCTCTACCGGACTTGGCCGTGCCACGGCTCTTCTATTTGCGCAGAAGGGGTGGAAGGTCATCGCGACCCTGCGTAATCCAGACAAAGAGGAGGAACTTGGGAAGGTTCCGGGAATCACTCTGCTTGCGATGGATGTCACCAAGCCAGAGCAGATCGAGGCCGCGGTGCAGCAGGCGCTGGCACTGGGTCCGGTCGATGTGGTCTTTAACAATGCTGGCTACGGCCTCGCCGGTCCGTTCGAAGGCGCAACTGATGAGCAGATCGTAAGCGAAGTGAACACCAACCTGCTCGGCGTGCTGCGCACCACCAAGGCATTCATTCCGTCGTTTCGCGAGCGCGGCGCAGGCACCTTCATCGCCACTACCTCCATCGGCGGCCTGGCTACGTTTCCCTTTAACTCCGTTTACCACGCAACCAAGTGGGGCCTTGAGGGATTTAGCGAGAGCTTGGCGTTTGAGCTAGGCAAGTTTGGAATTCGCGTCAAGACCGTGGCTCCAGGAGGCATCAAGACCGACTTTGCCGGGCGCTCCTTGGTCCTGACGCAGCACTCGGCGTACGCCACGCTAATGCAGAAGGTCATGAGCGTCTTTATGGACCCAGCGCGCGGGCATACCAGCTCGACTGCAGAGCAGATTGCCGAGGTCGTGTACGAAGCCGCCACGGACGACAAGGACCAAGTTACTTATGTGGCCGGCGCCGATGCCAAGGGAATGTACAGCCAGCGGTTGGCAGTAGGCATCGAAGCATTCCGCAAGCAGATTGGTGAGCTCTTTCTTGGCTAAGCTGCTTGCGACTTTACTGCCGTAGTTACCTTGTGCTCTGCCGCTTTTCTCTGACTACGATCCCATCGCCAATATAAATTCTGCCGCAGCTTGTTACGTGAAGTGATGAGCTGCGGTGGGATTCAGCCGCGTGACTTGGAATCACGCTGCGTCATCTGCGCTTCCTCCAGCAGAAACACGTGGTCACGTGGTGCTCTTGACCGTGCTGTCATTCCACCAAAGACTGAAGGCTCACAGACCATCAATCGGGGGATTGATCATGGCCAAACGGAAGCGTCTCTTTGGACTTAGCGCGTGCCTTGCTGCGCCGTTTTTGATGTTGATGACTGCAACCTGCACCAATGACAGCATCTCGGGCTCGGATTGCGGGTCGCAGGTCAGTGGCGTTGATAGCGATGGCGACGGACTTAGCGACGATGTTGAGTGCAAGCTCGGCACCGACACCAACAAAGCCGATACCGATGGAGACGGACTCTCTGACGGAATTGAGTTCAACTATCCAAAAATCTGCGTAGCCACGGACCGCGTGGCGCAGCGTCGTCCACCACCGGCTTGCACGACCGCCGCAGACTGCGCTGCTGGCGAGACCTGCAACGGACTAGACCCAACGCGCAGTGATAGCGATGGAGACGGAGTTCTCGACAACGTAGAGGACCCCAACTTCGATGGCGCCATCAACTTTTCCACGGGAGAGACGGACCCGCGACTGTGGGATACAGATGGCAATGGCGCCAGCGACGCGGACTCCGGCGCTGCGATCTGTCGTCCTGATGGTCTGGCGATGGTGGTCAGAAAAGCGGCGGGCCCAATTCAAGTCGGGCATGACCCGGTGTACGGCATGGCCACTACGGTACAAAGCACCGCGGCTGGCAAATACGCTGCAGTCCTAAACGATGCCACAAGTGGTATTGCGGCTCTGCTCGTGTCGCAGCCAAGTGCGTTCCCAGCCGGCACTGTCACCGACGACCGAATTGCCATTGAAGCAGCTCTGAAGGCGGCCCTGATTGCAAGTGGTGCAACCGTGACCGATGTCTTTATCGGTCGTCAGTTTTCGACCCACGAGAAAAACTCAGCTATCACGTCTACGTTCCGGGTCGTGAAGGCAGCATCGGACTCCGCAGTCTTGCGCGATGCCGTGGTAAAAACCTTGTCTGGAGGCACTGCTCCAGGCGGCGTCGTAGCGGGCAGCGGCGGAACTTTCTACCTAGACGTAACCACGGTCAGAAGAGCAACTCTGACTGATAGCGTAGTGGTTTTTTCCCCCACTGCGAGCTACGACAATCCTGCTCTCCCAACCGCAATTCGCGTCAGTGATTTGATTAACGCCAGCGCTGTGGCGGAAGCAGGGAAGGATCTCGACTATCAGTGCCAAGGTGTGCTGACCGGCAACTCGGGCATGGCCGACATCATCTGGACAGTGGATATCTCGCTGTCGATGGACAACAACCAGGTGCGGCTGGCGCAGACGGCGCAGACGTTCTTTCAGCGCCTTCGTGCTTCGGGCCTCGACTTCCGCGTCGGCGTATTCAACGCGTTTAGCACCATGCCGATGCTTAGCACGACCACCTACGCTGGCTTCCCGCAGGGCTTTAAGTTTGTCTCCGGAAGCGACGCCAGCGGAGATTTACAGCTGTGTCGCTTGGTGACTTCGCCGGGCTCTGGTGCCAATGGCTACTGCCCGCTGGATATGCCCAAGACCAACGACATGGCGGCGCCCTTTGGCCCACCGGTGAGCACTAACGCCAACGAGGAAGCTGTTTCCGCCGCGGTCCTGGTCAACGACACCTTCAACACCAACTCGACCGGTACCAATCCCGATTGGAAGTGGCGACCGGGCGCAACCAAAGTTGCGTTCATGGTGACGGACGAGGCGGGCTCGAACGACTTTAACCGCTACTTTAAGACGGCGAACATGCCGGGCACAGCAACTCCGTGGGCTCCGGGCGGCACTTACAGCGGCACGGTTCTAAACAACATCGTGAGCCACTTTAAGGCTCAGAACATCCTGCCCTTTGGCGCCATCGTTGTTAGCACGAACAAGTGCAGTGCCAACAATGTCGCAGACTTGCCTCGCTGCGTAATCGAGACCGCAGGTGGCGCCTACGTAGACATTGCCACCGCGACAGACACGGATATTCAAGCGGCCATGAACCGCCTGGTGGATGCCATCGCAGGAGCCGCCAGTCAGTTCATCCTTACGCGCACGCCGATCACCAGCACCATCAAGGTTGCCGTCGGTGGCCGGCTGGTGCCGCGCTCGCGCTTGGACGGCTTTGACTACGACACGGTGTCCCGCAGCATCGTCTTTTACGGCAACACCTATCGCCCCAAGCAAGGCGACCAGGTGTTCATCTCCTATCGCGTCTGGGTCGGCTCTCTCGGCTAGTCTCCACGCTACAGAAGCGGTTGGTCCTTTCGTTGGCCTCCGCTTCTGCGCTGCATTACCCGCGCCCAGCCCCTTGGTCAACCACAAGCAGTAAATCACCCCTGCTGCCTGCAAATTCTGCGCATTGCGCAAATTCTGCGCGATTTATTCAATCATAACCAGAGCTGTAAAGATTACCGGCGCTCAGTAATGATCGAATATTGGCTTGAAATCAGTCGATTTATTAGATTGATCAATAAAAACCTACCGTAAGGTCGCATTTTGCTGGCTGAAAACTGCCATAAGGTGCGATCTGATCATTAATAAAATCGCTACATGGGAACGCTGATAAAAGCGCTTTTTTGTCGCTGATCGCTGTTGACCAAAAAAAGAGCCGGGCATATTCTTTCCTTGAAATGCTGGTTGGTCATAAATAGGCATTTCGCAGGTATCATTAACAACGCGAATAGGAGCATTACCATGGCGTTGATGACTTGGACGGCAGAGCAGTATGGTACGCATGTAGCGGTTGCAGACGATCAGCATAAAGAGCTATTCCGAATGCTCAATAGCCTGCACAACACAGCAGGTACTGGCAATCGTGCAGCAATTGGGCAAGAGCTGGATGCGCTAATCGCATATGTCGTCATGCACTTTCAGACCGAAGAGAAGCTCATGACTGAAAAAGGCTATCCCGACTTCGCCGCGCACAAGGCAGAGCACGACAAGCTGGTGACCACCTGTGCTGGTCTACAGAAGGCTTTTCACGCGGGCGAGGTAGAGGTTACGCAGGACACCACTCGCTTTGTTCGTGACTGGCTAAACGGCCACATTCCCCACTCCGACATGCCGTACGGTCCGTGCCTAAACGGCTAAAGGTCCGCTCTGCCCGCTTCCGCGCGCACTGATTCTGACTGCTGTGCTCTTTTGGGAGCACACACGGCGCACACGTCCCTACCAAGCTGCTTCGTTCTCATCTGACCCCAAACCGCAATTAGCAAAGCGCGACTGTGAAAACATATTGTCCGTAACTTCGCGGTGTTAGATGATGGGGCTGTGCCGATCTTAGGTCCCTATCACGAGCCAGCCAAGAGACGGTGGCGCATTGTGGTCAAGGATGGAAAAAATCGCACCAGCATCTTTTGTCACAGCGAAGCAGAAGCGGTGGCAATGTTGCCGGTGCTGCGGGCAGAGCTAGAGGCCGCGACACCACTGCTCTTGCGTGATGCGCTGGAGCTGTACCTTTCGCACAAGCAGCTGGCGGGGCTGAAGGATCGCTCGATCTCCTCCATCTCGGACAAGCTGCGGCGGTTCTTACCGCTGGATCAGACGGTTAGTTCGGTGAGTGAGGCCGCAGCGCGCAAGCTGTACACCGAGCTGATGGCGCGGCCCGGTAAGCGCGGTCCGATGGCAGCCGCGACGCACCACGCAGTTCTAAAGAGCGTCAAAGAGTTCTGGCGCTGGATGATCGAAAACCAGCATGCGACCACCAGCCCGTGGCTAGGCGTTAAGCCCGTGGGTCGCGCGGAGTTTGGCAAGCGGCAAGCGCGGCACGGTGAAGCAGAGCTGCTAGACCGGACGCTGTTTGAGGACGCTCGCAACGGGAATGAAGGAGCACTGGCGCTGCTGGTGCAGCTATATGGCGGTCTGCGCTCGGGAGAAGTGCTGGCGCTACGCATTGCCGATGTGGATCGGATTTCGATCGGTGGCGGTGCGCGGCAGACGCAGATCTACGTGGTGCGCGGCAAGACGAAGAACGCCAAGCGCTCGATCAAGCTGTACGAGGGCGTTGCGGAGCTGCTGCACAAGTTCTGCGAAGGGCGGCCTGCTACCGACAGAATCTTCGCTGCTGACCGACCGCAGCAGCCGGCTACGCCGTGGCTATGGAAGCGACTGCAGACCTACTGTCGGCGCCTTGGACTACCGCCGCTGTGTCCGCACAGCTTGCGCGGACTAAACGCGACTTTGGCCATCGAAGGTGGGGCCACCACCGATGCGGTTGCGGCTTCTTTGGGCCACGCGAACTTTGCGATTACGGCCAAGCACTATGCGGATCCTTCAGCGGTGCTAAATGCCGCGCTTGGGAAGATTCCGGCAGCGCTGCAGCACGGGCAGTCGGGGCAAGAAGACGACAGACTCGCAAAACTGGTCAGTGGACTGTCGCCAGATGATCTGAAGCGCTTAAAGAGTCTCTTGGCGGACGCCTCCTAATCGCTTTGTAAATCTTTATTCCACCATCGCTGGTTGCGGCTAATTGACGTTGTAACCCTGGTGGGAATGAGCTGCCTTGGCGCTGTGTTACCCTGGTGTAGCTACTGCGGAACATCACGCTAAGGACGCGCAAATGACAGGAACTCACCCCAGAGCAGAACCAGTGGGAAATACAGCTGCGGATAAGCCGGTCGCTGTATTTCTGCGCTTGTCTTCATTGTGTCAATCACTCTGCGTTGGTGTCGCTAGCTTGCTGATTGGGGGAGCATTTGCTGTAGAGAGCCGGGCAGATGTAACTCGCGCGAAGGAGCCTGCGGCGAAGGCTCCCAAGACTGCTTCGGCGACGATCCAGGTGCTGCCCACTGCGGTGCTGCGCGACTCTCTTGGGGACGCAAGTCGCTACGATACCGGACCGCTTCGTGCCGCAGTCGAGCGAGAGTTTCATCCCACTGCAGAGCAGATTACAGCGGATGGCAAAGCGCAGGCGTTAACCAAGCAGCTAACTCGCGCCAAGGTTCCAAGTACGGGAACAGGGTCGTTGGCAAGCGCGGCTCTAGAACCGACGGGAAAGTCGGCTGACAGTGACTTGGTAGATGCCGCGCAAGCCGCGTATGAGCAACCCGGCAATCTAAGCTCGGTCGTCATTGCGGCGGTGATTAGCAGCGAAGGGCAGGTCGTCTCTACCCGCGTCGCCGAGTCTTCGGGCCGAGCTGGCTTTGACGATGCAGCGGAGCTTGCGGTGCAGCGGGGTTTGCGCGCACAGCCTTTGCGCAACCTGCAAAGCTCGGTGCAGCTAAAAATTCGTCTGACAGGGAAGCGCGCGGTGCGACTTCCCAATGTAGGGGTCGCAGCAGGTGGCCGCACATTCTTGCCGCAGGCTCGCTTTCAGTTTGAGGAAACGACGGGCAAAGTCAGGCCGCAGCTGCGCGTACCACTAAGCGACGTGATCACGACCCAGATTGAAGTGCTGTCGATCCTTCCCGAGGTAGTAGAGCCCGAAGCTGCGCAATAGCTACGGAGCGCGCTGCAGCCAGTGAAAATCTTGTCAGACAAGTGTAAGCCGCAGCGACACACTCTGTTACCCTGCGTCGCGATGCTGACTGTCTCGTTACCTGTGCAGGCTGCGCTACAGACCTCTACTTTTCGCTGTGGTCGCTGCATGCAGCTGCATGTAGTTCAAAATGATCCCGTCGCGGCACAGCCGCACTTAGAGTCCCTCTTTCAGCAGCTGGAGGCGCTGCTGGAACACGCAGAGCTGCGAGAGCGGATGGAGGCTTCTAATGGCAAGATGCTGGCGGTCCTACTGACCCGAAACAGTCGCGATGAGGCCGTCGTACTGAATGCTTTTTCTGGGGATCTCGGAGGCATTCCAGACTGGCCGGGTTTTGTGCCATCAGTGCTGCGCCGAGAACGTACTGCCGAGCTAGAAGCCTTAACCCTACAACGTATTCGCAGCCTGGAAGTAGAGATGCAGCACAGCACCGCGCAGAGTTTGTTGGAGCTAAAGCGTCAGCGCCGTCAGCTCTCACGCAGCTTGATGAGTGCAATGCACGATGCCGCCACGCTGCGAAATCGCGCAGGCTTTGTAGCGCCGCTGCGCGAGGCGTTTGATGGGCGCGGCATGCCCTCTGGCACTGCGGACTGCGCCCTGCCCAAGCTGCTTCATGAAGCCAATGTTCAGGGCCTAGAGCCGCTAGCGTGGGCCGAAGCGTTTTATGCACCTGCGGGTCAGCGCGGAAGCGGCTCACGTCATCTGCGGATCGAGCAGCCTTGTCTGGCGCGCTGCGTGCCCATCATCGGTTTTCTGCTCTGTCATTGTGCCTAATCCACAGCCGAGAGCTCGCTTCGTCGCTCTGCGCGCGTCAGGAAACCTTGTCTGCGATGCCTCACCGGTCGGCAGAGCGGTCGGTATTTATCGTCTGCAAAGTCGGCTGCTTGGCTGCGGATCAATCCCATGGGTCGCGGACCTGCTTGCTCTGAGCCCTACTCAGGGAGGAGACTGCAGAGACGCTCGGCTCCAGGTAACGACCTGGGACCCTATCAAACGCTGAGTTTTCTTCGGGCTGGCGTCATTGGCGCCCAAGTGCGGTAGCGCCGCTTCAGGTCACAGCAGATGAGCATCCAGGTTGAGCAGGTAGAAAAAACATTCGGTAGTGTGCGAGCACTGGGGCCGGTGGGCTTTGTGATTCCGCAAGGGACCCAGCTGGCGCTGCTGGGCGAGAGCGGTTCAGGGAAAAGTACGCTGCTGAACTTGCTGGGATGCACTGAGATTCCCACCAAGGGTCGAGTGCTGCTAGATGGGCGCGACACCGCTACCCTATCCGACAGCGAGCTCTCGAAGCTGCGCCTAAGCACGCTGGGCTACGTACACCAGTTTTTTGATTTGGTCAGTGATCTGTCGGCGCTTGAAAATGTCTTACTGCCACAGTGGCTGTCTGGGGTGCGGGACCACGGCGGGCGTGCAGAGCAGCTGCTGCGCGAGTTGGGTCTGGGCGCGCGACTGCACCAGCTGGCGGCAAACCTGTCAGGTGGCGAGCAGCAGCGAGTGGCCATTGCACGTGCGCTGGTACTCTCGCCAAAGCTGCTGCTTGCTGATGAGCCGTCGGGAAGTTTGGACAGTCAGAACGGTGCGCAAGTGGTGCAGCTGCTGCGCCAGAGTGCTGAGCAGCTAGGTGCGACACTGGTGATGGCGACTCACAGTCAGGCCGCAGCCTCGCAGTTTCGCTATCACCTGCGCTTGCGTGATGGTCGTGTAGAGCATGCAGAGCTGCCTTCCTCGACCTCTAGCGAAGGGGCCGCGCAGTGAAGCCACGTAAGTGGTTGCTGCTTTGGGCGCTGCTGCTGCGACCGTCGCTGCGTCGGCCCTTTTTGCTTTTGGCTAGCTTGCTTGGGATTGCGGCTGGCACTGCGATTCTGTGTGCGCTGAACCTCGCCAATCAGCGGGCGCTACATTCCTTTGAAGTCGGCGCAGCGGGACTTCCCGGCGAGGATGGAGAGCGCTGGGTGCAGCTGCGCTCTCCACGCGGACGCATTCCAGTCGCAGACTTGTCTCCTTGTTTGAATGCTCTACCGCGCGGTGTGCGCTGTCGCGGTGTGCTCTCAGAGACGCTGCAAACGCAGCAGGGACCGGTGCGACTGCTGGGCATGGACGGTGACTTTGCGACTGCTGCTGCACCGCTATTTTCTTCAGGACTGCTTAGGAAAGCGCCTGCACTGACGCTGCTCGATGGCCGCGTAGTGCGACCCGCTGCCACGCTTCCTTCGCCGGAGTATCTGGTGGTTCTGGACTTTCCAGAAGCCTGGGCACTCACCGCTGGCCGCGATACCGAGCTGGCTCCCGGCTACGACTACATCGAGATCAGTACTCCACATGCGCAGCTTTTGACCGAGCTGGAGCGAGCTATCTCAGTTCCTGTTCGGCGCGTCACCGCTGCGCAGCAGATTGAATCGCAGAAGGCGCTGACTGCGACCTATCGCTTCAACCTGCGCGTTCTTGGTGGCATGAGCATCCTGATTGGCGCGCTGCTGCTGCGCAACGTGGCCGCGCTGTACTGCCTCCTGAAGCGACCTGCGCTGGCTGTACTGCGTCAGCTAGGCGCATCACGACGGCTGCTGCTGCTCCTTCTTCTGACCGAGCAAGCGCTGCTTGGACTTTGTGGCGGCGCGCTGGGTCTGCTGCTGGGCTTACGCTTGGAGGCAGCCGTCAGCGAGCGGGTCATACAAACGGTCTCGGACTTGTATGTAAAGACTGCGGCGGCGCGTAGTGAGCTGCCGGTTTTAGGCGCAGTGCTGACGATAGTGGCTGGAATGGGAATTTTCCTACTCGCAGGCGCGCAGTCCACCTGGCAGCTTGCGAGCGTGATGCCTGCGGCACTCTCCAAGCGCGTGGGGCAAGCGCAAGACACGGCTCCGCTCTCTCTGCGGCGCTCGCTGGTTTTGTTGCTGAGGGCGCTCGCGGTGATCTTTGCTGCACCGTATGTACCACCGGTGCGCATTTCCTGGCTGGCCGATGCGCAGACGCCGCAGCCGCTGTTTGGCTATCTGGCTGCCGGCGCGGTTTTTGTCGTTGCTTACGCGCTGGCTCCTCACGCTCAGCAGTTGTGGGCGCGCGCGATGACGAAGGTATTTTCGGTGCGGCTGGCTCCGCGCTTTCCTGCGCTTGCCATCGCCGCGCGAAGATCCTTACGAGCCGGAACGCGAGGTCGTGCCGCAGTCACTACGCTAGCCGGAGGCCTGGGACTTATCATCGGAATCGAGCTCATGGTCGGCGGCTTTCGTCATAGCTTAGACGCGTGGATCTCGACGGTGTTTCAGTCCGATTGGGTCGGGGATATTCGCGCTTTACCAGGCACAGAGACGCGCCCGCGGATTCTGGAATCAGAACTACACCAGCTACAGCAGCTGCCCGGTGTGCGCGGTGTCGATTGCATTCTGCTTAGCGATGGCTTTGTGGTTGGGGGGGCTCACGGCAGCAAGCGCGCAGTGAAGATTGCGGGCGTAGAAGATGCGCTGCTGCCTGAGCGCGCAGCACCGGTGGAGCCGCTGCAGACTCTGGATGGACGAAGTGGGTTACAGCTGCTGCAGCTGCTTAGCCAAGATCCACGCTACGCACTGGTGAGCGAGCCGCTGGCCAGCAAGTTTCACGTAGGTCCAGGCGACTCGATACAGGTCGAGCTAGGCGCGGGTCCTGCGCAGCAGTTCATGATCGCAGCAGTGACTCGCGAGTATTCCTCCGAGCTTGGGTTTGTCTATGTAGATCGAAAGCTGCTCGGTGCTGCGCTGGGTCTAGATGGCTGTCATGGACTGCGCGTGTATGGTGAAGCAGGTCTTGCCTCTTCGCGGCGCGACGCACTGCTAGCAGCCATGCCTGCGCACAATCCTGCGCTGTGGCAAAAGGTGCGGCTGTTTCCCAACGAGCAAGTTCGTAAAGGAGCACTGCGCACTTTTGATCAGACGTTCGCAGTGACGGCGATTCTAACGGTGCTGGCCGCGCTGCTGGGCGGTCTGGCGCTGCTGGTGCAAGTGATACAAAGTGTGGCCGAGCGAACGCCGGAGTGGATGTCTCTACGTCGCTTGGGAACCTCGCGGTGGGGACTTTTGCGTCTGTGTGCTGCCGAGATTGGACTCGCTGTCTTGGCCGGTCTGAGTGTCGGTGTTGTATCGGGAACCCTACTCGGCTGGATCTTATGTTTTGCCATCAACAAGCAGGCCTTTGGCTGGAGCGTTGCATTCCTAGTGCCCGTATCTGTGTTGCGAGCGCTGATCTTGACTGCAGTTTTCGGTGGTGCGCTATGGCTGATGGGCACCGGATTATCAGCGCTGGTGCTGCGGCCTGCCGACCGGCTGCGGGTCACGCGGGAGTAGTGCAAATGAATACGCAACAAAGCTGCCAGGAATCAATCCGCACCAGGTTTTGTGTGCTTGACCATCTGCGGTCTTGGTGTGGGCGGATTCTGCCGCTTGCGCTTGTGGCGCTAATTGGATGTCGCGTCGCAAGTGATGAAGAGGCAGCACTAACCCGTCACGCTTACAAGAGAGTGACGCGTGATCATCGCCTTAGCTTTCCCGCTGATCACGGACCCCATCGCGACTTCGCCTACGAGTGGTGGTACTTCACAGGTCACTTGTTTGGCTCGGCACCCAGTGCTGCAGCTCCAAAAGAAGTCGCTCGTCCGACGGCTGGCTTTGAGGTCACTGTCTTTCGCATCTCGCCCGCTGCTGCAGGCTGGCTGCAGCTTTCCGCAACACAAGAGATGAAGACAGCGCGTCCCAACGATCCCTCCTATCTAAGTCTTCACGTAGCGGTTACGGATCTGCAGCAGCACACTTTCCGCTATCGCACCACTGGCCTACGCGGGGGCACGGGAGTCGCAGAGCTACGTAGTACTTCCGAGCATCCGCTGCAGCTGACCATGCCAGGCGCATCGATTGAGTTTGATGCGACTTCTCCTTCACTGCGTCTTGATGCCAACCTGGGTGAGGCGCCCGAACCACCGCTGCAAGTTCACGCGCAACTGGCCTCGCGGAAGCCGGTTACGCTGCATGGTGAGTCAGGATTTTCCTTTAAAGGAGGCTGCGCTGACTGCGCTAGCTACTACTCTGGCTTTACGCGGCTGGTGGGGCAGGGCACCGTCCAGGGAAATGGACCCTTGCAAACAGGAGCTGTGCAGGCGTGGTTTGATCACGAGTTTGGCAGCAATACTCTCTCGGGCGGGCAAGTTGGTTGGGACTGGCTATCGCTGCAGCTAGACGATGGCTGGGACATGATGCTGATTGGCTTGCGCGACAAACAAGGGCGCAGCCTGCATCGTGCGGGCACACTGGTTTCACCAGCTGGACAGACCTACTCCTTAACGCCTGATCAGCTGCAGCTTACCCCGCAAGGAGAGTGGGACTCGCCGCACACGCATGCGCACTATCCGCAGCGCTGGCAGATTCAGGTCTCGCATCCAGCGCACCCACTGACTGCGACTGTGGTTCCGCACTTGCAAGATCAAGAGCTAGCAGGGGATCGGACTGCGTTGTCGCGTTACTGGGAAGGCAGCTGCAGCTTACTCGTAGGCGGACAGCAGGCAGGCTCGGCTTACCTAGAGATGACTGGCTACGATTCAAGCAGTCGCCCGAGCTTTTAGCGCGCAAATTTCGGCGCTCTTCCACGACTGTGATTGGACTTACGGGGTCGATTGAGTTGCTAGCTCGAACTTGAGCTGCCGGGATTCCAGGAGCTCTCCCATTGCCAGGAGGAGTTGTGTATGGGCACGCTCGTGTTGCAGAAGAGCACCCAGCTCTTTCAAGCGAGCCGAGGACTGCTCGCTTTGCCGCTGTGCCAGCTTGAAGTTGTCCACGCCTTGTACGCCGGTTAGGAACCGCCGATGATCAATATCTAAGTTTCGATCCGCAAGCTCACGAGAGAGCGCGGCTGCATAAACCTGCCTCTCTGCATTGTCGAGTCCGCGCAGCGCAGCGCGTAGATCGAAGCGGATCTTGACCAGAGTTCGCTCGCGACTTAGCTCTCGCTGGTACTTCGCACTCTGCTGGCTACGAACCTCAGCGCGCGCTTTCATTCCGAGCGGCTCCCAGTCGAAGTCTAAGCCTGCACTCCACTGCCAGCCTGCGCGTGCTGCCAGCTGCAGCAGCGCTTGCGCATACTCTGCATCTTGGCCCATAACTGAGGCTGAGCCCTGCACGGAAAGCTGTGGAAGACGATGATTTTGCGCCAGCTTTAGATCCAGTACTGCCTGCTGCACGTCAAGATGGCTCATTTTTAGATCCGGTCTGGCTGCCTGCGCGCGCGAAAACGCGACATCAAAGGAAACCACTTCGCGCGCAAAACTCGGCTGGTCTATAGGTAGTAGTGGCTGATCCCACTCATCTGCCGGGACGTTTAGCAGTTGTCTCAGGGTGTCGGCTGCGTCTTCAATGTCTGCTTCAGCGCGTACCACATCAAGCTGCACCTGGGCTGCACGACCCTTGATACTTAGCAGCTCAGATGGCGCAGAGATGCCTGCACTGATCTGTCTGCGTGTTAGCTCCAGCTGCTTTTCTGCTATCACTTGGGCATCACGCTGCACTTCATACGTCTTCCACTTTTCCTTCAGAAACCAGTACGCATCTTCGGTCTGTTTCACCACTAGCATGGCCTGCAGTCTGGCCTGCTCGCGCTCTTTTTCCGTCGCAAATTTCGCGATGGTCAGCTGCGCCATTTGTATGCTGCCATCAAATGAGAAGTCATATAGCAGTGGCTGTCTTAGCATCAGCCTGAGGGCTGGATAGTAGCGAACCGGAAGGACGGCGTTGGC
>Ga0209097_10001679_pt1 | contig 18732 bp, 9 predicted proteins | sample AD_UKC052_MetaG_FD_184419 | JGI IMG/M metagenome (GOLD analysis project Ga0209097, IMG submission 184419) | Active sludge microbial communities of municipal wastewater-treating anaerobic digesters from USA - AD_UKC052_MetaG (SPAdes) (version 2) | ecosystem: Engineered > Bioreactor > Anaerobic >... | reverse complement strand
GGGCGCAAAGAAATGGAAGAAGCCACTACTCCAGCCGTGAGCGTACGCAGGCAGACCAAAGCCAACATGTCATCATCGGTGAACCATTCATCGTTCGATCCGTAGCGACCCACGAACTAATGCATACTTGTTGCGTTATATTCGCACCGTCTTTCCGACCAATGCTTCGCCTGCGCCTCTTCGCTTCCTGGTCGCTGCTCTTGGTGGTGGCCTTCTCGGTACTGCCGAAGTATGCGCTGCACGGCTTCGTGCATGGGGTGGATGCCCACGCGAGTCAGGATAACCGTGCTCAGGTCGATGAGGTCTGCGCGCTTTGCGGCCCCAGTGCGCTGATGGCCGACCAAATCACCAGCTGGTCAGGCTGGTCGTTGACCCTCGTGTTCCTGGGTCTTGTTCTCGTGGCGGAGGCGCGGCTTCTGCTACAGAAGCGCAGCACGTCTCCCGCGCGCGGTCCACCTGCGCTTGTTCTGGCATAGGGTTCCACCAAAAGACGGTAGCCCCTACCCGCACTCGCCATGCGGATCGATCGTTTTCCACTGCACACCGCACCTGCGTGTTTGCGTGTGATCAACCCAAACTCTTCACCTTGCCGGACCGAGGGTCCGCATGGCATACCCATTGAACAACTTCACCTCATGTACAAACCAACTCCGCAACTCACCCTCGCTCTTGGGCTAACCCTTGCTCTCGCCGCGTGCAAGAAGGACGAAAAGGCTGACCCGATCATACCACCTGCTCCAGTGAACGAAGAAGAGCTGATCACCGACGTAAAACTCTTCTTCACCGATCCAGCTGGGAACACGTACGAGTGGCACGCTGAAATAGACGACGTGGCCGTCCTAATCCATGCCGACACATTACCCGCCAATACCTTGCTGGAAACGGAGATCCTCGTTCTTGACGCCAGCACCACACCTGCTGATACGGTGAGCAACGAGATCCTGGCCGAAGGGGATGAACACCAGTTCTTCTTCCTGCCCACCGGGGTCGGTGTGACCTTCACCTACTCGGACAGCGATGAGAACGGGCGCCCGATCGGCTTGTTGAGCCAATGGCAAACAGGCACTGCGGGGGCAGGTGAAGTGGAGGTGATCCTGCGCCACGAACCGATCAAGGACGCCACAGGTGTGAGCAACGGTGACATCACCAATGCCGGCGGATCAACGGATATCGAAGTGGTCTTCCCGGCCGTAGTGCAATAGCGCGGCGGGTTGAACGAAGAAGGCGCGGGGGTGGGGACCTCCGCGCCTTTGCATTCTCGGCTGTTCAGGCGCACGCCTTGCACGTACCCTGCAATTCCAGCTGCCCTTGTTCCACCTTGAAACCCCGGGGCACCTTCACGGTCGGCATTGCCACGGTCGGCAGGCAATAGACCGAACCACAGGCGCGGCAATGGAAGTGGGCGTGTGCGTCCTTATGGTTCCCATGCTCACACTCGCTGGCGCAGGCTGCGAAACACGAAGTGCCCGCCCCATCTAGCACACGGTGTACGATACCGGCCTCTTCGAAGGCGTTCAGTGCGCGGAAAACGGTGACCCGATCCACCGCCACGGAAAGGCGCTCCTCCACTTCCGTCTGGGTGAGCGCGCGATCACTGCGCAGCAATAGCCCGAGCAGGTCTGTGCGCAAGGCGGTGATGCGGAAACCTTTGCTGCGCAGCAGTTCGGGGACATCCATGGCGCGAAGGTACCGTCGCTGCGGCTAAGCCCTGCGGTTACTCTTGAAGAGGACAGAAAGGACCAGCGCCCGTCTCATGAGGCAGACGAGTCGTCATTCCTTCACGAATCTGGCGACCAGGTTTCCTGTGAGCGTCTCCATCAGAAGTGTCCAAGTACCGGGGCTTAGTTGGCGCACATCCACACCGTTCCTTCCTTCGACCCGCAGCCGTGTATGGCGGCCGAGCACGTCCACCGCAGTGGCCCGTTCGATCGGAGCGGTCATACCCGTAACGAAGCAGAACGCCGTGGTGGGGTTGGGGAAGAGTTGGATCCGTTCTTGCGCCGATAACTCGATGCCCACATTGAGCACCACGGTGATCGGTTCGGTCATCCAAAGGCATCCATTGCCATCGATGTATTGGACCTGATAGGTGCCGTTCGCTTCGGCGATCACGAAGGGTTCACCTGTTGCCGTGTTCTCTCCTTCGTAGAGCCACTGCCATTCCACCCCGCCATCGATCCAGAGCGAATCGTTGTCCTGCTGCACCACAAGGCCTGGGTCCGCTGCAGCCGCCACTTGTACCGAGTCGAGGAAGGTCACCCCATTGGCATCCGTCACTTCCACGAGGTAGTCGCCTTCGCACAAGCCATCGATCGACGACGTATTGGCACCGGTACTCCACACGTAAGTGAACGGACCTTGCCCATTCGTGAATGTGATCACCTCTCCCGTGCATTGTCCCACGCAAACCGGACTAACGATCGTGCTCACGTGAAATGTCGTGTCGGTGGCGGAGATCATCATCGCATCGCCGTTGGAAACGTCGTCGATGGTGGTGCTTCCGTAGGTGACAATGCCCCAGTAGTAGCCGCCGAAGTAGATCCGGTGCGGCGCTTCTGTTTGGCGGTGGATGCACAGCGGTACATCGCGTTGGTTGCCACCGGCCCGTTCCACCCAGACCACATCGCCATCTCCATCCATCTTCATGATCGCCATGTCCTCGCCACCGGCACTGGAGAGTGAGGTCCCGAAGAAGTCCACTGTATTGAGGAACTGCACCGCCACGTAAGCATTGCCTTGGCCATCCGCGGCAACGCTCCAACTCAGGTCCCGTTGGGTCGATCCAGTGCTCTTTCCCCATTGAAGGTTCCCGTTCGCATCGAACTTCAGGATCATGAAGTCGTCGTTGCTGCTCACCGAAACGAGGGTATCATCCGGCAGGAACAGGCTTCCCCACAGCCTGCCCACCATGAACACATTGCCCAGTGTATCTGCCGAGATACCCATGCCCTCGTGATCTCCCGCCCCATAGCTGTTCGCCCAAAGCGCGTTACCGTCGAGATCACACGCCATGACGAAGGCCTTTCCGGAGTTCGATGTGGTGGAGATCGGCAGCCCATCGAACTCACCAGCCGCAAAGCTGAACTGACCGGTAACGAACAGGCGATCATTCGCTACACTGATGGAGCGCGCCGACTTACTCTGGCCAAGGCCCGTGCTGAGCTTGGCCCAATTCAATGTACCGGTGCTGTCGTAGCTCGCCACAAAGATCTGGCGTTGGCCATTGTTGGTGATCTGGAGCGGATCGAAACGCACCGTGAAACCGCCCACGAAACCCGTGATGAAGACATCACCTTCCGGCGAAACGGCAATGCCACGGGCCTCATCATTGGAACTGCTGCCAGCACGTCGTGCCCAGAGGCAGGTGCCATCCACATCGTAGCGCGCCACGAAAATGTCATCACCGACGTATGAATCTAGCGTAACATCGTCGCTGAAGACCGCACTGCCATTGTAGCTTCCGGTGATGTAGATCCGGTCCTCCTCATCGATGGCGATGTCGTAGGCCAAGGCATCATCGAAGGTGACAATGACACTGCGTACCCACTGACAATTGCCAGCCGCATCATACTTGGCCAATACACCCGCGGTGTTGCTTCCAGTGGTAACGGTACCGCAACCGAACTCCGAAGTGCCTCGAACGCTCCCGGCCCAGTACACATTGCCCTGGCTATCCGTAGCGATGCCGTAGCACTGGTCCACATTGCTGCCATCACCGGCACTCACAGCCCAGTTCCATTGCTGGGCGCTGAGGTCCTCAAGTTGGATAACAAAGAGAAGAAGGAGAACGCAGAGTCGCATGCTGGTGTGTTCTGATGTCTATACGGCAAATGTCGGTCATACCTGCAGAACTGCTGTCGTCTTAGGTTCAGGACCGACATTCACCTTCGGTCAGAAAGCCCCCTTGACACCCCTAGCCCCGGCGTCGCTTAGATCCCTGCGAACCGCACGATGCCATCGTGTAGCTTTCCGCCGTGAGATCCATCCTCCTCATCATCCTTACCGCGCTGCTCGGGAACAACGCGCTTGCGCAAGCTTTCCGGCATCCGGTTCTGGACACGTTGGTCTCGCATCTGTCCGGACCGGATCAGGATAGTCCGCTTCACTTCATTGATCAAGCGCTGCGGTCACTCGCACCGAACGACGACCCACGCGTGTACTACTTCCTGCGACGCTACCGTTGTGAGCAGTTGTATTACCAAGGACTTTGGGACGAAAGCCTAGTGGAAGCGGAACGGGCAAAACGCATCGCCGAAGAACTGAACGACAGCCTGCTGTTGGCGAGTTCTTTGAACCAAGTAGCCGTACTTCTGGAGGAGAGCCAGGACAACATCGGGGCTATCGCGCTGTTGCTGGAAGCGTTGGAAAGATATCCGAAGAACGATAGTAGCCATTACGCGATCACACGCCCCTACCGCATCCACGGGAATCTCGGGCTGTGCTATGCGAATCTGGGGCAGCTTGAACGCGCACGCACCCACCAAGAGCTTTCATTCCAACTGGCCGAAAGCACCGGTGTGGTGCGTGGCCAAATATTGGCGTTGCTGGAACTGGGCCGACTGGACATGAGCAAGGGCGACCATGGTCCGGCGTTGGAAAAACTTCAACGTGCGCAACGATCGGCCGCTGCTTCGAACATCCCTGACATCGATGTGGAAGCTCGCACCACAATGGCCGTTGTGCACTGCGGAATGGGCCATGTACTGGAAGGGTTGAAGACCTTCCAAGAAGCTTGCCTGTATGTAGGGACACAACCCGGGGTCGCACCTCGCACAGTGATCGAATTGCACGCGACCATGGCACGCACGCTGGCAGACATGGGCCTGCACCACGAAGCCCTGGATGCCGCACGCACTTGGCACGCACTGGATAGCGTGCAGCGCATCAAGGCGGCAGCCACGGCGCAGCGCACCTTGCTGACCCTGCATGCCACCGATGCCGCGTTGGCAGCAGAGCGGTACCGCGCAGAGGCTGCTGCGCGCGAAGCCAAGATCGGATCACGGACCCGGAAGATCACATTGATCGGTGGTGCGGCCGTATTCACCCTATTGCTTGTCGCGTTGCTCCTTCACCTTGCACGGGTCCGCCAAAAAGACCGTCTGGCCCGCCTCACCCTGTTGCGTGCGGAACAGGAACGCATGATCACCGACCTCCATGTGCGCGAACAACTCGGACGGGACCTGCATGACGATCTCGGCGCAGGACTCTCGGCGTTGAAATTGCACTGCGAATTAGCTACAGACCTCGCTGCCGACGAAGTGAACAGAAAGCGGAATGCCGCACTTTCGAACACCGCCGGCGAGCTTATCGAAGGCATGCGTCACATACTATGGTCGGTGGATCATCCGGACGCGACCGCTGATGAGATCCACCACTACCTCGCCTCCAAGGCACATGCCTACTGCGCGCAGCGCGACCATGCACTACGGTTGACCGGCGATGCCCATGGACCTTCGACCCTAGTGCCAGCAGCACTAAGACAACTTCCTTGGCTCATGGTGAAGGACGCGCTCAAGTGCCTTCTAGAAAACCCCTTCGACGACCCTGTGGAACTGGAGGTACGTTGGAACGAACAACTCGAGATCACGGTGCGGTGCCCAGTTGCGGAGGACAAAGAGCTTCGCACTCAATTGGCTTCGACCATGGCCGAACACCAAGTTGATGTTTCCCGTCTTGGTGGTTCCATACGAACGCGTACAGAAGGAGCGGTATCCGTGACCATTCGTTTGCCGAAGACCTTTCCCCCGGAACAGACCGGTCTCGATAGGCGCACGTTCGCGGGACCGCTCATAGCCCTGTTGCTATTCGCGAGCACTGCGGTTGCTCAAAAAGAACGCCTCTTCGAACATCCCGTGCTTGACAGCCTACTTTCTCCGGCCGCCAACAGTGCACCATTACCGGTGCAACTGCGCGCGCTGAACGCAGCAATGGAACATCTGTCGGGTGAGGAGGACCCGCGCCTTGAATGCCATCTTCTCTTGTCCCGTGCTAACGTAATGTACCATAGAGGGCTTTACGACATGGGCATCGCCGATGTGAACCGTTCATTGGTGCTGGCACAACAGGTGAACGACAGTTTGCTGATCGCCACGACGTACAACATGATCGGACTGTTGAACGAGAACCTCGGGAATGATGCGGTCACCCTACCATGGTTTGAAAAAGCACAAGCGTGGATGCCAGTGCATGGTGCTTCCAACTACCCGGTGGTGAAGGACTACCACCTCGATGGCAACATGGCACAATGCCATTTGAACCTGGGGCGTACCACCACAGCCGAGGACTTCTTCCGGCGATCCTGGATGCGTGCCACCGAGGCCAAGGATACTCGCGCCATGGCACTTGCACTGCTGGGACTCGGGCAAGTCAAGATACTTCACGCAGACCATGCTGAAGCTGCAAGACTTCTCGAGACCGCCCTGACCTGCGCGAACATAGGCCCGGATCTTGATGTGGTGTACGACATCCTTCCCGTGCAAGCAGAACTCCTCATCCGCGAGGGGAAAACGCACAAAGGCCTCGACTTGCTCGACAGCTCGATCGCACTGTTGGAGGAGGACACGTTGATCTCCTCTTCGTGCCGCCGAGATGTGTATGAGCAGGAATCCCGGCTTCGCGAAAGTGCCGGTAGGTTGGACGAAGCCGTGGTCGCCTGGCGGAAGTGGTGGCGCGCGGACAGTGCCATCCACGTGGAGGACGACCGCGCTGCCTTAGCCACCGTGCGTATCATGTTCGATAACGACAGGGAATTGCTTGAACAGCGCGCCCTTCGCGATCAAGAACAAGCACAACGCGAATTGACCCGGCACCAACACACCGTGCTTCTCATCGCCTCGGCAAGCATAGCCCTCCTCGTTCTGGGCATCGTGCTTCTCTACACCAGTCGCCAACGCAACAAGCGAAAAACGCTAGCACTACGATTGGAACGAAGCCAAGCCTCAAAGCGGCTGGCCGAACTGCATACACGCCACAGCGCTAGCGAGGAGATGCACCGCCAACTCGGCAAAGGATTGGCCGCGTTGGAGCTCCGCACGACACTCGCACTAGCTAGTGTAGAAGACCCGATTGAGCACACCCGGCTCCGCACCATCAACCAACACAGCAAGGAGCTCATCGGCAGTTTGCGACGCATCACTTGGGCAATGGAAACCGAACAAAGCAGCCTTGCCGGCACGATCGACAATACGCTATACTATTCGGTAAACTACGCCGCCCAACATGGGCTTTCACTTCATGCCAACGTTCAACCCGAATGGCCGGACATGGAATTGGACAACGATCAACGCCGGGCGATCTTCCTGGTGGTGAAAGAAGCGTTGCACAATACGGTGAAGCACGCTAGAGCCGATCGGGTCGACCTCGACATATGGTACGACCGAGGTGTGCATGTGCGCCTCTCCGATAACGGTCCCGGTTTCCAAAGCCCCTCTCCAAGAGCAGGAAATGGACTTCGGAACATGCGCGCCAGAATAGAGAACCTCGGTGGAACGTTCATCATGGACAGCAAGGCAGGTGTGACCATTGCATTCCACATCCCCTTGGTCGCCGCACAGAACGAAAGTTCCACATTGGACACCCTATCGCGTTGAAACACTAGGTTGCACCATGCCATTGCGGCGCTTCATCCTTCTAATGCTCTACACGTGCTACCTGCTAGGCTTACGTGCGCAGTGGAGTGTATTCGATGGCGATTCGCTTGAACGTACCCTTCAACTCATGCAGGACGATACGAACAAGCTCATCCGTTGCGACCAACTGAACTGGTCCCGCATGCTTTCCACCGAGGGCGTACATACATTGGACCAAGCAGACTCCATCGCGCTCCGGCTAAGCAAAAGTGCCCAGCCACGCATCGCCGAGTACGGCGAATATCATTTGGGAAGGAACGCATATATGCGCGGCTACCGGGCGAAATTCACGCGGAATATGCCGTTGGCCGTCGAGCATTTCAAGCGGGCTTTAAGAGGCTCGCCATACACACCCGTGCCGCATGCGGACGCGCTCGACGGGCTGGGTGTGGTGCACCGGGCCATCCATCTTCCGGATCTCGCTCTCCACTACTTCATCGCCGAGCGCGATACGTTACTTTCCATGAAGAGCCCACCTCTGGAGAGTCTCCTACGTGCACGCATCCACGTGGCAGCGGCGCTACGCGATCTTGGCCGCTACGCCGAAGCGAGCGCCGAACTTCAAGCGTGTGACACCAATGTCATCAATTCTTCTCGCGCACTCTGGCATGTGGAACGGGCGATGCTATGCGCAGCCACCGGCGATACCCTTCGGGCTTTTCCGATATTGGCATATGCCGACGCCATCCTCGGTGGATCAAGCGAACAGTGGGACCGCATCCCGGTCCTTGAACCGACCGCTCGCCTATCGATCCAGGCTGGTCGTCTGCCCGAAGCCGTCGTCACCGCGCGACACTGTTTGGCCATCGCAGCAAGCAGCCGTGACCGCGCAGCCTGGTGCGGGTGTTCGGCGATCATGGGCGAAGCACACCTCAGGGCGGGTGATATCGCAATAGCGGAACGGGTACTGGAAACCACATTGGACACCGCGCGGAAGTACGGATACATCGGAATAAGCCGAGAAAGTGGGGATGATGGGGATATGGTACACGCCGCAGCGATCCTTGTGGAACTTCTGAAGAGGCAAGGGCGCACTGCTGAGGCATTGACCATGCTGGAACAATGGGCGGCTTGGAAGGACACGCTCTACCGGATCGAAGGCCGCGATGAGGTACTGCGGTCGGAACTGCAACAAGCTTACTTGAACGACAGCATCGCCGATGCAGCGCGTGTGTACACCGCCACGTTCGAATACCGCAACGCATTGGAATCGGTACGTTCCAAGCGAGACCGGTTGTTCGCCATCGGTGCCATAGCATTCATTCTTGTGCTCATCGCCGTGTATTTATTGGTGAACAGCCGTCGGCGAGAGCGCGAACTGGCCCACCACCAACTCCTGCAGAACGAACAACAACACGTGATCGACGAACTCCGGATGCGCGAGCAGATCTCCGAGGACCTGCACGAAGAATTGGGCGCGGGGCTTAGCGCGTTGAAGCTCTACAGCGACATGGACCTCGCGGAAGAAGCGGATCCGCGACGAAAACAACTGTTGCAAAGCCGGAGCGCAATGGCTGATGAACTCGTCGCCAGTTTGCGTCAGATCATCTGGACCATGAACAGTCCGAACACCAACGTCGAACAACTCGTGAACTACCTCGTGGACCATGCACACCTCTACTGCGCGCAGCATGGCTTGCGCTTGGCCACGCACGTGAAGGGCGATTGGCCGATCCACCTGCTTCGTCCCGAACAACGACGCAACCCGTTCCTGGCCCTGAAAGAGACCCTCGCGAACACGGTGAAGCATGCCCATGCCGATCGCGTGGAACTACGGATCACTTGGGAGAATGCATTGATCATCACTGTACTGGACAACGGCAAAGGCCTGAACGCACATCCGGACCGGCTGACGGGGAACGGACTTCGAACCCTGAAACGGCGCATTGCGGCCATCGGCGGAACGGTGGACATCAACGGTACCGAAGGCATGCGCGTGCAACTCCGCATTCCAATGGCCGCGGAGCTACAGTAACTAAAGTTCCCTTTCACCAACACGGCCTGCTCGCCAATTTCGCATCCATGGGAACCAATGCACTTCCATTCATCGGTCTGGTCGAAGATGATGCACGTGTGCGGGAAGCACTGCACATGATCCTCGGTACCGCCAAAGACATGGCGCTGGAGCGTTCTTTCGCCAATGCCGAAGATGCACTGGAACAGTGGACAACGAATTGCCCCGAAGTGGTGATCATGGACATCAATCTGCCGGGTGCCAGTGGGATCGACTGCGTGAAGGAATTAGCTGCGCGCTGGCCGAACACGCAGTTCCTGATGTATACCATGCACGACGATGACCAGCGGGTGTTCGATGCGCTGAAGGCCGGCGCGAACGGTTATCTCTTGAAGAGCGCGAAACCCCTGGAGATCTTGAACGCTTTGCGCGATCTGTTGCAAGGAGGAAGTCCGATGAGCGCCCCGATCGCAAGGCGCGTGGTGGCCCATCTAAGGCCTGCCCAGGCCAGCGAGCACCTCAGCGAAGCCAAACTCACCGACCGTGAACGCGAGATCCTGGAACTGCTCGCCGAAGGGCTGCTCTACAAGGAGATCAGCGCACGCATCGGCCTGAGCGAGGGCGCCATCAAGCAGCACATCCACCGGATGTACGAGAAGCTGCATGTGCAGAACCGGACCGAGGCGGTCAACCGGTTCTTCGGACGTTGAGCACTTCACCGTAACTTTTAGTGCAACCCACACCTTTCCAGCAGTGCGAGCTGCGTGGAACCATAGTTACGTTGTACAGTCCGCAGCATCGATCCACTTTCGTTGCCTATCGCGAACACATGAACAAACTACTTGCACACATTTTGCTGCTCTGCTGCATCGCCACACAGGCACAGCAATACGTTCCATCGGCCACCTTCGGTACGGATGGCGGCCTATCCATCGACCCAGGACCGGGAAGTGATGAATTCAACCACCATCATGCGCAGCCGGACGGGAACCTGGTGCTCACCGGAACCGGATACGACATCAATACGAACAGCTATCATGTTTCCATGCTGCGCATCGATCCGGAATGTGGTGCGGTCGATGAAACGTTCGGAACCTTGGGGACCGTTCAGCACTACCATCAAGGTCGTACGGTGTGCAAAGCGACCGCTCTCCAAGATGACGGAAAGATCCTGGGCTGCGGCATGATCGCTCCGGACAATTCGGGGAGCCAACAATGGCCCGGTGTGTTCCGCTACAATGCCGACGGTTCAGTGGATAGTACGTTCAATGGCACCGGATACCGGCGTCTGCAATTCGTGAATGGTGCGGGGGACTTCAACAAGGTGTGGGTGCATGCGGACAGTACCATCACCTGCGCCGGTGCGGGCTTCAATGGTCAACTGGGGGCGTACCGATTCACCCACGATGGCCAGTTGGACACCACGTTCGGTAATAATGGCGCGGCGTTCATCAACGCACCGAACTTCAACCTGAGCGGCGAAGGAAGCGGACTGCTTTTGCCCGATAGTTCGGTCATCTCGATCGTCATCGGAAACAACGGTTCCATCTACAACATCACCATGGCCAAGTTCGATCACGAAGGTGTTCCGGACAGCACCTTCGGCGTGAACGGTCTTGTGGTGAGCGGGATCGAAGCGCGCATGCAATACGCTCTCGGATCCGCACTACAGGACGATGGCAGGATCCTCGTGAGCTGCTACTTCGGCCAGAACTCCTTCCTCATGGCGCGCTTCATGCCGGACGGAAGTACCGATCTTTCGTACGGCACGAATGGGGTCAGTATCGTACCGATCGCTTTCGCTGAAGGACAAGGCATGGAGTTGCTTCCAGATGGTTCCACACTGCAGTTCGGACGACAGAATGGCGAAGGAACCGTGCTGAAACGTGACGTGAATGGCGCGGTTGTCAGCACCTTCGGCAGCGGCGGGTTCCAGGATGCGACCGTGCTCCCCTTGAACGACAACTTCATGGGTGGGTTCACGACCGCGACCGGTGCCATCATCGGGTATGGCGGTAGTACAGGAGGTGCAACATTCGTCGCTCGCATGGCTCCAATGGACCAAGCAGAGGTATTGCCTGTGATCAGCCTTGTGGATAACGCACTGCGATGCACTGGTGTCGGCCAGTTCGCGTGGTATCTCAATGGTGATCCCATCGAAGGTGAAACAGGCAACTCCATCGTTCCAACGGTGAATGGAACGTACACGGTGGTGCTTGCGCTTTCGGAGAATTGCCAATTCACATCGGCACCGTTCGACCTGTTGACCATCGGCTTGATGGAGCAGACCAGTTCGGCCGTGATCGAGGTCATCACAAACCCGGCGAGCGGAGTGCTCGTGGTGCATAACCATGGTGACCGGGTGAACTATGTGCTCTTCGATATGACCGGCAAACGCCTTGCCCATGGACTGCTAGGAACCGGACGGAACGAACTCCCGATCCAACACCTGAGCCAAGGCATCTATCTGTTCCGCGCAGAGAACGGATCACGCAGCAGCACTGACCGGATCATCGTGGAGTAATCCTTCGCAAAGGCACGTCTGGCGTGCATTCTTGACGCTCCATCCGCAAGGGGGTATAACAAAGGTTATACCCCCTTGACACGTTCAACAGGCTTTGGATCTCGGACTTTGGTACACGGAACCAGACCACTGGTCCATCCACTGCCATGCAACGCCTCTCCTTCCGCCCTGCGATCCTTGTGATCAGTTGCCTCTTGCTCACGCTTCAAGGCTTCGCACAGTCCGCATGGGTGCCGGGCGAAGTGCTTGTTCTCCTGAAGAAGGACGCGCGCATCAGCGATGTGCAACGCGAATTATTGGCCGTGATGCCTGCGCGCATGGCGATCAAGGAAGCAAAGCCACTTGGCAAGGAATCGCGCTACCACAAGATCGTTGTGGAAGGCGCAGGGGTCCCGGACAAAGACTTCGAGAAACTCATCGCGCGGATGCAGGGGGTCGAGGCCACTTCATTGAACTATAGGCTGAAGTTCTACGCAGAGCCGAACGATGCCCAATATGGCACGCAGTGGAACATGGACGACATCAACGTGGAAGCCGTGTGGGACTTCACAACAGGCGGTACCATGGCCAACGGAAAACGCATCGGAGTGGGCATCAGCGATGAAGCGATCCAGACGGACCATCCGGATCTGGAGGACAACATCTGGCCCAATAGCCCCGCACAGACCGGCGCTTCCGAACACGGCACCGAAGTCGCGAGCGTTGTAGGTGCAGTAGGTAACAACGCCCTAGGGATAGCTGGTGTGAACTGGGATGTGGAAATCCTCTCCGGCACCGACCTCAGTGACCTTTCCGAGGTCGTCGAACAATTTGAACTCGCCATCAGTTTGCGCGAGCAATTCAACAACACGAACGGCGCAAGCGGATTGATGGTCGTATCCATGACCGCTTCTTGGGGATCAGACAATGGGGAGGCGTGCAACGGATTCAGCTTCCCGCTATTCGCCGAAATGGCCGACGCGGGTATCATTCTAGTGGCCTCCGGACCGAATGAACCGATCAGCATTGAATCGGGCACCGACTTCCCCGCGAACTGTGCACTCGCCGAACACTTGGTGGTGACCAGCTACGGACCCAGTAACGAAACACCGTACGCCTTCGGACCCAACACCGTTCACTTGCTCGCACCCGGTGTGGAGATCCCGGTCGCGACCACCACGAACGCCTTCGCGGTAGTGGATGGCAACTCCTTCGCGATACCCACCGTGGCCGGTGCCATCGCGTTGCTCTACTCCATTCCCTGCCAAGGTTTCGCGCAGCTGGTGATGGATGATCCCGTGGCCGCACGCACCATGGTGAAGAACGCGATACTGAACAACACGGCACCCTTCCCCGGTGGCAACACCCTTACCATCACCGGAGGAAAACTGGATGTACACGCTGCCTATCAGTCACTAATGGCGCAATGCCCGGCGTGCGATACGGTCACTGTTCAGCTGAACACTTCAGCAGGCAATGCCGCGCAATACACCTTGGTGAACGGCATCGGCGCCACTCTTGCGCAAGGCACTGGTGATGAGTTCCAGATCTGTCCTGGAGAGGGTTGCTTCAACGCCACCATCGTGGATGGCGCTTCACAACCGCTCAATGGCACCTACAGCGTCTCCTCTGATGGCGAAGTGTTCCAGAGCGGCACTATCGTGAACGGCGAACTGACCTTCGACTTCGGCCAGGTCACCAATGGCTGCACCGACCCAAACGCCAACAATTACGACGCCGCTGCCACCTGTGACGATGGCAGTTGTTGCTCGCAGAACACGGTGACCATCGTGCTGACCGCTCAAGAGACCGTCGCCAACGGAACAGCGCTGATCCACGTGGAAGCCGCCAGCGGTACGCTCTTCAATGGACCAGTGACGATCGCACACGATGCAACATCCGATATGAGCTACGCCCGGACCACCGTTTGCGCACCTTCTGGATGCCTGACCGTGCTGGCTCAAGAGAACGATGTACCGCTCGGTCCGAACGTCTTCGTATACGTTCCCGCTGGACCCATCCAAGATGTCGCTTTCCCGACCGGCCAGTCCTCCACGTTCGCAGTAGGTGTGCAGGCGATCGAGACCTGCGATGGGATCGACAACAACTGCGACGGCGTCGTGGATGAGGACTTCATCTGGTACGTGGATGCCGACGGCGATGGATGGGGCGTTGCCAGTACGGAGCAGATATATTGCATCGCACCGGGCAACGGCTATTCGCAACAAGCTGGTGATTGTGACGACAACGACGACACCGTCAATCCCGGCATGCAGGATGCATGCGCTGATGCGGATGGCCTGGATAATGATTGTGACGGGGCCATCGACAATGGTGGTTTGCAGATCTGGTACCTGGATGCCGATGGTGATGGTTTCGGAAGTGCCGCTACCATCGCTTGCACGCCTCCAGCTGAACATGTAGCGAACGACGGCGACTGTGATGATCAAGACCCGGCTATATCGCCCATCGCAACAGAGATCTGCGATGGCCTGGACAACAACTGCGACGGGGTGATCGATGAAGGCTTCACCTGGTACACCGATGCTGATGGTGATGGTTATGGTGACGACGCCACAGCACAGAACACGTGCAGCCCGCCGCTAGGTGCAGTCCAAGTCGGTGGTGATTGCGACGACAACGATCCGACCCGTTCCTCCTCGGCTACGCTCTATGTGGTCTCGGACCTCAGTGCGGTCGGGGGATCGGCCAATTATGTATTCACCCAAGGCAGTGCGGTGATCACCGGCGAAGTCGTTCTCCAGGAAGACCCCGAATTCGAGGAAGCTACCGTCGGTATCGTCTCCGAATGCCTCGTGAACGGATGCTTCTCGATCACCGTTTCCCCGAACAATGTCCAACTAGCGGAAGACGCTTACGTGGAGTTCTCCACCGACCCCGGCAACTTCGAAATGTTCTCCATCAGCACTGGTTTCTTCGGGTCCAACGGCATCGCCGATGCTGAACTCTGCGACGGACTTGACAACGATTGTGATGGTGAAGTGGATGAGGACTTCCGCTGGTACACGGATGCGGATGGTGACGGCTTCGGCGACGAGACCACCATGCAGATCTCGTGTAGCCCTGTGCCGAACGCCATACAGATAAGCGGTGATTGCAATGATGCGGACCCGAACCTGACCACGCTCGGCGCGCCTTGTAACGATGGTGATCCTGCGACCAACAACGATAGCGTCCGGAACGATTGCACCTGCCTCGGTTTCTTGCCCGGTGAATGCCCTCCCGGGGAAGTGGCGGATTGCAATGGCAACTGCGCGCCGGAGGAATGGATCGGCGATGGTTTCTGCGATAACGGCTCATTCGAGCATAATGGCAATGCCATCTTCTTCGATTGCCTGACCTACTTCAATGATGGTGGTGATTGCGATAACCCTTGCGTAGCGGAAGTGTGCGATGGTCTTGACAACGACTGCGATGGACAAGTGGACGAAGGTTTCCTCCATTTCGCGGACAACGACGAAGATGGTTTTGGAGATCCGAATTCACCCGTAGCGTGCCAAACTCCAGGCTCCGTGGGGAACAACTCGGATTGCGATGACACCAATGCCGCACTGTTCCCGGGAGCACCTTGCAGTGACGGCAATGCTTGTACCAACAACGATCTACTGGATGCCAACTGCCAGTGCATAGGTGGTTCGCCAACGGTCTGCGATGATGGTGACCCTTGCACGATCGATTCTTGTGACCCTGCCACCGGTTGTGTCTTCATTGCAGCCCCAGCAGGCACTGCTTGTGATGATAATGACCCTTGCACCGTGAATGACGTTTGTTCCGGATCAGGTGTATGTGCAGGTACTCCGGTGACCACGGACACCGATGGGGATGGCGTGCTCGATTGTTCGGATAACTGTCCGAACATGCCCGGCGTGATCGGTTCAGCATGCGACGACGGCAACCCCGCTACGATCCTTACTCAGATCAACGCATCGTGCATGTGCGCCTTGGTCCCAGGAAGTACTGGTACCGTTGAGGTTGGCGTTGAGGATGAGTTCACCTACTTCGCACCGGGTGCACCTTTGGTCGCGGGAGCACGTGTGGTGATCAGCGATATGATCACCGGCGTGGTGTACGCTGATGGATACAGCGGTGCGGACGGTGTGTTCACCGCGCTGAACGTACCGATCGGCTCCCATGCCATCACGGTCAGCGAACCCATCCACGCCACGCATCAGGGCACCTTCACCTTGGCCCCGAACACCACGTTGAGCCTGCGCATATTCATCTCCCGAGTGGGGCCGCAAGATTCAGACGGAGATGGGTTCTTCACACCGAACGACTGCGACGATTCGGACCCGGCGATCCATCCGGGCGCTACGGAGACATGCGACAACGTGGACAACGATTGTGATGGCTTCATCGATGAGGGCATCTTCCTGTGGTACATCGATGCAGATGCGGATGGCTTCGGCGACCCTTCCACCCCTGCTCCATCCTGCACACCGATCTTCGGCTATGCCCAGAACAACCTGGATTGCGACGACACGGAACAGACCGTGAATCCCTTCACCACGGAATACTGCGACGGTCTCGACAACGACTGCAACGGTATCGTGGATGATGTGCCGGACAGCGATGGTGACGGCCTAGATGACTGCGCCGACAACTGCCGTTACCTGCCAGGCCAGATCGGTGACCCGTGCCCCCTCAGCGGTGATCCATTGGCACCGCTTGGCATCATCAACCCGGCTTGCACCTGCTCGGTGGCCTGCTCCCAGAACATCCTGATCGACCTCCGTACCGATCTGAACAGTCAGGAAGCTTCCTTCATCATCCGCGATGATGTCTCTGGTCAGGTGCAGTGTGTAGGGAACGGATTCTTTCCCGGGATCACCACTCCCATTGTGTCGGATTGCTGCTTGCCAGAAGGCTGCTTCAAGCTGGAGGTTTACGATAGTGGAGGAGATGGCTTCGTGAACGGTGGCTACCAGGTCCGTGAGGCCGGACCCGATGGTCGAAGGATCATCGACAACTTCGGCAACTTCCAAGCGGGTAGTTCCAGCGCCATGAGCGACCCGTCCTCTTTCTGTCTACCGATCGGTACCGATGGCACCATCTTCAGCAGTTGCGATAAGCTGGATTGGGTGAACAACAAGTTCATCGTGGCTCGGGCGAACCCGCTGGTATCGGCTCAGTTCGGTGTGACCAACACGACCAGTGGCTATGAGTTCTGGTTCTTCGACCCCAATGGCACATACAGTTATCGCCGTTTCCGCAGCCACGCCGCGAGCGATGGTTTCGGATCGGGGGCTACTCGTGCCTGCCACTTCAAGGTGAATGGATGGATCAATACCGCTACTACACCACATCTCCCAGCCAACGTGCTGCTCAACGTACGCGTCCGCGGTCGCGCGAACGGCGAGGAGCTTCCATTCGGGCCCACATGCCTGTTCAAGATCGATGCGGTACGCGCTGCATGCCCACTCGTACACTTGCAGGATGACCCTTCCAACCCGGAAGACTTCAGCTGCGGGGTGATCCGCCAATGGGGTGGTTCCAACAGTGCCAGCAACCGCATCGTGGCCAACCCACCGCAACCCATCCCCACCGTTGCCAGCAACATGGTCCGCTATCAGTTCCGCTTCCGGATCCCGGGTGAAGGAATTTGCCTCGTTCGTCCACCACAGACCAGTGCACGGATACACTTGAACTGGAACAGCGGCACCCTGCTCGAGTGCAGCAAAACATACGAGGTGGATGTGCGCGTGAGTCTGGATGGTGGCACCACGTGGTGCTTCGGTCCACCGACCGCAGTTCAAAGCGCTGCTTGTGCAGAAGGCGAACCATGGGGCCGCATCTGCAATGTCACCGTACAACCGTGTGGAACGCAGGTCTCCTCCGCGTTGCTCATCAACGATGGTGACCAGAACGACATGTTGATCTTCCCCAACCCGAACAACGGCCGATCGATGATGTTCTCGTTCGCTGGATCGATCAACACGACAGAAGCTACCATTGAATTCATGGCGATGAACGGATCGATCGTTGTTCAGCGTCGCGTAGGCCTGGAAGAAGGGGTCAGCAACTTCAGTATGGACCTTGACAGTGGTCTTTCCAATGGCATCTATCTGGCGCGGGTGCAATTGGGCGACCGCACCTTCGTCCAGCGCGTCGTGGTGCAGGAATAAGCCGGCCCAACTCGCACGGAACGCCCTGGCTCAACGGTCAGGGCGTTCTTCTTTCCCTGAGGAACCGTTCATACTGGATGACTCCGTGAAGAGCTGTCCACGCAACAATAACAGCCGACATCGCCCTTGTGCAACAGCCTGACGAAGGATGTCCTCTTGCTTCGCATGGGTGAAGTGCCCCAGTGATCCGAGATCTGAGCCCCACACCAAAACCTCAACTCGCGCGTGTGAGTGAACTGGGCTAATGACCAGATCGACATTTGAAGGCAACGGCCCGACTGTCCCTGAAAAAGCTGCCTGGCCGACCATCCGACCTGTTGCAGAACTGGTTGGAATGGACTTGTCCGCGTAATTAGTGCTGGAGACGAAGAGATACGGGTCGTGCAGCACAGCCATGCATCCGAATGTCCGTATTCACTCCTTCACCACCTGCATAACGTGTCCTTCCGCGGTCCGCAGGAAATACACTCCAGCTGGCAGCGAGCTTAAGTCAATGGTATT
>Ga0209097_10001677_pt1 | contig 18735 bp, 10 predicted proteins | sample AD_UKC052_MetaG_FD_184419 | JGI IMG/M metagenome (GOLD analysis project Ga0209097, IMG submission 184419) | Active sludge microbial communities of municipal wastewater-treating anaerobic digesters from USA - AD_UKC052_MetaG (SPAdes) (version 2) | ecosystem: Engineered > Bioreactor > Anaerobic >... | reverse complement strand
TCGCCATTCCTTGTTCCGCTCGGATGGCTTTGAGCTTACAGGATCCGTGTTCAGTTTGTAAGGTTCAAAAATCTTGCACTTTGTGGCCGTTTTTCACGATTCGGCCACTGATTGCACAACGGTTACGCTAATTGTACACTACTTCCGCAATTTTGATTGACTATGCTTCATTTGACCAGGCTAAATTGCCATGAATAACTCCAAATATGATTGGAATCATCTTTTATCCTGAATTCAGCATCATGTTGGCCAGCTTGGAGGTTCGGAAGCCAGCTAAAAGTAAATTCAAATAACCTGCAATAATACCCATCTGAAGCGACGGCTATTTTCAATGAATCATTCAGTATGGCAATATCATCAATATATAATTCTACTCTTGAATATAGATTATCTTCATCACACGTTTCTGAAGTAAAATCCATAAATTTTGGCGTCATAGTAATTCGTATTCCCCGAGAATGAACCATATCATCCTTTCTCAAAAAATCCTCGAGATTCTCAGTCGGAAATGGTGCATAAAAATCCACAAAATCCGGTTGTAAAAGCTTTCTATTTCGGGTATTTTCGATCTCAAACAGTATAAGTTTTATCAGTTGATTATTTTTTGTAGAAAATTGACCATTATAAGCCAGCCCAAGAATCAAAAATAAAATACATAAACCTAATATCATATATGATTTTTCACATCTATCGCGCATCGATGTCGCCTCCATTTCTGTGCGGCGGATTTTGAGGGCGTTGATATGGATATAATGCCACAGAAATTCCATCATTCTTAACACTCCATATATTCCCAACTAATAGTCCGTTGAAATATACGCCTCCCCCAGAATCTCCTTTGTTTATAACATTGATTGGGGTGATAACCGTGATTGCCCCTATTTTAAGATTTGACACATCCGATATAGTTCCTTGTATACTGGTTATCTTACTATTCATATCATCAAAAAAGATAATTTCAACAATATCTCCTTTTTTAAGGTCATTAATGAGACGACTAGGCGCTACTATTGCTGCAGAATTACTTATTGGATCAGGAACCCACATTAACCTTGATTCTGCGTTTTTTGAAAGTGGTTTTACAGGATCACCAATTGGATAAGAAATGTCTACTTTTTGATATTTAGTTTCAGAGTCCAATACCAAGTAATTCTTGGAATCTTGTTGATAATGATTATGTGTATAGACCGTGTGATTACCGGGTTCATCAAGAAGACTTGGATCATCAACCACAGTGCCTAACGATGAATGACTGCCATCCATAAATAAGATTTCTACAGTTTCAGCTATGTGAGATTGAAATGTGATTCCATTCGAATCAGCACAATGTGGATTACCCGCGCTGCATCCTACATCATGTCCACTGATATCAACAAATTTTAATGGGTTGTTGTTTACATAGGCATATCTATCAAACGCCCCATTACCCTGCGACGCCACCGGGATGATGGTATCGGGCGAAATGAACCTTCCCAGTGTACTGGAGTAAAATCTTGCGCCGTAGTCCATTAATCCAAAGCCGCTTTCGGTCCGCTGACCGGTGAACCCGAAGTCCGTGGTGCTGGTGGCCCCGTTGGACCAGCGCACCTCGCCAAAGGGATTATACCGCGTTTGCGCAACAACCGAAACCGTGCTGGTGCTGGTCAACAGCAGGCTGGCGCTGCCCAGGTGATCTGTGGCAATGTAGGTCATCTCGCCGCCCATTTGTTTCACCGCCACCCGTTTGCCGCCGAAAAGGTAGTACTTGGTTTCCTTTAGAACAGGATATTTGGAATAACGGTACACGAAATAAGTTGACCATCCTGATTTATTGCCTGCGGCATCCATGGTTCGCAAACGCAAGTAATAAATCCCGTATGAAAGGTTGGTTGGGCTGTAACTTGAACCAGACTGGTTTGTGGCGTTGTTTTCACCTGCTGAATCCGCCCCCCAATAGACATAATATTTAGACACACCGCTCAGGTTATCGGATGCGCCGGTCCAATTGAAAGTAGGGGCGCTCAGGGTTGTCCAGCCATTATTCGCAACCCCATGCGACTCGGTAATCCCTGTGGGTTGGATTGGATTTGTTGTATCGTATCGGAATGTAAATTTGGTAGCCCAGTCAGCAAATTCGCCGTAGGCAATATTATATGTCTTGATGCGTAAATAATATGTGCCCTGTGTAACTGTACTGGCAGAAAACGTGGTTCCACTCTGTGAATAAGTTGAAGTTCCGTTTGGATCTGTGCCAAAGTAAACATAATAACCATCAACGCCGCTGTCCAAACATGCCCCTCCCCATCTAAATGAAGGCGCATTATCAAAATTCTGCCAAACCCCATTCGCAACAGAATGCGTTTCATTCACCCAGGTTGGGTTTCGAGGATATGGACATGGATTGACAGTTGGGATGGGTTTGAGGGCAGCCTGTTCACTCTGTGATTGTTCTAACTCGAGATTCGAGCCTTGAACATTTTCTGATATATTTCGTGAATCCTCTGAAACAACATCACCTGATTCAGATTCGGATGGATTCCCTGAAGCCATGAACTGATTGCCTAAAAGTTGGCTGGTGCTATCCCATTGTTTTTCATAAATCCCGCCAATATAAGCGGTGGTCTTTTCAAACACCACCGTCCCTGTGGATGTTTTCTCAATTTCCAACAGGCGGTTTCCATCTCCATCATACACAAACGTCGTCTGGTAAGTCGTGCTGCCCTGGCTCCAGGTCACCTTCTTCAAGCGGTTATCCGGTGTCCAGTCCTGAGTGTAGGTGATTCCGCCCTCGGTGCGCAGTGTCATGTTGCCGTTGACGTCATAAACATAATTCGTTCCGGCGCCGGTTGATGTCGCCGCATGAGGGTGCGAAGGGGAATAATCATAGTTGCTTTGGATGCCATTGGTGGTGCGGATATCCAGGTTACCTGCCTGGTCATACGAGAACGACTGCGAAATTCCAGTCACTGTGGCCACAGTTGAGGCTGAAGCAGATGTCAGGCGGTTTGCGTAATCATAACCAAACGAAATGGTCTGGCTGCCACTTTGCATCACGGCAGATTGATCCATAATCGCCGCAATATTCCCAACCGCATCATATGTAAAGCCCATTTTCAGCAGATTTCCACCGGTGATGTTATCTGTACCCACAGATATCATTGAAAGCCGTCCGCTCTGCTGCGTATCCGGGTAATAAGAATAGATACTGAAAATGCCGCTGCCCTGCTGCATTTTTTCCATGCGTCCCTGGCTGTCATAGCGCAGGCTGCTGATCAGAGAGCCATTCATGTCGCTGTTCAAGCCGGTGGGCAGCTGGCTGCGGTTATAGCTGGTATCCACCTTTTCCCCATCCGGGTAAACCAGGCGGGTCATCATGTCCGCCCGGTTATAAACGAATTGGGTGGTGAAGGCTTCAAAGCCCAGCCTGCTCAGATCGCGCGTCTCGCGGGTCACACGGCCGCGTTCATCGTAGCTCCAGGTCACCATTTCGGTCTGCGTGCTCGAAAGCCTGGCATCGCTCATGCTGGTGCGCTGGCCAATCGGGTTTGTGATGGCCAATGACACAGTTCCAGTCGGAACACTGTAAGTCACAGTGCTTTCATCATAACCGTAAAAAACGGTGTTGGTGGTGTCATCCACAGACTGAGCGGGGCAGATATGGCTGTCCTGTGGGTACAGTTTCTTCTGCTTCATGCGCATCAAATGATCATAATACATGCAGATGGTGTTATGGAGCGCATCCTCCTGGCGGATCATATTGCCAAGCGGGTCATAACTGTAACTCCAGGTACCCATATCCGGGTCCGTCATGCCCACCTTGCGCCCGGCGCGGTCATAAGAGATGGTCGTGCTGGCAAAAGCAGTGCCGTCCGTCCCCACCTGCCAGACAGTCGTGAGCTGGTTGGCCAGGTTATACGTATAGTACATGGTGGTGCCGCCCTCCGATGAGGCCGGATTCACACGCACCGTTCTTCCCAGTAAATCTGTATAGCTCTTCTGAGTCTGACCTTTCCCATTGGTTGTGGAAACCACAGAGAAATAACCGCTGCCTGCCAGCAGCCCGCTCCCCTGTTCAAAGCTGTAAGTATTGGTAGCCGTGACCCCCGAAGGATCCGTCACGGTTGAAACCCGGCCGCGCGCATCATAGAGGGTGGTCGTCACCGTTGAAAAATTCTGCGTTTGCAAAGCTGTACCCGTTCCGGATACGGCCCGGGGAACAGACTGTTTCCACAGGCGTCCCATATTGTCATAGGCATAGTCTGTCACAATGGTGTTCAGCGAGCCGTCAGAGAGCTGATTCAGCACCTGGGATTGAATCATCAACCCCTGTCCGCTGTACAGGCGCACTTCCCTTGAGTAATTGCTGGCATCCAGCCACTGCCGCCGCAGCATGGAAAATGGCTTTGCATCATTATAGATAATCTGCAGGTAAGAACCTTCACCTGTCACAACGCCATAATCGCAAACTGTTGCGCCATCACCCGGTTTGCAGATGCGGGTCAGGCGGCCCAACGTATCATACTGTGCCCTGATTTTAGTGGCAGCTCCATTTGGACCGGTTTCCGAATCAGGCAGGCCAAACTGGGTGTTATAGGTCCAGGTGGTTGTCTGGTTGGCCGGGTTTGTTTCCGAAATCAAATATGTGTGAAAACGGTCATCATACACAAAGGTGGTATCCAGCGGTGTTCCCTGATCCACCACAGGGTTTGCCAGATCGAGTTCCGAAGAACCCTTATCCGGATACACCCGCTGTTTTGTCAGGTTTCCCCAACCATCTGCATACTCAAATGTGGTATCCTGGAAATATTTCAAGTTCCCAACGATATCCAGCAGGGTCCGTTTTCGGATCAAATAACCATCCGCGTCATAATCGGACACAGTTTCCGTCAGAAGGTTATCCACCGACCTGTTGCATCCAGAGGTGCTGTAATCGCATTCATATACTCGGGATGATTTGTTCAATCCAACAATATACTTGCTGGCATCTGTCATGCCATAATATTCATTGACGCTGCTGTTGGTGTACACCCAGCTTGTATAGCTGGTATCTCCCACAGCCGTGGTCGATGTGGTCACCTCACCCATTTGCACAAAGAAGCCGTTTACCAGGGTTCCGCCGTATTCATAGGTTTTCAAATTGCGCAAAGCATGGGTGGTGGACGGGTCATAGGAATATGAAGTGGCAGAAACTGGTCTTGTCCAGTTGATCTCCATTCCGGTGAATGGATTCACCGCCACTCCATCGGTGTAACTGGATACAGGTACAACAATCTGGTTTGAATACAGGCTGTCGCTGGCGTATGTCGTTTCATTACGGGAAACCAGGAGGTGATTGGCATCGTAACTTTCCACCTTCCAGGCCTGCCCTTTACGATCATCGTCCTGGTAAAACCAGGTGGTGGCGGTGCTTTGATCCGGGAAGGTTACCGTCACAAAAGAATGCCCGCGCGCCTCACCCCAGGCTTCGCTGTATGGGTTGGTGGTACCGGCGCTGGCAGAAATTTCTGGTGAATTGACCCGGAAATTTCCATATGTATATGAAACCGTGGTCGTGGTATTCAGGACCAGATCCACGTTCAATTGGGATGAAACACGGTTGATTGTAACCAATGGTTCAACGGAAATAGCGCCAATGGTGCATGAAGAGCAGAAGAATTTTGGACGGGCCTGTCTGGCATTTACTGGAAGCTGGATAATATCTGAATAGGTTCCCCAGGACTCAAATGCATATGAGTTTCCTGTTGCAACCGCACCAGTCCCGCCATCCAATTTAAACTGGTAGGTGCCGGATTTGGCCCCCACATTTACTGTGATCTTATAATATCCGCCAGGCTGGAACGTTGTCTTAAGCGTTCCAAGGTCGCCAACGGGTACACCTAAATATTCATCCAGGTAAATTTCCCCGGTATAGGATCGTCCTTCATGGGTGCCCACCAATTTGGATGATTTGGCGCTGCTTACATTGGGATCGCTGTCTCGCGTGGATGCATAATTGAAATACACCACCCCGCCATATCCGTTGGTGGCGCTGGCAAGGTGCATTTTATCCCCATAATAGAAATTCACCGGCTGGTAGTTATACATGTTTCCAGCCCCATATTCAGTCACTGTGGCCAGGGCTGGGGTTTTTCCTGTCCCATCCGTCCGCCAGGTGAAGTCCGTATAGATGGAATTGTAACTATAGCCCAGGGCGTAATGCTTCAATTCAGTCTCTTCATTCGGGTGGTCGCTGTCCAGTTTTCCGATAATCCACACATCGGTCAGCAAATCGGTGATATAGAGAACGCGGGAGGTTTCATTTGTCCAGGCGGTGTCAAAATCTTTGCGGTCCTGAATATTGCGGTCAAAACGGATGTAATACAGATTGTCTGGATAATTTATGGTTTGCAGATAGACAGCCATATCCATATTAAAGCCATTCTGGCAGCCCTGGCTGTTATACTGCTGCTGATGGTTGTAGGTATATGTCATGGCGCGGCTATCGCCCATTTTGGGGTCTACCACCTTTGTCAATGACCAGCGCCAGATGGCTGCGGTTACCGTACAATTGCTGGCACCGTAAATCTTGGATGGATAATATGCCCGGTCCTGGAATTCATACTTGTTCCCCTGTTTATCCCAGACGAGCCAGTATGAAGTATCTCCACCTGCATAACCGCCCACGTCGCCATGCGAGTGATAGCGCCGTATCCGCAAGAAGCTCTCGTCGGAGGTGCGGTAGTCGATGGTTTCAGTGCTATTGTCCTGGTCCTGGATGCGAATCAATTCATAGCTCGCGCCGTTCAGGGTCAGGTTGAAAGTATCATCCCCATCAGAGCCATTGTCGTTATCATTACCTTCTTTGGTCCAAAAATCCGGCGTGGCGTGCATGCTGCGCTGGATATACCCGGCGCCCAGCGACCAGCCCATCCCCACCCAGGAGGCCTGCGCGCGGGAATTGGAACTGTCCACCACCTGGCTGCTGTAGCTGAGCGAAAGGCTGGGCTGCAGGCCGCTCGGTCCCGGTGGAACCCACAGGGGATATGAATAGCTGGCTCCACCCGAAAACTGCGAAACCTGAAAGCTCTTCATGGTTGGAGCAGTGGCCGTTTCCCAATCCTGCTTTCCCAGGCTGATGGAGGTCAGGTGATCAAGGGTGCCAACGACCACTTTCCGATCCACATCCACCATGCTTGGAATCGGGATCCATGTATTTTGGTCAATATCATAATAGAACAGGTTCAGCGTCTGTTCTCCCCCATTGACCTGTTCAGGATCATAGGCCACTTCAATGGTGAAGGGCTTTTCGAATTTGTGAATCTCTTCTTTTTTCTCTTTTCCAGTGGCAACGATATCAAAGGGCGCAAAGCCCAAATTGCGCGAGAATTTTTCCTGCTTGCTGATGAGATTGACGCGCACAGAAGCGTCTTCTGGCATCACGCCTTCAGGAAAACGGATTTGTACTTTTGATTCCAGTGCATCGATCTCACCGCCCTTTTGATTCAAGTCGAATACCTCGGCGGCATAAACCAGCAGAGAACTGCCAGTCAAAGTCTCTTTCTCGCTTAGAACACTGGCAGTAAATTCAATTTTGCCCCTTGCTTTTTCATCTGCCAGAAAAGTGAGCTCTCCCGCATATTTAAAATCATCCAGGTGAACCACATTCCCTTTATCTTTAAGAATTTGTTCTTCACTGATGCCCTGAGGGATAAATTCTTTGGGGAATTCCAATTCGAAAGCCAGTTTCGTTTTTTCAGCATCAATTTGCCCGCCTGGAACAAATTCCCATCTTACGGTGATATTCTGCCCCGGCAGCACATATTCTGCATCTGTGGTCAGGGTCAGGTGATTGCCTTCATCAGCTTCGAACTGTTCCTCTGATCTGGGCGCTTCAATAGGAATTTCGATTTCGGGTGCCGGAACTACCGTTTCTGTGGGAACAACTTCCGGGGTTGCCGTTGGCTCCAATGGCACAACTGTTTCGGTTGCAGCCGCTTCGCTGGTGGGTTCCGGCGTGGGTGTGCTTTCAACCTTTTCCGCCACAGGCACAGAGACAGCCTGTGTAACTTTGGAAAGGGAATCAACGCCAAAGGGAAGAACTGCATTGGCAATTAAAACGATGACTGTGACAAGTGATGCAATATGCTGCATTGTGAAGAGCCCTTCATGATGAAAAATATGTGGTTGTTTTTCTGGTTTTGGAAACGGAGAGATTACCCACCAATAAAAGTTTCCGGCACATATTTTACCGCTTCAGGAAAGAAAATGTCAAGTATATAGTAAGTATTACTAATTAACCCTCTGCCATCCATCATGACAAAGAGGAAAAAAGGGGCATTACAGGTTTTCCTGCACGTTTGCATCGCTTTCTTTTTTTGAAGGTAATCAATTAATAACCGCATGGATTGAGCCCGCTATCCCTATAATTCTCAGCGAGCGCTCTGTTCGGGTTTTCTTCAAGTCAGGCTATGTAATCCCGGATTCCGATCAATGGTCATTGCCTCGCCGCTTAATGCCCGTCAAAAATTGAGCATCTATCTGACGTTCTACAACCAGGAATGGCCGCACCAATCGCCCGGATACCGAACTCCGGCTGATGTCTATCATCAGCCAGGCTCAGCCTATGAGGACACGACTTTTCCACCCTAAAAGAGGTGGAAAGGAGAAACGCACCTTAAACATCCCCGAATTTTTGTTGAAAAACCTGTACCACCCCATTGAGCCATTTTCAATCACCCAGGATCAGGTATTTTTCATCATATTGACGCTAGTTACACCCCTCAAACGAAACACAATCTGGCACGACTGGTCCAGATATTATAATTTGAATTATTATAATGGTGGTTATATTATCCCCCGTGAACTAAACCATCATTAGTTCTGTAAAATCCCGAATCAAAACAAAACGGTAAGTCAGATTATCCTTGAAATCACAAGACAATGCTGTGATTAATAATGGATTTTTGGACAAACTTTCCCTAAAAAACCATGTGTTGGCAGATATTCATTGTCAAGAACCACCTGAAGGGAGTGAAAAATGGCCTTGAAACATTTATCAAGGCCATTTTCTTCGCGATTTTCGTGATTCTGTTGTAGAAACCTCAAAATAAACGGGGTATATCTCAAATTTGGACAAACTTTATTATCAAATCGCGTTAAATTTGGACAAACTTAATTTTCCCAATAATTTTGGACAAACTTAATTATCAGTTCACACAAAATTTTTATGACCCATCCACCCTTATTCGACCGTCACCGACTTGGCCAGGTTGCGCGGCTGATCCACGTCGAGGCCGCGCAGCGAGGCAATGTGGTAGGCCAGCATTTGCAGCGGAATGACCGTGACCACCGGACTGAGCAGCCAGGGGGCCGACGGCACCCACAGCACATGGTCGGCCAGGCTGGCGATGCGCTCGTCGCCTTCGGTGGCCACGGCCACCACCCGGCCGCCGCGGGCGCGCGCCTGCTCAATCTGGCTGATCATTTTTTCGTGCCAGGGGTCCTGCGGCGCCAGCACGATGACGGGCATATCCTTATCCACCAGGGCAATGGGGCCGTGCTTCATTTCGCCGGCCGGGTAGCCTTCGGCATGGATGTAGGAAATTTCCTTGAGCTTCAGGGCGCCTTCGTAGGCAATGGGCATGTTGATGCCGCGGCCCAGGTAGAGGGATGAGCGGGTGTCTTTGAGCTGGTGGGCCACCGCCACCACATCGGCTTCGCGATCCAGGCAGCGCCCCACCAGGTCAGGGATGAGGGCCAGGTCTTTGATCAGGCTGCGGCGGGCATCCAGATCGAGGGTGCCGCGCAGGTCGGCCAGAACCACGGCCAGCATGTAAAGATCCACCAGTGGAGCGGTGAAGGCCTTGGTGGAAGCCACGCCGATTTCAGGGCCGGTTTGCATGGAGATGTAGCCATCGGCGATGCGCATGGCCTGCGAGCCGATGGCATTGACGATGGACCACAGCATGGCGCCCTTGCGGCGGGCTTCTTCCATGGCGGCCAGGGTGTCGGCGGTTTCACCCGACTGGCTGATGGCCAGCACCACCGTGTTAGGGGTGAGGATGGGGTCGCTGTAACGGAACTCGGAGGCAATGTTGACCTCCACGGGGATGCGGGCGATCTTTTCGATGAGAATTTTGCCCACCATGCCGGCGTGGGCGGCGGTGCCGCAGGCGGTGATGAAGATTTTGTCGATTTGCCGGGCTTTTTCAGGGGTCAGATTCAACTGCGGCAGGCGGATGAGGTCTTTTTCGTAGTCCACGCGGCCGGCCAGGGTGTCGGTGAGGGCGCGCACCTGTTCGTGGATTTCCTTCTGCATGAAGTGGCGAAATTCGCCCTTTTCGGCGGAAACCGGGTCCCAGGCCACGGTGGTGACCTGCGGGCGCACTTCGCGCCCATCGAGGGTGGTGATGCGGGCGCCGGCGCGGGTGATGACGGCCATCTGGCGGCTTTCAAGGAAGGTCACCCTGCGGGTGTGTTCGAGGATGGCGGGGATATCCGAAGCGACAAAGGTTTCATCCTGGCCAAAGCCAATGACCACGCCGCCGGCGTTGCCCATGCGGGCAGCCACAATTTTATCGGGTTCGGATGCCGAAAGGACCACAATGCCGTGAGCGCCCTTGAGGTGGCCGAGGGTTTTACGCACCGCGGTCACCAGGTCCACCTGGCTGGAAAGGTAGCGTTCGATAAGGTGAACAATGGTTTCGCTGTCGGTGTCAGAATGGAACACCACGCCCTCGGCGGCCAGTTCTTCGCGCAGCTCCATATAATTTTCGACGATGCCGTTGTGCACCACCACCACGTTGCCGGTGGCGCCGGTGTGGGGGTGGGCATTGCGGGCGTTCGGTTCGCCGTGGGTGGCCCAGCGGGTGTGGCCGATGCCCACATGGCCGTGCAGGGGCGAGGTGGCCACCAGCTCGCTCAGACGGTCAAGCTTGCCGGCGTCGCGCCGCAGCTGGATATGTCCATCTTCCAGCACAGCCAGGCCGGCTGAATCATAGCCGCGATATTCGAGTTTTTTGAGACCATTCAGAATGATAGGCGTGGCATCCTGCCCGCCGATATATCCAACGATACCGCACATGAGAAAACCTCCGCGTCTGCGCACTTTGCGCAGGATGTGATACACTTAACCCGGCCCGCTGAGAAACGGGTCAGGTGGATGGGTAAACAAATATGAACCTTGACAGGTTGGATATGAAATGGGAAAGCATGGAATTGTATTTTCCGGAGGGCTTCCGCTGATCTTTCGATTTTCCCGGCAGCCAGGCGGGCAGCCTGCTGTGCTTCCGGTTAACCTCACCCTGCGGTGAGGAACCCTCTTCCTCGTCACCCGGTTGTTCTCCCCTATCAGCCGGGCCATGCGCTGGCTTTCCTGTGATTATTTTTTTGCCGCAACCTCCTTAATAAACCTGTTCCCCCAAAAGGGGGCTGAACAACCCTATTATACCAGAACTTTGAAGAGAAAGGGACGCCCTTGAACCGCTTATCACCCCGCCTGCAAACCCTGCTGTTTTTCTTTATAATGATGTTTACTCTGGTTCTGGCCGGTCTGGCCGGCTATCTGCTGCGGGGCATGGTGGACCGCAGCCAGGCGCAGTATCCCATTTTTGATGAGGTGGTGAGACTGCTTGATCGCTATTCCCTCAACCCCGTTCCTGAGAAAACCCAGCTTGAATACGGCATGATCCGCGGTATGGTGGCCACGTTCAATGACCCCTATACCAATTTTGTCGATCCGCCGCACCACGAGGTGCAAACGCAGGTGCTGGAAGGCAAGTTCGGCGGCATTGGCGTGCGCATGGAATGGGATGAAAAAGGCCAGCTGCGGCTCTATCCGATGCCCGATTCGCCGGCGGTGCAGGCGGGCGTGCTGGAGGGGGATATTCTGGTGAGGGTGGGCGAGCTGAAGATCGAGCCAAAGATGGATTTCACCCTCATCCAGGCAGCGGTGCGCGGGCCGGTGGGCGAGCCAGTGACCATCACCCTGCAGCGCGCGCTGGACGGCAGGGTGGAGGATGTGGCCATTGTGCGGGCTGAGATCAGCCTGCCTTCGACCACCTGGAATGTGCTGCCGGATGAGCCCACGCTGGGGATCATTCACATCGCCTCGATTGCCGCCACCACGCCTGATGAAGTGCAGGCGGCGGTGAAGGACCTGCGGGAACGCGGGGTGAGCGGGTTTATCCTGGATGTGCGCAACAACGGCGGCGGCCTGGTGGATGCCGGAGTGAACCTGGCGCGGCTCTTCCTGAGCGAGGGGGTGGTGATTGAGCAGCAGAGCAAAGGCCAGCCGGTGAAGCAGTTCCTGGTTGAAAAAGAAGGCGCCCTGGCCAAAGATACCCCGCTGGTGATTCTGGTGAACGGCAACAGCGCCAGCGCCACGGAGATTTTCGCCGGCGCCCTGCAGGCGCAGGGACGGGCCCGGCTGGTTGGCCAGCCCACCTTTGGCAAGGATCTGGTGCAGAGCGTGTTCACGCTGAGCGATGGTTCAAGCCTGCATGTGACCACGGCTCACTGGTGGGTGCCGGGGCACACCGTGCCGCTGCAGCCGGATGTGACGGTGGATGCGGCGGCTGAAGAAGCTGCCTGGCTGCGGGCCGCGGCCGAGGCGTTGAAGCCCTGAGGCCGGCAGGATGGAGGTCAGACATGGCCTGGTTTGGTTATGAAGATGTTCCAGAGGCGGTGCAGGCGCAGATTTCAACCCTGATCCAAACCTGGCGCGAAACCCTGGGCAGCAAGCTGATTGGCATTTACCTGCACGGCTCGCTGGCGATGGGCTGTTTCAACCCGGCGCGCAGCGACCTCGATTTTTTGCTGCTGGTGGATAAACCTCTGGAGGATTTGGAAGCAACGACCCTGGCTGAAGCAGCGTTAAGATTATCGCTGCGGCCGGCGCCGGTGGAGATGAGCGTGCTGCGCCAGGCCGATCTAATTCCCTGGCGGCACCCTGCGCCTTACGAATTTCACTATTCCGAGAGCTGGCGGGAGCGTTTCAGCACAGCAAAATCGCTTGCTTTGCCGCAACCCCGTCCCTGCGACCCGGACCTGGCGGCGCACATCACCATCACGCGAGCGCGCGGCCGCGACCTGTGGGGACCACCGCCGCAGGCGGTTTTTCCGGAGGTGCCGGCAGATGATTACCTGGCTTCGATTGGCGAGGATTTCGATGATGCCTGGGAGCGGGCAGCAGAGAACCCGGTCTATGCGCTGCTGAACACCTGCCGGGTGATGGCTTTCGTTCAGGATGGGCTGATCACCTCCAAGCGCGAAGGCGGCGAATGGGGTCTGGCGCATTTGCCTGCCGGGCTGCGCCCGCTGGCTGCCCGGGCGCTGGAGGCGTATGAAAATGAAACTGCGCCGGCGGAATTTCAGCCAGCGCAGCTTGACGGTTTTGCCGTTTATGCCCGGGGGCAGCTCAGGCTTTGATCGCGCGCATCGAAAAGGTCATGGGGATGAGGCCGCGGTATTCCGGCTTGAGGTTGGGGTAGCTGTTCCAGTAATCGTCGGGATGTTCCCCCAGATAATCCACGCGCAGGCCCGCCCCGGTGAGGGCGGCGTGGATGGATGCGAGCGGCCACAGCCGCTCATACATCACGCTCAGTTCTTCGGGCTTCTTTCCCAGGTCGCCAATATAGGTGGTGGGCCAGCCCTGGGCGGCTTCGGCGTAATTAAAATAGCTCATGCCTTCGGCATAGCGCAGGGTATCCGCATCCTGTTCAAACATCCAGCTCATGGGATGGTCGTCCAGAACGTGAAACACGCCGCCAGGTTTGAGCAGGCGCGCCACCACGCCCGCCCAGGCATCCAGGTCGTGAATCCAGCACAGGGCGCCCTGCCCGGTATATACCAGGTCGGCGGTGCCGTCCAGCGCGTGGGGCGTATCCAGCAGGTCGCAGCGGTACCATTCGGCAGGAGCCTGGGTGGCGGCGGTGAGCTTGCGGGCATTTTCAATGTGCACATCGGAAATATCCACGCCAATCACGCGGCTGGCGCCTTCCAGCCAGAGGGAGAGGGTGTCTTCGCCGGAGGCGCACTGCAAATGAATGGCCAGGCTGCACCAGCCCAGCAGGGGATCGATGCCGGGGCGGCGCAGATTGGCGCGCTCAATGGGGTGCAGGCTGCTCTGGCGGGCATTGATTTTGGCGATGGATTTTTCGAGCCATTCGGTGTAGCGAATAGCGCCTTCATTCCATCCCTGGCGGTTGGACTCGTGAAAGGCGTGCACTTCTGCGGCGTCTTTTGCCAGCTCGTGGCGGTGATAGGTGGAGGAGGGGGATGAATCGGTCATGAGCCCTTTCAGATGGTGTGTTTGTTGACGTATTTGTAGATTTTATCGCGGGTTTTCTCAAAGCCAAAGCTGAGGCTGTTGATGGTCAGGGTGAGGAGCATGAAGACCAGATTGATGCCAAAGAAGGTGGTCACCAGGGTGGCCCCTTCTCCGGTGGTCATGCTGGCCAGCGTGTCAGACATGGGTGTATTCAGCGCCACGGCTTCAATGGGGGTGGTCAGCACAATGACCGCCTGAACGATGGCCAGCAGGCCCATCAGGCTGACAGCGCCCACCAGCGTCCAAAAGGTGATGCGGTCTCTGGTTTTACTGCGCTCATCACATTCATAATGGGCCGGGTAGGGCAGGGTGGCTTTGTAGTAAGAGCGGGTGCTGCCATCCTGGGTTTCTTCTTTCTCTTCCAGCGTCAGCACACTGGCGCCCATTTTCCTGCAGAAAATGCAGCGCGGCTCGATGCGCACCTGGCGCGAATAGCCCGTCACCCGCACTTCTTTTTTGCCGCGGTTTTGCCACCAATCCACCAGAGCCCAAAGCAGCAGGCCGATGAAGGCAATAATGACCAGCCACATGATGATGGAACCCAGCGGGGGCGGGAGAACATCCACCAGCACCGGCAGGATGATGTTGAAGAGCAGGGGCAGCATGATGGCGCCAAGCACAGCCCAGCCAGTGCGTAAAATATCCCTGAAGAAAACCAGCAGCAGCACCAGGGCCATCACCCCGGCAATGATGTTCATGACGCCGGCGGCGGCAAAATTGGGGTGGGCCTGCGCCAGCAGGGTGGTGTTGAACAGCACATCCCACATGGGAACTTCAGAGCCGGGGGCGGCCGGGGCGGCAGCCACAAGGCCTGAAGCGAAGAAAGCCAGCAGGAAAAACGGGATTGATTTTCGCACAGCGCCTCCTTAAATTCACCATTAATGAAAGATACTCTTTGATTATAGGGGCGCGAGGAAAACCGCGCAACCCGCGCAGGGTGTTTTCTGTATAATGGCGCTGGAAAGCCTGCTACAATTTAAATATTCAAAATTTTCATGAGGTTTACCGGCATGGGTGATATCTTTATTGTGCTCATTTCTTTACTGGCTATTTTGGGACTGGCCGTCTTTTATTATTGGCTGCGGCTGGTGCTTTACCGGCGCGTGGCGGCGCAGCCCGATCCACGCCAGGCGCGGAACCGGCTGAGCCTGTTCGTGGTCGTGCTGGTGATTTTCCTGCTGCCGCTGATCTGGCTGTTTTATGGACAGAGCTGGACCACGGCCGTGCTGGGTTCGCTGCCGGCCGTGCTGACATTTGCGCTTTTATTCGCTGCGGCCGTGTTGCTGGCGCTTGGCATTTATTACAGCCGGAAGGAAAAATAGAGAAGGCGGTTATCCGGGCTATTCAATCATGCCATTAAAAAAGAACGGAACAAACCTGTTCCGTTCTGTGAGGGGCGGGTGAAGCGGGGTTACTAAAGTTTGGTGCGCAGCGAGCGCAGGTACGAGGCGGCATTGGCTTCGGCCAGGGCATATTTTTCCGCGAAGACCTTGCTGCCCTGCAAACCGGTGCGGGTGCTTTTGACGGCGTTCAGCATGGCCTGAGCTTTGGTCTTCAGGTCCTGGCCGGTGGCCTGGGCGGTGAGCCAGACAGCCTGGGCGGCATAGGCGATGTTGTTGCGCGGTTCAATGCGGTCAAACTCATCGAAAAACCAGCCGCAGGAGGTGAACACACGCTGGCGTTCGTACTGGCCGGCCAGCAGCAGGGTGATGCGCTGGACTTCATCGTTTTCGAGATGGCGCCGGAAGTTGCGGTCGAGGAAATGTTCCATGTTCACCTGGCCGAGGCGCACATGAATGTAATTGTTGCGCAGGACCCAGGGTGATACGCCGTAAGGTTCGATGACCGCGGCGTAGCAGGAATCGACCAGCGCGGCAATGCGGTTGAGGCCGCGGCGCAGGGGGGCCTTCCAGGTGCTGCCGGGGGTGCAGCCGCATTCGCCCTTCCAGCGGACCACGCCGTGATGGCAGCTCCAGGAGCTTTTGTCGTGCAGTTTGACCGTGCGGGTGGGGGGGTGCTGCTGCAGCCAGCGGGCGGGGTAGGTCAGTTCGAAGGTGTGACCTTTGACGGCGCCGTCCAGCAGGTATGCCAGGAATTTATCGCGGAATTTCTGATGATGCCCATAGAGTTCGCCGTCAGAGGCGATGATGCAAATCTGATCATCTTCCACCACCGCGCCGGGCAGGCCGGGTTTGCGCTGCGGCGGGCGGAACTTGGGCTCGAGGAGCAAATCGACAAAGCTGTCGGCGTTGATGGTGGAGGCGGGGTCAAAACTGACGCGGGTGGAAAGGTCCTGGTTGTAGAAGAACACGGCCATGCGGCGGTTTTTGGAAAGGTCCACCCAGTAAGGCTGGTTGGTGTCGAGGTTTTTCTGGTCAGCCTGCCAGGGGGCCAGAATGGTGAACTCGATGCCGTGGTCGGCCATCACCTCCAGCGTTTCCAGGTCCACGGCGGTTTCGGGCAGCCAGAGGCCGGCCGGTTTGTGGCCAAAGCGGGCGGCAAAATCGGCGATGCCCCAGGCCACCTGGGTGACCTTGTCTTCATAGGAAGCCAGAGGCAGAATGGTGTGATTGTAGGCCTGGGCCATGGCGTTGCCGGCGTTATGTTCAAGGTAATTGACGCGGTCCTGGGAGATGATGCGCGAGGTGGTCAGGGGATCGTACTGGGCCATCCAGTTAAACAGGGTCGGGCCGACATTGAAGCTGATGTGTTCAAAGTTGCCCGACTCGGCGTTGGGGCGGTAACATTCGGCGTGAATCCGTTCGTTCCAGTTGCGAAAGGGAGAAGCGCCCGATTCAATGGGGATGATGCCGGTCAACGGGTCTTCGCGGGGAGGCTGATAAAAGTGTCCATGAACACAAAAACCTCTATTTGCCATACGGTTTGGTTTTCTCCCGAGATAAGAATAATTTAAACCAGTTGTCGTGCCAGTTTTGACCTTTAAGGTAGCCCAGACGCTGATCCATCAAAGCAGGTATGAGGCCAAACAGCCGGGGCAGCGTGTCGACCGGACAGGTCTGATCCACTGAAAGCAGCTCCACCCAGTTGGCAGATACGGGCAGGCCGGGCAGAAATTGCTCGAAGGTGGCGGCCAGCACCCGCATGGCGGGGAGGGGGATGGAAAAGAACAGGCGGCGGGTGTGAATGGTCTGGGCAACCAGGCTGGCAATTTCATGCAGGCTGAGCTGCTGCGGGCCGCCCACCGGAATGATCTGGCCTTCGGTGGCAGCGTTGTCGAGGGCCCAAATCAGGCAGGTGACCAAATCTTCGACCCAGATGGGCTGGAGCAGGGTGCCGCCATCCCCTGGAAAGGGGAAAAAGCCAGGAGAAAGCCGCAGCAGGCGGGCCAGGCTGGTGGTAAAGTGATCTTCAGGCCCAAAGACTACCGCCGAGCGCAGAATGGTGTAGTTGACGCCGCTGTCGATGATGTGCTTTTCGGCGATGCCTTTAATTTTTTGCAGGTTGAAGGCCGAAGCGCGGTTGGCGCCGAGGTGGCTGATGTAAAAGAAGCGCTTGACCCTGGCTTCGGCGGCAGCCCCGGCAATGGCCTTGGTGCCCTGGATGTCCACGCCCCAGGTGTCGCCGCTGCGCCCGCGCCATTCCTGCCCGGCGAGATGGTAAATGACATCCACGCCTTTGAGCGCCGCGCGCAGGCCGCGTTCATCGTTGAGACTGCATACCGTGGCCTCAACGGGCAGGCCCTGCGGCAGGCGGGGGGTGCTGCGCGAGGGGCGGAGAAGGGTGCGGACGGATTGGCCCTGGGCCGCCAGCTGGCGGATGAGGGCGCGGCCGATAAAACCGGTTGCGCCGGTGACAAGGATCATGCTAAATTGAATTATAGCATAAAGGGAAGGTTGAATCGGACGATTCGAGTGTGGAAAGCCAGAAAACAGGGGAAATGACTGATTAAGTCCTGGGGCGGGGCCTGAAGCCCGGCGACGCGGCGTGTTTTTCTGGACGAAAAGACACTTAATCGCGGAAAGATTAACATCTGATATTATTGTTTTTCTGAAATATTTTATGCTTGACAATAGAAATCATATGAATTATAATTTTTTTATGGAAACTTTTATTGGGTAAAGCATTTGTTTCCAGACCAGCCTCAAAATTGCATAAAGTTCCTATTTTATCTGTAGCGGTTTGATGCTTTTTTTGTGCTGCCTGTTGATAAGCTGTTTTTTGTGTCTCAGGGCACTGCTGCTGGGATAGAGGAGAAATGGGATGAAACGCAACTCTTTGCTCGCCATTTTGTGTGTTGTATTTTTAGCCGCCTGCTAGGCTGGCGCGGCTTACGATGAATGCAAGGACGGGGTCTGCATTGCCCTTGAAATTCAGGGCCCGGTTCAGGCCATGGAGGCAGTGCCTTTTACCATTCGGGTGAAAACCGAAAAAGACATTGTGGGTCTAGGTGTATCCATAACGGGTGTAGCAAGTGTGGTCATTCTTGA
>Ga0209097_10001675_pt1 | contig 18752 bp, 17 predicted proteins | sample AD_UKC052_MetaG_FD_184419 | JGI IMG/M metagenome (GOLD analysis project Ga0209097, IMG submission 184419) | Active sludge microbial communities of municipal wastewater-treating anaerobic digesters from USA - AD_UKC052_MetaG (SPAdes) (version 2) | ecosystem: Engineered > Bioreactor > Anaerobic >... | reverse complement strand
CGCTGGCCGTGATCGCCACGCTCTACGCACGTGCCGATGCCGCCCGGCGCGACGCCGAGCAGCGTTTCGGCGAAGTGCGTTCGCTGGCGAACTACATGCTGTTCGACCTGGACGCGCGCCTGGAATCGACCCCCGGCACGACGGCCATCCGCCGCGGCCTGGTGGAGCGCAGCCAGCAGTACCTCGACACGCTGGCCGGCACTGCCGGCGACCGGCCGGAGCTGCAGCGCGAGGTGGCGGTCGGCCTCGGGCGGCTCGCCGAGATCCAGGGCGGTTGGGCCATCCCCAACCTGGGCGAGCGCGCCGCGGCCCGGCCCACCTTCGAACGCGCCGAAGCCATGCTCGCCGCGCTGGTGCAGCGCCGCCCGGGCGAATGGGCCTGGCGGCGCGACCTCGGCCGAGTCCAGCAGCGGCTGGGCGACTTCTACGGAGGCGTCGACAACGATGCGCGCAAGCAGCTGGCCAAGTCGCGCGAGGCCGAAGCGAACCTGCAGCGCGCGCTCGAAGCTGCCGTGGCCGTGAATGCCACGGCCCGCGACCAGGCCGAACTGCACACGCTGCTCAGCAGTGCGCGGCTGGCGCAGGCTTTCGCGATGGACTGGATCGACGAGTCGCCCGCCGCCATCGCCCTGGCCACGGCCGAGGAAGCGCGGCTGCTCGCCCTGACCGAAGCGCTGCGCAGCGAGATGGACTTCGGCTATCGCGCCGGCCGCGCCGCCGGCCAGCTCGGCGACTCGCTGTTCTTCCTCGACCGCTTCGAGGAATCGCTGGCTGCCTACCGGCGTGCCCAGCAAGCCTACGCGCAGGCGCTGGAGCGCACGCCGAACGACCGGCGCCTGCTCGACGGCTCCGCGGTGAGCCGCTGGGCCTCGTCGCTGGCGCTGAGCGAGCTCGGCCGGCATGGCCAGGCGCTGGCAGACAACGACACCGGCCTGGCCATGGTCGCCCGCCTGATCGCGCTCGACCCCGGCAACGACAACGCGCAGCGCCTGATGCTGATCCTGCGCAGCGACCGCTCCATGCTGCTGGGCCGCCTGTCGCGCCACGACGAGGCGATCGCGCTGGCCGAGGACGTGCTGCGCGAGCGCCGCGCCCGCGCGCTGCGCGCGCCCGACATCTCCGAGCCGGCGCGTGATGCCGTAGTGCCGCTGCATGCGCTGGCCGAGCTGTACTGGCGACAGGGCGACTCGGCGGCCGCCTGCGCCGCCTCGCGCCGCGCGATCGCGGCCTGGGCCGAGTACGAGAAGCGCTGGGGCCTGACCGAGCTCGACCGCAAGCAGAACGCCGAGAAGGAGCGCGAGGCGGCGCGGCGCTGCCAGCGCTGATCGCCCGGCTCAAGGCCCCAGCGCGTCGTGCAGCCAGGCGCGGGCGGCGCGCCATCGGCGCTTGACGGTGGCAGCCGAGCTGCCGTCGAGCAGCGCGATCTCCTCCACCGTCATGCCGCCGAAGTAGCGGCGCTCGACCAGCAGCGCCAGCTCCGGCGAGACCTCGGCCAGACGCTCCAGCGCTTCGTGCAGCGATTCGACGTCGAGGTCGCTGCGCGGTTCGTCGGCAATCGTCGACACCAGCGTGACCTGCACGCCGGCATCGCGCCGCGCCGCGCGGTCGTGGCGCACGTGATCGAGCAGCACCTGCCGCATCACCTGGCCGGAGTAGGCGAGGAAGTGGGCGCGGTCGCGTGCCGAGACACGGTCCTGCCCCATCAGCTTGAGCGCGGCGCCGTGCACCAGCTCGGTCGGCGCCAGCTGGTGGCGCATGCGGTCGCCGGCCAGCATCCGCCGCGCCAGCCGACGCAGCTCCTGGTAGACGGCGGCCAGCAAGGCGTCGCGGGCCGGCGCGTCACCCTCGGCCGCCTGGCGCAGCAGTTCGGTGACGGCGGGCTCGGGGTTCATCTTGGGTCGGGGTGTCCGCCGCACTCTAGCCCAGCCGATGCCGCTGTTACAAAAAAGTCGGCGCGGCGTGATCCGTTCTGTACCGGGATTGCGCCTTCACCAGGACAGGCGGGCGACAGGCGTCCGCCCTCGCAGACGGAGGAATCCACCATGTCCTTGAAGAACCGCCACCTGCTGCTGATGGGCGCCGCCCTCGTGGGACTGGCCGGGCCGGCACCTGCGCAGGACTACGGTGCGATGCTTCAGCAACAGATCCAGGCGATGAACGCGAACATCGCACGCGGCCAGCAGATGGTCGACAACAACGTGCGCCAGCGCATGGCCGATCCGCAGGTGCAGGCCGGCTACCGGCAGCACCTGGCGCAGATGCGCGCCGCCGGCCGCCCGCCGATGGACTACCCGACCTACACCTACAACTGGATCTACACCAACGGCTACTCGGCGCAGGGCATCGCCCACGCGCGCGCCACCGAGGCCGGAATCGCCAGCGCCGAGCGCGCCAAGGTCCAGCAATTGCGCGAAGCCGAGGCCCAGCGCGGCGCGGCGCAGCAGCAGCAGCGCGACGGGTACGCGCGCAACCAGCAGGAGGCCGGCCGCCAGCTCACGGGCCAGAGCACCTACCTCGCGCCGAACGGTGCGTCGCTCGTGCTGCCGCACACCTGGCAGCCGAACACGCAGCACGTGCACCAGGGCCAGACCTATCGCGTGGATGCCGGCGGCCAGTACCACGTACTGGCGACCAACGGCTGGTGGTACCCGCTGCAATCACGCTGATCCCGAGCCCCATCACCCCAAGGAGAGACAACGATGAAACACACCCCGCTGAACCGTGCTGCGCGACTGGCGCTGACCGCCCTGCTCTCTGCCACGGCGCTCGCCCCACTGAGCGCGCAGGCGCAGACCTGGGAATACAAGTCCTACAAGAAGAGCGGCCTCGGCGGCCAGTACAGCAAGGACAACTTCGTCGTCGGTTCGGTCTCGCTGGCGGAGAAGGACGGCAAGGCGACCTTCAGCACCAACGCCGGCGCGATGGACGCCTGCCGCCGAGCCGAAGTGCCGGCGCAGGTGACGCGCACAGACACCGAGATCACCATCGAGCCGGAGGTGCCGATGGCCGGCTGCGAGAAGTTCCGCCTCGTCATCCGCACCGACGGCAGCGGCGGCCGCCGCGAGCTGTGGCGCAACGAGAAGTGGGTCGACTCGAAATGGGACCATGGGCTGACGCCCAGGAAGTGATCGATGCGCCGCCGTCGCGGCGCATCGTCGCTCACGCGTTCAGCGCGGCCTGCACCTCGTCGAGCATCTTCTTCGCGTCGCCGAACAGCATCCGGTTGTTCTCCTTGTAGAACAGCGGGTTGTCGACGCCGGCATAGCCCGAGGCCATGCTGCGCTTCATCACGATCGAGGTCTTGGCCTTCCAGACCTCGAGCACCGGCATGCCGGCAATCGGGCTGCCCGGGTCTTCCTGCGCGGCCGGGTTCACGATGTCGTTGGCGCCGATCACCATCGACACGTCCGTCTCCGGGAAGTCCTCGTTGATCTCGTCCATCTCGAGCACGATGTCGTAGGGCACCTTGGCCTCGGCGAGCAGCACGTTCATGTGGCCCGGCATGCGGCCGGCCACAGGGTGGATGCCGAAGCGCACGTTGACGCCCTTGGCGCGCAGGATCTTGGTGATCTCGCACACCACGTGCTGGGCCTGCGCCACCGCCATGCCGTAGCCCGGCACGATGACGACGTTCTTGGCCTCCTTGAGCAGCTCGGCCGTCTCCACCGCGCTGATCGGCGTCACCTCGCCGGCCGGCTGGGCCGCGCCACCTGCGCCTGCCGGCGCGGGCGCGCCACCGCCGAAGCCGCCGGCGATCACGCTGATGAAGTTGCGGTTCATCGCGCGGCACATGATGTACGACAGGATCGCACCGGAGGAGCCGACCAGCGCGCCGATGACGATCAGCAGGTCGTTGCCGAGCATGAAGCCGGTGGCCGCCGCGGCCCAGCCCGAGTAGCTGTTGAGCATCGAGACGACCACCGGCATGTCGGCGCCGCCGATGGCCATGACCATGTGGATGCCGAACAGCAGCGCGATCACCGTCATCACCAGCAGCGGCGTCATGCCCGCCTGCATGGTCTCGGCCTGCAGGAAGGCGCGGCCGAACCAGATGACGAGCAGCAGGGCGACCAGGTTCATCCAGTGCCGGCCCGGCAGCAGCATCGGCTTGCCGCCGATCTTGCCGGACAGCTTGCCGAACGCGATCACCGAGCCCGAGAAGGTGATGGCACCGATCAGGATGCCGACGTAGACCTCGCCCTCGTGGATGGCCTTCTCGGCCGGCGTGGCGAAGACGATCGAGGTGTCGACATAGCTCGCGAAGCCGACCAGGCAGGCCGCCAGGCCCACCAGGCTGTGCATCAGCGCGACGAGCTCGGGCATCTGCGTCATCTGCACCTTCTTCGCGGCGTACAGACCGATGCTGCCGCCGACCAGCAGCGCGCCGACGATCCAGGCGTAGCCGGCCGGCGTGACGCGCGGGCTGAGCACGGTGGCGATCACCGCGATGGCCATGCCGATCATGCCGAACAGGTTGCCGCGGCGCGCGGTCTCCGGGTTCGCGAGCCCTCCGAGGCTGAGGATGAAAAGGATGGTGGCGCCGATGTAGGCGACGGTGGCCAGGCTTGCAGTCATGTCCGCTTCCTCTTGTCGTTCTTCACTTGCGGAACATCGCCAGCATGCGACGCGTCACCGCGAAGCCGCCGAACATGTTGATGGCGGTCAGCACGAGCGCGAGCACGGCCATGCCGAGGATCAGTGCGTTCGGCCGGTCGGCGCCGGCGCCCTCGAGCGGCGGCGCGATCTGGATCAGCGCGCCGATGGCGATGATCGACGAGATCGCGTTGGTCACGCTCATCAGCGGCGTGTGCAGCGACGGGGTCACGTTCCAGATCACCATGTAGCCGATGAAGCAGGCCAGCACGAACACCGTGAAGTGCGACAGGAACGAGGCCGGAGCGAACAGGCCGACGACCAGCAGCGCGAGCGCGCCGACGCCGAAGGTGATCGCCAGCGACTTGGCCGACATCGGCTCGCCGGCGCCGTGGCCGTGGCCTTTGGAAGGCGGGGCCGCCACCGCGGCGGGTTTCGGCGCGGGCGCCGGCAGCTTCAGCGGCGGCGCCGGCCAGGTGACGGTGCCGTCCTTGATGACCGTGAGGCCGCGGATGGCGTCGTCTTCCATGTTGACGTTGATCACGCCGTCCTTCGTCTTGCACAGCTCCTCGGTCAGGCGCAGCAGGTTGTTCGAGTACAGCGTCGAGGACTGCTTGGCCAGCCGGCTGACCAGATCCGTGTAGCCGACGATGGTGACGCCGTGCTTGACCACCGACTGGCCGGGCTCGGTCAGCTCGCAGTTGCCGCCCTGCTCGGCCGCCATGTCGACGATCACGCTGCCGGGTTTCATGCTCCTCACCATCTCGGCGGTAATGAGCTTCGGCGCCGGCTTGCCCGGGATCAGCGCGGTGGTGATGACGATGTCGACTTCGCGCGCCTGCTTGGCGTACATCTCGCGCTGCGCCTGCTGGAAGCCTTCGCTCATCACCTTGGCGTAGCCGCCGCCGCCCGAGCCTTCTTCCTCGTAGTCGACCTTGACGAACTCGCCACCCAGCGAGACGACCTGGTCGGCCACCTCGGCGCGCGTGTCGTTGGCGCGCACGATGGCGCCCAGCCCCGCGGCCGTGCCGATCGCGGCCAGGCCCGCCACGCCGGCGCCGGCGATGAACACCTTGGCCGGGGGGATCTTGCCCGCGGCCGTGATCTGGCCATTGAAGAAGCGGCCGAAGGCGTTGGCCGCCTCGATCACCGCGCGGTAGCCGGCAACGCCGGCCATCGAGGTCAACGCGTCCATCTTCTGCGCGCGCGAGAGCTGGCGCGGCAGCGCGTCGATCGCGAGCACCGTGCCCTTCCTGGCCGCGAGCGCCTGCATCAGCTCCGGGTTCTGCGCCGGCCAGACGAAGCCGACCAGCGACCCGCCTTCGCGCATCAACCCCACTTCATCGAGGCTCGGCGGGCGCACCTTGAAGACGATGTCGCTTCGGCTCCAGAGCTCCGCAGCCGTGGCCAGCACCTCGGCGCCGGCGGCGCGGTAGGTCTCGTCGTCGAAGTTCGCCGCCGCACCGGCGCCGCTCTGCACGGCCACCGAGAACCCCAGCTTGACCAGCTTCTCGACCACGTCGGGCACGGTGGCGACGCGCTTTTCTCCGGCCGCTGTCTCCAGCGGGACTCCAATCAGCATGGGATGCTCCTCGGTCCTTGTTATGTGCGGATTCTGGCATTCTCCACGGTCGCCAAGCGCGCCGCCGGCACTGAGAGAGGGCGTTGATGTCAACACGTTGGAAACCGAGCGTCACCGTCGCCGCCATCATCGAGCGCGACGGCCGCTACCTGCTGGTCGAAGAGCACACGCCCGAAGGGCTGAAGCTCAACAACCCGGCCGGCCACCTGGACCCGGGCGAGAGCCCGCAACAGGGCGTGGAGCGCGAGGCGCTGGAAGAAACCGCCCGGGTGTTCACCCCCGACCGGCTGGTGGGCGTGTACCTGTCGCGCTTCCAGCGGCCGGCCACGGGGGAGGACGTGACATACGTGCGCTTCGCTTTCGGCGGCAGCGTCGGTGAACCGGACCCCTCGCGCGCGCTGGACGAAGGCATCGTGCGCACGCTGTGGATGACGCTGGACGAAGTGCGCACCAGCCGCGCGCGGCACCGCAGCGGCCTGGTGCAACGCTGCATCGAGGACCACGCGGCCGGGCGGCGGCTGCCGCTGGACGCGATCACCACCGATCCGACGGTCCACGCGCCGGAGATCAAGCCGGGCGCCTGAGCGCTGCGCAGCCGCGGCGGACTCAGGCTTCGAGGCTGGCGAGCGCCTCCATGGTCAGCCAGCCCGCGTGGTCCTGGGCCCACAGCCTCACGAGGTGGCCCTCGCGGCTGCCGTTCAGGCGCAAGGGGTTCAGGTCGAAGCCCGGCCGCAGGGCCTTGAATCGGAAGTTCGCCACCCTCGCTTCCGGCAGCTCGCGGCGCAGCAGGTCCAGCAGCAGCGTGGCGATCAGCGGGCCGTGCACGACCAGGCCGGGGTAGCCCTCGACCTCGGTGACGTAGCGGCGGTCGTAGTGGATGCGGTGGCCGTTGAAGGTGAGCGCCGAGTAGCGGAACAGCAGCACGTCGTCGGGCACGATCTCGCGCTGCCAGGCGGCGCCCTGCGGCGCGGGCTGCGGCGGCGGCTCGGCGTCGCCCGGCTTCTTGGCGTCGCGGTAGACGATGTCGTGGAACTCGACCAGCGCCGGCTCGGCCGCGCCGGCGATGCGGATTTCGTGGCGCACTTTCACGAAGACGAGCGGCCCGCTGCGGCCCTGCTTGAGCGTGACGCCGTCGATGGTCGAGCGGCGCTCGGCATGGTCGCCCACGCGCAGCGGCGTGCGGAACTCGAACTGGCTGCCGGCCCACATGCGCCGGGGCAGCGGCACCGGGGGCAGGAAGCCGCCGCGCTTCGCGTGGCCGTCGGGCCCGATCTCGCTCTGGCGATGCAGCGGCAGGAAGTACAGCCAGTGCCACAGCGGTGGCAGCGGCATGCCGTTCTGCGCAGCGATCGGCGGGTGGTCCAGCGTGGCGTTGAGCGCAGCCACCGGTGTGGGGCCGAACACATCGTGCCGCGACTCGCTGCGGCCGATCCAGTCGGAGAAGTCGTCCATGCCGCCAGTGTGCCGCGGCCGCGCCGGATAATTGCGCCATGGGAAAACAACGGGTCGTCGTCGGGCTGTCCGGCGGCGTCGACTCCGCCGTCAGCGCCTGGCTGCTCAAGCAGCAGGGGCACGAGGTGGTCGGCATCTTCATGAAGAACTGGGAGGACGACGACGACTCCGAGTACTGCTCGAGCAACGTCGACTTCGTCGACGCCGCCGCGGTGGCCGACGTGATCGGCATCGAGATCGAGCACGTCAACTTCGCCGCCGACTACAAGGACCGCGTGTTCGCGGAGTTCCTGCGCGAGTACCAGGCCGGCCGCACGCCCAACCCCGACGTGCTGTGCAATGCCGAGATCAAGTTCAAGGCCTTTCTCGACCATGCGATGCGCCTGGGTGCGCAGAAGATCGCCACCGGCCACTATGCGCGCGTGCGTGAACGCGCTGGCAGCTTCGAGCTGCTCAAGGGGCTGGACCCACTGAAGGACCAGAGCTACTTCCTGCACCGGCTGAACCAGGCGCAACTGGCGAAGACGCTGTTCCCGGTGGGCGAGCTGCCCAAGACCGAGGTGCGCCGCCTCGCCGAGGAGATCGGCCTGCCGAACGCGAAGAAGAAAGACTCGACGGGCATCTGCTTCATCGGCGAGCGGCCCTTCCGCGAGTTCCTCAACCGCTACCTCGCCAACACGCCAGGGCCGATCAAGGACGACCGCGGCCGCACGATCGGCGAGCACGTGGGCCTGAGCTTCTACACGCTCGGCCAGCGCAAGGGCATCGGCATCGGCGGGCTGAAGGAGCGCGGCGCGGCCAGGGGCGGCAGCGAGCACGAGCCCTGGTTCGTGGCGCGCAAGGACATGGCGGCGAACACGCTCTATGCGGTGCAGGGCCACGATCACCCGTGGCTGCTGTCGCCTGCGTTGCATGCCGACGATGCGAGCTGGGTGGCCGGGCAGCCGCCCGCGGCGGGTGCGTACGGCGCGAAGACGCGCTATCGGCAGGCGGACGCCGCCTGCACCTTCGACGCGGATGGCGCCAGGGCCTTCTCGCTGCGCTTCGGCGAACCGCAGTGGGCCGTGACGCCGGGCCAGTCGGCGGTGCTCTACGAGGGCGAGGTCTGCCTGGGCGGGGGCGTGATCGACGCCGTGCTCGGATAGGTCAGCGCGGCCGCGCCAGGTCCATCGTCCAGTAGTTCGAGTAGGCGTTGGCTTGGCTGCCCCTGACGATGCACGCCATGCCGATCTGCGTGAAGTTCGGGTTCATGATGTTCGCGCAGTGCCCGTCGCTGTCCATCCAGCCGTCCATCACGATGTTCACGGTGCCGTAACCGGCGGCGATGTTCTCGCCCAGCGCGCTCCAGGCGTAGCCGGTGGCATTGACGCGCGTGCTCAGCGTGCTGCCGCTCGAGCCGGTGTGCGAGAAGAAGTTGTTCGTCACCATGTCCTGCGAGTGCGCGGCCGCGGCCTGCGTGAGCTGCGTGCTCCAGGTCAGCGGCCCGGCCGGCGCGAAGCTGCCCCGCGCGCCGCAGGTGGCCCCCGCAGCCCGCAGCTGGTTGACGCGCGCCAGCGTGCTGGCCACGAAATCGGGCAAGGCGCAGGTGGTGTCGGCTGATGGAGCCGGTGCCGGAGCCGGAGCCGGTGCTGGTGCTGGTGCTGGTGCTGGTGCTGGTGCTGGTGCTGGCGCGGGTGCAGGAACCGGCGCGCCGGAATTGCTCTCCGGCGTCACGGCGTCGCCACCGCCGCCGCCACAAGCGGACACGAGCGCAGCGAACCACAGGGTGGTCAGGCGGCGGGAAGTGGGGTACGACATGGGCCGCAAGGCTAGCCATCCGCGCCCGGCGCAGGGGTGAAGAACGGTAAGTACCCGTCTCGAAGCCTGCATGGCCGTGACATGCACCACGGCACCCGGGCGAACTCAAGTCCCTGTCCGCGCTTCCGATAGTCATCATGCGGTGCCCCACGAGGCATCGATTCGCCTGACCCGGCCCTGCCGCATCCCGTGCCCTTCATGCCCGCCGTCCGCATCGTCCTGTCGTTCTTCGCCACCACGGCGCTCGTGCAGGCGGCGCCTCTGAGCGTCACCGTCACCGACGCGGCCGGCAAGCCGCTGGCCGATGCCGTGGTGATGCTCGAGCCGGCCACCGGCAAGGCGCCGGTCAAGCCGCTGCCCGACGTCGAGATCTCGCAAGCCAAGCGGCAATTCAACCCGCGCGTGACGCTGATCACGGTGGGCACCAAGGTGGCCTTTCCGAATTTCGACACGGTGCGCCACCACGTCTATTCCTTCTCGCAGGCCAAGACCTTCGAGCTCAAGCTCTATGCCGGCGTGCCGGCTGCGCCTGTCGTCTTCGACAAACCCGGCCTGGCCGTGCTCGGCTGCAACATCCACGACCGCATGGCGGCCTGGGTGGTGGTGGCCGACACGCCCTGGTTCGCACGCACCGCAGTCGATGGCACGGCGCGCATCGACGGCGCACCGGCCGGCGCCTACCGCCTGGCCAGCTGGCACCCGGGCCTGCCCGCCAACAGCGCGCCCCTCGTGCAGAACCTGCAGCTTGGCGGCGGAGAACAGCGCGAGACGGTGCAACTGGCTGTGGACGCCGCGCCATGACCACCCTGCGCAATCGCGCCACCCGCTGGTTCCACGCCTCGCTCGGCGCGCGCGTGGTCGCGCTGTTCCTCGGCCTGCTGGCGCTGGTGCAGGTGGCCAGCTTCATCGCGATCAAGAACAATCTTCGGGAACAGGCCTTCCGTGAGCTGCCCGAGGCGCTTGCCGTGGCCGAGCAGGTGATGACGGCCCAGCTCGATGCGCAAGCCGCGCAGCATTCGCAGCGCGCACGCGTGTACGGCGGCGACTATGCCTTCGGCACTGTCGTGAAAGAGGACGCCGAGACTATTCGATCGGTCCTCGAAGAGAGCGCCAAAGGCCGTACCGGCGCCGACGAGGTGGCGTTTCTGGGCCCCGACTTCTCGCTGCGGGCGAGCTCCGGGCGCCACATTGGCGCACTTGCGCCGCGCGCGCGCTCCCTGGCGGCCAGCGATGGCGGCGATGGCAATTCAAGCGAGATCATGATGCTGGCGGGTGCGCCACACCGCGTCGTGATTGCGCCCGTGAAGCAGGCCCAGGGTGAGCTTCAGGGCTGGCTGCTGATGAGTTTCAGCTTCGAACCCAGGCTGATTGCGGACATGCGCGCCCTGTCCAAGCAGCAATTCTCGTTGCTGGTGCGCGATGGGCCCAAGGAGCCGTGGAGGCTTGCGCTGAGCAGCCTCGAGGACTCGCGCGCGAAAGCCCTCGCCGCGGCGGTTCCGGCCGACGATCGTGCAGACATGCGGCCCGTCTCGGTACAAGGCGAAATGATCGGCTTGCGCAGCCAATGGCTGGCAGGCGGCGACCGCGCGGGTGGCGCCGTGCTTGGCGTGGTTTCGGCCTCCATCGACGAGGCCACGCAAGTGCCGCACCCACTCCAGCTGAGCCTGCTGCTCACCACGCTCGCCGGGTTCGCCGTGTTCGCCGTCGGCAGCCTCTACACCACGCGCCGCGTCACCACGCCGCTGCGCAAGCTGACGCAGGCTGCCGAGCGGCTCGGCTCGGGCGACTACGACACGCCGATGCGCGGCCTGGGCCGCAGCGACGAGATCGGCCAGCTCGCGCAATCGTTCGAGGCCATGCGTGTCAGCGTCGCCGAGCAGCAGGCGCAGAACCTGCGCCTGGCCTACTGGGACACGCTGACCGGCCTGCCCAACCGTGCGCAGTTCGGCAAGGCCGTCGCGCAGGCCATCGCCGAGGCCGGCGAGTCACGCGCGCCGGTGGCCGTGCTGATGCTCGACCTCGATCGATTCAAGCACGTCAACGACGTGCTCGGCTACCACTTCGGCGACCTGTTGCTCAAGGCCGTGGGCGAACGGCTGACACAGCAGGTGATGCGCGACGGCGACCTGGTGGCGCGGCTGTCGGGCGACGAGTTCGCGGTGCTGCTGCGCTCGGGTGATGCCGCGCTGGCCGAGTCGGTGGCGCAGCGCATCGCGCGCGCCTTCGAGCAGCCGCTGACGCTGCAGGAACAAAAGGTCGACATGGGCGCGGGCATCGGCATCGCCTGCTGGCCCGATCATGCGGCCGACGCCGACACGCTGATCAACCGTGCCGAGGTGGCCATGTACGCCGCCAAGCACCGCGGCAGCGGCGTGCTGATGTACGACCCGGCGCTCGACGCCGCCAGTGCACAGACGCTGTCGCTGCTCGGCGAGCTGCGTCAGGCGGTGGAACAGGACGAGCTGCGCCTGTTCCTTCAGCCCAAGCTGGCGCTGGGCACCGGCGCGGTGGTCGGCGCCGAGGCACTGGTGCGATGGCAGCATCCGACGCGCGGCCTGGTGCCGCCGATGCAGTTCATACCCTTCGCCGAGCAGACCGGCTTCATCCGACAGCTGACCCTGTGGGTGTTCGAGGCTTCGGCGCAAGCCTGGCGTGACCTGCACGCCGACGGCACGGTGCTGGTGCTGTCGGTCAACCTGTCGACCCGCGACCTGCTCGACCAGGACCTGCCGGCCAAACTCGAGCGCCTGCTTCTCAAGCACCGCGTGCCGGCCGAGGCCTTCTGCCTGGAGATCACCGAGAGCGCGATCATGGACGACCCGGACCGCTCGCTGGAAACGCTGAAGCGCCTGTCGGGCATGGGCTTCAAGCTGTCGATCGACGACTTCGGCACCGGCCACTCCTCGTTCGCGCAGCTCGGCAATCTGCCGGTCGACGAGCTGAAGATCGACCGATCCTTCGTGATGAGCATGGAGAGCGACCCGAAGCAGGCCAGGATCGTGCAGTCCATCATCGACATGGCGCACACGCTCGACCTGACCGTGGTGGCCGAAGGCGTGGAAGACGCCAAGGCCTGGGACCTGCTGCGCGACCTGCGCTGCGATCAGGCGCAGGGTTACCACATGGGCAAGCCGATGCCGGCCAACGACTTCCTGGCCTGGTCGGCACGCTGGGTGGAGCGGCGCCGCATGCCCGGCGCGGCGGCCACGACGACGCTGCTGCATTAGGGGCGGCAGAATCGGGCCTTCCGCAAGCCCGGAGCCCGTGATGTCCGACCACTTCGCCACCGTGCTCTGGCAGCGCGGCGAGCAGCCCTTCAGCGACCGCCGCTACAGCCGGCGCCACGAGATGCACTTCGACGGCGGCGCGGTCGTGCCCGGTTCGTCATCACCGCACTCGGTGCGCGAGCCCTACTCCGATGCCAGCGCGGTCGACCCCGAAGAGGCCTTCGTCGCAGCGCTGTCGAGCTGCCACATGCTGTGGTTCCTCGACCTCGCCTGCCGCGCCGGCTGGGTGGTCGACGACTACCGCGACGCGGCCGTCGGCACGATGGCCAAGGACGAGCGCGGCCGCATGTCGATCACCGTGGTGACGCTGCGCCCGGCGGTGCGATTTGCCGGCGACAAGCGCCCGGACGCGGCCGAGATCACGCGCCTCCACCATGTGGCGCACGAGGAGTGTTTCATCGCCAACTCGGTGCGCAGCGAGGTGCGCTGCGAACCGGTCACGCTGGAGAGCTGAGCATGTACCTGCCCAAGCACTTCGAGGAGACACGCGTCGAGGTCATGCACGCGCTGATGGCCGCCCACCCGCTCGGCCTGCTCGTGAGCAACGGTGCCGACGGGCTGCAGGCGAACAGCATTCCCTTCATGGTCGACCCGAACCCGGCGCCGAACGGCACGCTGATCGCCCATGTGGCACGCGCCAACCCGCTGTGGCGCGAGGCGGCCGGCACGCCGGTGCTGGTGGTCTTCCAGGGCCCGCAAGCCTACGTGAGCCCGAGCGGCTATGCCAGCAAGGCCGAGCACGGCAAGGTGGTGCCGACCTGGAACTACATCATGGTGCAAGCGCGCGGCCGGCTGCGCGCGATCGACGATGCGGCGCATTTGCACGCGCTGGTGACGCGCCTGACGGCCACGCACGAGGCGGGCCGCGACAAGCCCTGGGCGGTGGACGACGCGCCGCGCGACTACATCGACGCGACGCTGAAGGCCATCGTCGGCATCGAGATCGAGATCGAGGCGCTGGCGGGCAAGTGGAAGGTCAGCCAGAACCGCGGTACGGCCGACCGCCAGGGCGTGGCGCGCATGCTGGCGGCCGAGGGCGGCGAGGCCGCCGAGATGGCGCAGCAGGTGATGCGGCCGGGGCGGGCCTGACGAACCGCGGACCCGCGAGACCCATCAATCGGGAGCGCCGGCTCGCTCTTCGCGCAGCCAGCGATACAAGGTGCGCTCGGACACGCCCAGCTTGCGTGCCGCTGCGCTGCGATTGCCCCGATGTGCCGCCAGCACCTGCGCGACCTGTGAACGGTCGCTGCCCCGTGGCGCCGCCTGCGCTGAATCCGGCTCGGGCTCGGCGGCTGCGGCCGGTTGATCGCCTGGCTCCGCTGCAAGGCGTGCCAGCATCTGCGCGTCGATCAGCCCGTCTGACGCCTGCGCTGCACTGCGACTGACCAGCTGGCGCAACTCGCGCACGTTGCCGAGCCATGGCTGCTGGCGCAACCATTCCAGCGCATCCGGCGTCAAGCGGGGCACGACGCCGGTCTGCTCGCGGAACTGGTCGAGAAAGTGACCGGCCAGCAACGCGATGTCGTCGGCGCGTTCGCGCAAGGCAGGCAGCGTGATCTTCAGCCCCGCGATCCGATAGTAGAGGTCGGCCCGAAAACGCCCTGCCTGGACTTCGCTGAGCAGGTCCCGATGCGTCGCGCAGATGACGCGGACGTCGACCCGCTTGGGGCTGCCCTCGCCGAGCCGGCGCAGTTCCCCCGTTTCGAGCACACGCAGCAATTTCGCCTGCACCTCGGGTGCCAGTTCGCAGATCTGGTCGAGCAGCACGGTGCCCCCGTGCGCCTGCTCGAACAACCCCGCGCGCGTGCTCATCGCGCCGAAGTACGCGCCCCGCACGTGGCCGAAGAGCTCGTCTTCGGCGAGCGCCGCCGGCAGGGTTGCGCAGTCCACGGTCACGAAGGGCCGATCGGCGCGCGGCGAGCTGGCATGCACATGCCTGGCCGCGAGCTCCTTGCCGACGCCGGTCTCGCCGAGCAGCAGCACGGGCAGCGTGAAGCGCGCCGCACGCGCCAGATCGGCCAGCGCGGTGACGAAGGCCGGGCTGCTCCCGAGCAAGGAATCCTCCGATGGCGCCGGCGCGACCGGGCGCGACTGCAGCGGCGTGATCGACTCGCCGAGCAGCAACTGGCCCCCCAGCCTGACCGGATAGCCCACGATGCGCACGACATCCTGCCGCGCGCCGCAACCGTAGTGCACATGCACGACTTCGGTCGACTCGCCGGTGGACATCACGGCCTGCAGGGGGCAGGCCTCGCCATGCTCGTGGCAGGGCGACGACCGGTGGTGCGACACCTGGTGGCAGTGGAAGCCCTCGATCTGCTTCGGCGTCAGACCGTACAGCGCGGCGTAGTGGTTGTTGGCCGCGACGATGCGATACCGGGCATCGATGAGCACGAACGGATCCGCTCGCGCCTCGATCAGCGAACGCAGATTGGCTACATCGGACTTTGCTGTCATGCAAGCCACAATGTCATGACACATCGACAGTGTCATGCGGGTAATCCAGCAATCTTCACGCAGCGCGCGCCGCGAGCTCGGTACGTTGCAGCCCCCGTGCGGCGGCACACTCGGCTTCCCAGCGGGCCCGCGTCGCACGGTCCCGCGCCAACAAGCCGAGGAGACCGTCATGACATTGCACCGTTCGATCGCTGCACTTTCCCGCTCGATCGTCGTCGCGGGCATCGCCGCCGCATTCGCCCCCGCCCAGGCCGACGAGACCTGCAATTCGCCGTACATGGCCAAGCTGCTGACAGGCCAGGAGGACTACGTCCATGTCTGGACGCTCGGCATCAAGGGCATGGGCGACGGCAACGACAAGCTGGTGACGATCGATGCCAACCCGAAGTCGAAGCAGTACGGCAAGGTCATCCACAAGATCGTGCTGCCGGGCCGGGGCGAGGCGCATCACATGGGCTTCACCGACGACCGGCGCTTCCTGTGGGCCGGGCGCCTGGACGACAACAAGATCTTCGTCTTCGACATGAGCCGCCCGGAGAAACCGCGCCTGACGAAGACGATCACCAACCTGGTCGCGAAGACCGGATTCGTCGGCCCGCACACGTTCTACGCCATGCCCGGCCGCATGCTCGTGCAGGCCTTGTCGAACGCCAAGGACCACGGCGGGCAGACCGGGCTGGTGATGTTCAACAACAAGGGCGACATCATCGAGAAGTACCCGATGCCCACGACCGACATCGGCGGCACCCAGGGCGACGGCTACGGCTACGACATCGCGATCAACCCGGCCAAGAACGTGATGCTGACGTCCAGCTTCACCGGCTGGAACAACTACATGATGGACCTCGGCAAGCTCATCAAGGATGGCGAGGCGATGAAGCGCTTCGGCAACACCATGGTGGCCTGGGACGTGAAGGCGATGAAGCCGCTGAAGGTCATGAGCGTGCCGGGGGCGCCGCTGGAGATCCGCTGGTCGTTGAAGGAGGGCGACAACTGGGCCGTCACCGCGACGGCGCTGACCTCCAAGCTCTGGCTGATCAAGCAGGACGCGAAGGGCGAGTGGCAGGCCAAGGACGTCGCGACGATCGGCGATCCGTCCAAGGTGCCGCTGCCGGTGGACATCAGCATCACCGCCGACGGCAAGGGCCTGTGGGTCAACACCTTCATGGACGGCACGACGCGCTACTTCGACTTCAGCAACCCCGAACAGCCGAAACAGACGTACACGATGCAGACCGGCCGCCAGGTCAACATGGTGTCGCAGAGCTGGGACGGCAAGCGCATCTACATCACATCGTCCCTGCTCGCCAACTGGGACAAGAAGGGCGAGGACAACGAGCAGGTGCTGCGCGCCTACGACTGGGACGGCCAGGCGCTGAAGCAGCGCTTCGAGGTCGACTTCGCCAAGCTCAAGCTCGGACGCGCGCACCACATGAAGTTCACCGCGCGCCCCGCTGGCCAGCAACTCGCAGCGACCGGCACGCTGATGGCCCGCGCGTCGAAGTGAACCGCCGGCAGTTCGTGGCGGCCGCCGCGCTCGCGCCCTGTGGCGTGCGCGCGGCGTCCGATGCGCCGAGCGGGCCGCAAGGCACGGCCCGTGTCGACATCGCACGCCTTCCCGCGCCGGGGAGCTACAAGCTCGCGCGGGTGATGGCCGCACCCGCCGGCCTGGTGCTCGACACGCAGGGCCGCGCCCATCGGTTCCACGGGCTGCTGCGCGGGCGCCTGAGCGTCGTCTCCTTCATCTACAGCTACTGCCGCGACCCTCTGGGCTGCCCGCGGGCCTGGGCCGTGCTGGAGGATCTGCACGCCGCCTTGCGTGCCGATCCCGGCCTGGCCCGCCGTGCGCAGATCGTCAGCCTGAGCTTCGACCCGAGCCACGACACCCCCGAGGTCATGCGGCTCCTGGCCGGCTCACGCGCCACCGATCCGGCCGTGCGCTGGCAGTTCCTGACCACTGCATCGGTGGGCGCGCTGCTGCCGTTGCTGCGCGGGTTCGGGCAGGACGTCAGCATCGAGACCGATGCCGCCGGGCGCCCGACCCGCACCCTGAATCACATGCTGAAGGTGTTTCTCGTCGATGCAGACCTCCAGGTTCGCGAGATCTACAGCGTGGCGACCCTCGACCCGCAGGCGCTGCTGAACGACATCCGCACGCTGGACCTCGAACGGCGGCCGCCTCGATGAAGCGCGCCGGGATGGCCGGCCTGCTCGTCGGGCTGGTGCTGCTGCCGCTCGCCGCGGCCTGCGTCGCCGGCACGCTCGGCCTGCCGCCCCTGCCGGGGCCGGCACCGGCACCGGCACCGGCGCTGGCCGAGTTGGGCCGGCAGTTGTTCTTCGATCGTCGTCTGTCGGTCAACGGCACGCTGTCGTGCGCCATGTGCCACGTGCCCGAGCAGGGCTTCACCGTCAACGAGCTGCGGACGTCGGTCGGCATGGAAGGCATCAGCCTGCGCCGCAATGCACCGACCCTGCTGAACGTGGCCTTCGTGCGCGAGCTCTTCGTCGACGGCCGCGCCGCCAGCCTCGAAGCCCAGGCGCTGCAGCCGATCGTCCATCCCGACGAGATGGCCAATCCGGATCTGTCGTCGGTGATGCGCCGCATCGCGTCGATGGCGGAGTACCGCAAGCCCTTCCTGCGCGCCTTCGGCACCGCCACGGCAACGCCGGCGCGTGTGTCGGCTGCGCTGGCGGCTTTCGAGCGCAGCCTGATCGCCGGCGACTCGCCGTTCGACCGCTGGCGCTACGCCGGCCAGGCCGACGCGATTGGCGAGCGTGCGCGTCGCGGCCACGAGCTCTTCATGGCGCGGGGCTGCGCGCAGTGCCACCCGATCGGCGCGAGCGATACGCTGTTCAGCGATGGCCAGTTCCACAATACGGGCGTGCAGGCGCGCAGCGATGCGCGGCGCGACGGCGCCGCGAGCTTCACGCTGACCCCCGGGCTGCAGGCCCATCTCGATGCGGACGCGCTGCGGCGCATCGGCGTGCCCGATCTGCCCGACGAAGGCCGCTACGAGGTGACCCGACGCGAAGCCGATCGGCGAGCCTTCCGCACGCCGAGCCTGCGCAACGTCGCGCTCACGGCGCCCTACATGCACGACGGCTCCCTGGCGACACTCCACGAGGTCATCGACTTCTATGCGCAGGGCGGCTCACCGGATGATCCACGCCAGGACGCGCGCATCAAGCCGCTCGCACTCAATGCGGACGACCGCGCCTGCCTGGTCGAATTCCTGGAAGCGCTCACGTCGGAAAGCCTCTCGCCAGGACGGTATCGCGCGCGATAGGGGCGGGAGCAGAAAAAAAGCTCGTGGCGCCAAGGCCGCGAGCCCTTCTTCGACGCTGTCGGAAGTACGTCCTAGAACGGGATGTCGTCGTCCATGTTGTCGAAGCCGGTGGCCGGCTTCGATGCGGCGGGCTTGCTGGCCGCAGGGCGCGCAGCGGGGGCGCTGCGCTGGCCACCACCGCCACCACCACCGCCGTAGCTCTCGCCGTGGTCGTCGCCGCCGGCGCCACCACCGCCACCGCCCATGCCTTCACGCCCGCCGAGCATCTGCATCTCGGTGGCGATGACCTCGGTGGTG
>Ga0209097_10001664_pt1 | contig 18796 bp, 15 predicted proteins | sample AD_UKC052_MetaG_FD_184419 | JGI IMG/M metagenome (GOLD analysis project Ga0209097, IMG submission 184419) | Active sludge microbial communities of municipal wastewater-treating anaerobic digesters from USA - AD_UKC052_MetaG (SPAdes) (version 2) | ecosystem: Engineered > Bioreactor > Anaerobic >... | reverse complement strand
GCGAGAAACCCATCCGGGCGAGTCGAGAACAAACAGACTCAGGTGGTGCGTCGAGGTAACTTAAAGCGCTCCGTCCTCAACGATTCCAACCGCCCGGTGCGGACCCGCATGCCGGGTGGTGTGGGAGCGGTCGGTCAGGTAACCTGGCCGCCCCTATCCCGATGGCGATGTTCGCGTCGGGTATGTAAGCACTCTCCCGAGCAGGCCTGCCAGGATTGGTGAGCCTTCCCGTTGGGGGCGAGAACGCTCTCCACACTTGACGCGAACATGGCCTTTTCATTCGACCTTCGCTCGTGCGTCCCAGGACAGCCTGTTGACTAAAGGAAGCCGCGCAGGTGCTCCGCCGTTTTCACGTGCGCTGCCGCGTAGGCCACGCCCACGGCCTGGATCTGCGGGATGAAGTCGATGGAGTCCAGCGTCTGGACATCCGCCGATTTGACATGGGGCAGGCCCAGGGTGTCGAGGCCGGCCTGGCTGACGTCCGGGTCGTAGCGCACATAGGCGAATTGCTTGGCGCCGGTTGAGGTGGCAGCACCGATCATGTCACCGATCTCCCGGTCGATGGGGCGACCGAAGCGGCACTCGCCCACCAGCCGACAGGCCATGTCCCATCCGGCGCTGGCGGCATTCATCAGGGCGCCGGGCAGGGTCTTGGCGTTATCCACCAGCCACATGTCACCCGGCTGCAGGTCGGGTCGGGCTGCAGGGGCACTTCCCGTGCCCACCGAGACGATCAGAAGCTGATCGGTGCCGGTCTTCCAGTTGATGTGATAGGGCGCGGCGGTGGCCATCTGGTAGGCCAGGAAGGCGGCGTTGTTGTAGGTGGTGACGCCCCCATCCACGAAGACGAAGGTGTAAGCCTTCTTCCCCTTGCCGAGGGTCACCACTTCGGGCGGAAAGAAGGTGGGTGCGGCGGTGCTGGCCCGCACCAGTTGCCACAGGGGCAGCTCCAGGTTGCAGTCGTCCCGGTCGCGCTGGTTGTACTTGGCAAAAGGGTTGTTGCTCACCGGCCAGGGGGAGTCGGTGGTGGCGTTGCGCATCACCATCATCAGCACCGAGCGCAGGCCCGGGCTGCCCAGGGTGGTGTCGGCGCCCAGGGCAGCGCTGAACTCCGCCTGCAGTTTCCTGGCCAGGGGCTCCTTGTTGTAGGAATAGTGCAGGCGCTTGAACAGGGAGGCCTTGTCGAACATCTGCCTGCCGCTGTTCCTGTAGAAGGTGCGTAGCTGGTCCGTGCTCATGCCGGCCGAAATGCAGGCGGCCATGATGGCGCCGGTGCTGGTGCCGCAGACAAGGTCGAAATAGTCGCAGAGCAGGAGATCCGGATTCCCCTGTTCGGCGCGGAGGTCGGCTTCCAGTCTGGCCAGGATCTCGACACTCATGAGGCCCAGTATGCCTCCGCCGTCGCAGGAGAGGATCTTCTTGGGGCCGGGGGCTTTGATGCGTTCGGCGATGGACAGGGGCATGGATGTGTCCTTTCGGAGGGGAAGGGCTACCAGAGTTTGCGGGTGTCGAGCCAGATGACCTGGCCGGTGCGTTTCTTCACTTCACGAACCATGTGTTCGGTGCCGCCGGGCCCGTCACCGCCGCCGCCGTTCCACAGGCATATCAGGTGGCTGCGCTTGATGCCGAGGGACAGGGTGCTGTGCAGCAGCCACAGGTTGCAGCGCTCGAAGGCGCTCATCGGCTGGCCTTCGCCGTTGGTGGGAAGGGGGCCGAGCGCGTCCGGCATGACCCGGTTGGGGAGGGTCAGGGCGTGGTCCCGCACGGCGAAATAGCGGTCGCGCCAGGCGTCACCATCGGCGGCCGGGAGGATGGACTGCTCGATGAAGTCGGCCTCGGGCAGGGGCAGCAGGAGCTGCACATGCATGCCCAGGGCGAGGCAGGCTTCGGCAAAGAGCAGGTCGCCACCGGAAGCGCCCTGGGTGATGGCGAGATCGTCCTTGCCCCCGTCGAGTCGCGCCAGGGCTTCGGCAATGGCCTTGGCTGCAAGGGGCGCCTTGTCGGCCGGGAAGCGGGGCGTGGGGCGGGTGGGGCTGTCAATCATGTGCCCGGAGAACAGGAACACCTTGCGTGGCTGCCAGCCCTTTTCGGTGGGGGGCTTGAGCCGCGTGAGGGCGCGTTCGAAGGTGGAGATGCCGACGCCCGTTTCATCGGGCCGGAAGCCCAGGCTGGCCAGCAGGCGCAGTTGGCCAAGGCAGGCGTCCAGGGCAAACCAGTCCTTGTCGGCCAGGGCGATGGCGGTCTGGTAGGCATCCTTCACCGCCTCGGCGTTGCCCTGAAGCACGGCCAGATCACCCAGGGTGGCAGCCGCCCAGAAACGCTGTGCCGGGGCCTGCTCGCAGGCTGCGGCCCAGGCCACGCCGCCGGCCATGGCCCGGGCCTCGGCGTCGAATTCGCCCTCATGGGTGAGGTGGCCGTGGAGGTGCATCAGGGTGACGGCATTGATGCCCGAGTAGTAGTGGCCCGGTGCGGCGCGGAAAGCCCGGGCGTAGCCGGCGATGGCAGCCTTCAGCAGGGCCTCTTCGTAGGTGGCGTCTTCGTACTTCTTTGCCGGGCTGTGCGCCGGGTGGTTCCAGGCGTCCATCCAGGCGTCCTTGTCGAGGCGGGCAAGCAGCGACAGGGTTTCCACATCACCTGGGTGTTCGGCCAGGATGGCCTCGTAGGCACTCCGGGCATCGTCCGGCCGCTTCAGGCGCTGCAGGCAGATGCCCCGCTGACGGGCGGCCTCCAGGTTGGCGGGGTCGAAGCCGAGGGCCAGCTCGAACTGCTCCAGGGCATAGTTGTAGTGCCTGCCCTTGAGCAGGGCCGTCCCGGCCTTGAGCCGGGCCTCCACCCGCAGGGCGGTGACCGGCGCCTCGTCGGCCAGCACCAGCACATCCTCGGGCCGGCCGGCCTTGCGGGCTTTTTCGATAAGCGCAGCCCAGGCGTCGTGGCGATGCCAGTACTCCCGCACGGCGCCGATGCGCAAACGCTTCCAGTCGGGCTCAAGCAGGTTGGGGAGCAGGCCATACACCGGGCTCACCGGGCGTTCGTGCCAGGCCGCCAGGGTGGCGACGGTCATCTCCGCGATGGCCTTGCGGTCGTCGGTCAGATGGGCCGGGTCGGGTGCGCCGTCCTTCAGGTGGTAGGTCAGCTTGCGGTCGGTGTAGATGTCGAAGGGCTTGGTGCTGCGCGGCCCCTGGACGAGGACCACCCCGCGGGCGCGCAGGGCATGGCGCACGCCCAGTTCGTACCACACGTTGGGGTTGTCGATGCTCAGGTCGGCCACCACCAGATCGGCCATCAGCAGTTCCTGGAACATGTCCAGGCGGATGTCGCCGGCCCGCTGCTCCTTGTCGGCCCGCAGCACCTCCAGCCCCGCATCCTCCAGGGCCGGCTTGATCAGTTCATCGAAGATGCGGTTGAAGTCGACCTGCTCACCCTTGTCGTTCGGCTTGGTGCCGAAGGGCATTGCCACGAAGGCATGGAGTTTCATGGAGGCGTCCCGGATTGGATGACATCGGTGTGTCCTGCATTCTATTCATCTTGGCGGGTGTGGGCATCACGGAAGGGACGAATTCACGCCGGCCACGGTGTTGGCCCCGGAAGGACCGGCAGTCGGACATGTGAGGTGACCGAAGCCCGGCCACGTGCGGCGCCGCCGACATCCGGTCCGAACGGCTTGCGCCCTGCCGGCCGCGCTGGATCCCGACCGGATCCCGCGCGGCCGGCGGGGTTCATTCGGCGAAGGCGCGGAGATCGATCACCTTGTTGCGGTCATCGGCAACCAACCGGAAGCGGGCAGGCGCCAAGTCGGGGTCCGTGCTCAGTACACCGGTGCTCGAGGCGGGCAGCTCGCCGCAGCCGGCGGTGGACAATTCGAGCTTGAGGGTGCCGGGCAGCACGCCACTGCCGAGCTTGCCGGTCAGGCGACAGGCTGACGTGGCGTCGGCCACGATGTTGCCATCAGCGGTGATCAAGAAGCCTGCCGCAGCCCCGGCGGGGGACGTGGTGACGTAGTGCCCGGCGAGACCGGCCACGGTCGGGGTGGTGGAGATCACGACCGGATCCTTGCGCAGCAGGGAGACCTGGGTGTCCTTGTCCACCGGCGGAACGGCCACCCAGTCGCCATTGCCGGTCTTGCGGTACAGGCTGCGGGCCACCCCGTTGTCGTCGCCGACGATGAGCAGGCGGCTGCCGTCGGCGGCGGCCAGATAGCGCCCGACGGTGGGGGTGTCCTGGTTGCCGGTGCTGACCGTATAGGCGCCTTCGCTCAGGTCGTCGACGCTGACCTTGGGGGCATCGTCGTCGTTGCTGCCACAGGCTGCCAGGGAGAGGCCCAGGGCGACCGGCGCCCATCTCTTGAAGAAGCGGTTCATGCCCGACCCATTATTGGTTCAGCAGATCGCGCAGGCGCAGGCGCAGCCATTGCTGCCCTGCCGGGCGGTGGTCGAAGCCGACCTGCATGGCGGTGACGGCCACCTTGGTCTTGAAGACCACGGCCTCGTCCTCGGACTGCTCGGCGCTTGCCGTGGCCGGCAGACCGGCACCGATGCCGTAGGGCACGGTGTTCTTGAACTTCAGGTTGTAGAGATCGTAGCTGCCGTGGCGCGAGAAGGCCCAGCCCACATTGGCCGTCGGGGCATTGGGGAAGTTCACGTTGAGGGCCACGCCGGCGGGCAGCAGGGCGCCACTGCCGGCCTTGGCCTGGAGCGCCTTGAGGAGCTTGACGCTGAGCTGGGCGACGATGGCCGAGTTGGGATTGGCCAGACCGGTGTTGTCCACCGTGTCGGTGCCGGCGCTCAGGGCGATGGCGGGGACGCCGCGTCCGGCGGCGAACTGGGCGTTGCCGATGGTGCCGGAGCTGACTACCACGCGGCCCACGTTCTGGCCTTCGTTGGGGCCCGACAGCACCAGGTCGGGGGCCTTGTTCCAGCGCGCCGGGGCGAGCACGTCGAGGCCGTACATGGTGGCCATCACCGGGGTGCCGTGGACGTAGTGAAAGTCACCGCCGGTGTAGCCGGCCTTGGTGAAGGGGCCCACGGCCGGTGCTCCGATGGCCGCCGCGCCATTGTGGCAGCCACCCTCGGCCTCGATCTGGGTCTTGTCGTTGTCGGCAATGATGGTGGCGGTGCTGTACATCACAATGGCCGCGCCGCGGCCGCTCTGGCCCGAGCACGGTACCGAGACGATCACGTCGTGGCCGTTGGCCTTGAGGGCATCGTAGAGCGCCTTGATGTTGCTGGTCAGACCGTCGTCGTTGGACAGGAGGATGTTCAGGGCGAAGGCCGGGCTCATGCCCATGGACAGGGCGATGGCGGCGGCGAGGCGGAGTTTCATGGCTGGAATCCCGGCGTGGCAAAAAAGGATGCCCCGGCAGGCGGGGCGAACGTTGATCGCCAGTAGGGTGAGGCGCAGAGGTGACGGGCCGGTGATGGGCTCGTGACCCTTTCATTAACGGATGCGGCCCCTCACATAAAACACCTGCCCCACCCGCTCGATATGCTCGCGCAAGGTCGGTGTTTCGATCTGGTCAAACAGCGACAGATCGACGGTGTAGGGAATGTCCGACTCCTCCAGGGCGGTGCTGATGGACATCAGAAAGGCGGCGTGTGCTGGCCAGATCGACCGCCTCCTGGAGTTCCAGAAACACCTTGCCGAAGTTGTCGAAACGCTGTTTCCAGCGGATATCGGCGTGAATGGCAGTCTCTCCGCGATATGAACGGTGAGGGTGTCCGCTGCTCGCTCAGCGCTTCAGAAAACTCGCCGGAATCGGCCGCGGCGCGAGTTTCTCGGCGGTGGTCTCCAGGGCATAGAGGGTGCCGCCGGTGGTCAGCCAGGCCTGGACCCAGTCCGGGGTGGCGCCCTTGCCGTCCCAGGTCAGGGCGCGGTTGGAGGGGTGCATGTAACGGATGTGACCCGGGGCCGGAGGTTCGGCGACCTTTGCGGCAGCAGACTGGGCGGCGGCTTCCTTTTGCGCGGCTTCGGCGGCCTTGGCCTCGGCGCGGGCCGTGGCTTCAGCCGCCTTGCGTGCGGCTTCCGCGTCGGCCGCCCGTCGGGCTGCCTCAGCCTCGGCGATGGCGCGCCGTTCGGCTTCGGCGGCGGCCTCGAGTGCCGCACGCTCCCGGTCGGCTTCTTCCTGCTCCCGTTTGGCGATCTCGGCAGTGATCTGTTCGGCCAGGGCTTCCAGCTCGGGGAGTTCGTAGGACTTCAGGTCTGTCATGGATGCTTCGGTTGTGCTCGGGCGGGAAGGGCAGGCCGCCGGAGCGGCCCGCGTGATTTCCTCAGTCAGCGGCTTCCGGGCGCATCTGCGGGAACAGGATGACGTCGCGGATGGCGGGGCTGTCGGTGAGCAGCATGACCAGGCGGTCGATGCCGATGCCGCAGCCGCCGGTGGGGGGCAGGCCGTATTCAAGCGCCCGGATGTAGTCGGCGTCGTAGTACATGGCTTCTTCGTCGCCGGCATCCTTGGCCTGGGCCTGGGCCTGGAAGCGGGCGGCCTGGTCTTCGGGGTCGTTGAGCTCGGAGAAGCCGTTGGCGATCTCGCGGCCGACGATGAAGAGCTCGAAGCGTTCGGTGATCTCGGGGTTGCTGTCGGAGGCGCGGGCCAGGGGGCTCACTTCGACCGGGTAGTCGATGATGAAGGTGGGCTCCCAGGTCTCGGCTTCGGCGCAGGCTTCGAAGAGCTGCAGCTGCAGGCTGCCGAGGCCGCCCGGCTTCACCTTTTCGCCGAAGTCCTTGATCTTCTGCTTGAGCCAGTCGCCGTCGGCGAGCTGGGCATCGGTGAAGCCGGGGTGGTGCTTGCGGATGGCTTCGACGATGGTCAGGCGGTGGAAGGGCCGGGACAAGTCGAGGGTGCGGCCCTGGTATTCGAAGACTTCGGTGCCCAGGGCTTCACGGGCGGCGTGGCGCAGCAGGCCTTCGGTGAAGTCCATGAGGCTGCGGTAATTCGCGTAGGCCTCGTAGAACTCCATCATGGTGAATTCGGGGTTGTGGCGGGGCGAGAGGCCTTCGTTACGGAAGTTGCGATTGATCTCGAAGACCTTCTCGAAGCCGCCGACCACCAGGCGCTTGAGGTAGAGCTCCGGCGCGATGCGCAGGAACTGCTGCATGTCGAGGGCGTTGTGGTGGGTGACGAAGGGCTTGGCCGAGGCGCCACCGGGGATGGGGTGCATCATCGGCGTCTCGACTTCGAGGAAGTGGTGGCCGGTCATGTAGTTGCGGATCGACTGCACCAGGCGGCTGCGGGCCACGAAGGTATGGCGCGACTCCTCGCTCATGATGAGGTCCACGTAGCGCTGGCGGTACTTGGTCTCGGTGTCGGTGAGGCCGTGGAACTTGTCGGGCAGGGGGCGCAGGCTCTTGGTGAGGAGGCGCAGCTCGGACGACTTGATGGACAGTTCGCCGGTCTTGGTGCGGAACAGGGTGCCGATGGTGCCGACAATGTCGCCGATGTCCCAGTGCTTGAAGTCGGCGTAGACGTCTTCGCCCACGCCGTCACGGGTGACGTAGAGCTGGATGCGGCCGGAGAGATCCTGGATGGTGACGAAGCTGGCCTTGCCCATCACGCGCTTGAGCATGATGCGGCCGGCAACCTTGACCTCGACCGGCAGGGCTTCCAGGTCTTCGGCGGATTTCTCGCCGTAGACTTCGTCGAGCTTGCCGGCGGTGTTCTCCCGGGAGAAGTCATTCGGATACGCCTTGCCGCTGGCACGCCATTCGGCGAGCTTTTGCCGGCGTTCGGCGATCAGGTGGTTTTCGTCCTGGGCGGGCGGGGAGGTCTGGTCGGACATGATGGGCTCTTCAATCAACGGAATCAGGGTGCGGCACGCGCAAATCGCCGCAAAGCTCCCAATTTTGACACACTCCGGGGCGCCCGTCGCGGCCCGCCCGCCGCCATGGGCGTGGTCAGAGGAAGATCTCGTCGATATCGGACTGGATCTGGGCCTGTCCGGCCGGGGTGGTGATGCGCAGCTTGCCGCTCATGATCAGTTCGTCGAAACCATTGACCTGATTGCGGCCGTGTTGCTTGGAGTAGTAGAGGGCCTCGTCGGCACGCCCCAGCAGCTCGGCCGGGGACATGCGCGGGTCGATGCGGGCGTAACCCACCGAGCAGTGCACCTGACCGACGCGGGGAAAATCGTGGACTTCCACTGCCATCCGGAAGCGGTCGAAGATGGTCTGAACGTTGTCTTCGCTCACGTTGCGCAACATCACCACGAATTCCTCGCCACCGAAACGAAAGAGTTTGTCGTGGCTGCGGAAGCTCTGGCGCATCAGGTCGGCGATGCGCAGCAGCACCTCGTCACCGAAAAGGTGACCGTAGTTGTCGTTGATCTTCTTGAAGTGGTCGATGTCCGCGACGGCAAGCCAGCACGGTTGGGTGATGGTGGCACTGAAGGTGCGGCGTTCGTCCGATTGCTGGCGGGCCTGCTCGGCCAGCTCTGCGGCGGCGATCAGGCGTTCGAAGTCGTCGTCGAAGGTCTTGCGGTTGAGCAGCCGGGTCAGGGTGTCCAGGTTGGCGTACTCCCAGGCCTGGTGCTGGTTCTCGAAGCAGCGCAGGAACAGGGAGAGGGCCTGGCAATCCGCGGTGCGGGGCTTGAGGGGGCTATGGATTTCCAGCACCCAGCGGGCTTCGCCCAGGGCGCCAACGGCAAAGGCGAGGCGCCAGGTGTCGCCCTCGTGGGCGATCGCGTGGCCGTAGTCGGTGTGCAGGCAGTCGGCCAGGAGCGGGTCCACCGGGAGCCAGGACTGGCCATCGCAGACGTCGTCCCAGTAGGTGTCGGCGCCGTCGGACACGCAGCAGCCGAGCAGGCCGACGGTGAGGTCGGGGGGCGAGAAGCGCACGGCGAACATCAGGCAGAAGCTGCCATTGAGGAAATCCATGGCGGTTTCGGCGGCTATCCGGAAGATCTCGCGCAGGTCGCGGGTGCGTGACAGAACCTCCGCACCCCGGAGAAGAGGCATCTGGCGCGAGTTTGCGGTGTCGGACGCCGGGGCAAGGCGCATGGTGGAGGGGGCGGGCCGTGGCTGGATGGAGCCAATAACGTCAGACATTGTGAAATCTGAAGCGAGTCGGCCGGATTCAGCTGCCACGCCGCAGGCCGATCAGAGATAGCCCTCCTGCTCGCCTTTCAGCTGTTGGATGCGCAGCGTCCGGGCCAGTGCGGCGAGCATCGGCGGGAGAGGGGCCTCGACTTCGAGCCGGTCGAGCAGGGACTGATCGCGTCCGGACAGGGGCCGCTTCGCCGGGAGCGAATCGAAATCGGCTGGGTCCATCCGCCAGGGCTGCCACACCAGCCCCGCTGCGGTCCATAGCTGGCCCGCCTGCAATGCGATGGCGATGCCGTCGGGGTCCGGGTCGCAGGCGATCCATGCGGGGGCCGGTAGAAGGTCGAGCAGTCGGGTAACGCTGCGGCGCCACCAGGATGGAGGATAGCCGGGCAGCCACAGGACCGCCTCGGCAGGCCCGCAGGCGCGGGCGACCCGCTCGAAGCTGGTGCGATTTTCCACCAGCCTCCAGGCGCTTGGCGCCCCGGTGGCGGCGCTCATGGCATTGATCGTTGCCGGCGTCAGGGCGACGAAGTCGGGGACAAGCCCCAGGGGCCATGTTCCGCCAGAGAGGGCGACGGAAGTGGGAAGGCGCACCAGCAGCAAGGGGGTATGGTCGCTGATGCCGAAATCGTCCAGGCTGAGGGCGCTGCTCAGCCAGGTCTTCTCGGCATCACTGATCTGTTTTGTGTCACCCCGGGCGAAGTGGGAGAAGTCGCGCCAGGTACCGCTGCGCTGCTGCTCCTGCCAGGCTTCCAGGGCGACCAGCAGCCCATGGCGTGCCAGGGCGCGGGCCGGCGGCAGGGCGTCGAGGGCTTGGGCCGCCAGATCGAGTTCCGGGTGGGTGAAGCACCGCTGGCGCGCCTGATCCCACAGGTTCTTGTCGGCATCGGGTTCGGGGACGCCGAGCACGCGGCGCAAGGCGGCCGGGTCGAGAAAGCGGAGTTGCCGGGGCCACCAGTGCCCGCGCTCATGGCATTCCTCGATCTCGATGGCCCCGGCGCGCAGCAGGAGGTCAAGCAGGCGATCTGCGAGCATGGCCCGATGGGGGCCTGCGGCACGCAGCAGGGTGTCGTGCCGCACGGCCTTGTCGGATGCACGCTTCACCCAGCCCGCCAGGAGCTGCCGTTCGTCCGTGGGCCAGGCGTCCAGGTTCAGTGGCTGCGGTGCTCCCCGCCGGAGGCGACGCTGGCCCTTCAGGCTGGCGCGCAGCGGGTCGTCCAGCCGCAGGGTGCACACACCGTTGCCATCGGGAGGGCTCCAGTCCATGGGCGGTGATGCGCTAGAGGCTGCGCTGGATCAGCCCGATGGGCGGGGCCCAGTCGTCGCCGGGTTTCTTCTTGCGGGTGACCAGGGTGAGCTGGGCCGGGGCGAAGACGTTGGCGTTGTGGGTGACCGGGGTGGTGATGAGGTACTGGGCGCGGGTGGCGCGCAGGAAGGTGCCGACCCGGTCGATGTTGGCGATGTCCAGGTGGGCAAAGGGCTCGTCGATGAAGACGAAACCGCCGGGGCGGGCCTCGTCCATCAGCAGGGCGATGAGCAGGATGAGGGATTTCATGACCTGCTGGCCGCCCGAGGCTTCGCCGTCGTTGAGGCCCACGGCGCCCTTGCGGTCAAAGTCGAAGCGCACTTCCAGGCCGGCGGCGGCGAGCGCCCGGTCGTCGTTGTCGAGCAGGGGAACCGGGCAGTCCACGTCCACGTTGGCCAGATCGCCGAGGGCGCGCAGGTTCTTGCCGTACTGGCGCACGGTGGCGCGGAGTTTGGCGATGTAGGCGGCGCGGGCTTCACCGGTGATGCGTCGGGCGGCATTGCAGTGGCGCTCCCGTTCGGCGTATTGGCTTTCCCGGTCGAGCACATCGGCCTTGAGGCGGCCAGCCAGGGTGAGCACCGTGTCGTCAGTCACCCAGTCGCCGTTGGCCAGGCGCTGGCGCAGGCGTTCCAGCTCGGCGCGGGCACCGCGGGCGCCGTCGTACTTGTCGGCCAGCAGGGCATTGGCGGCGGGGTCGCGCCAGTCGGCAGGCATGCCCCGGCGCACGCGACGCAGGCGCTGGATGCGATTGGCCTGGTCGTGGCGACGGGGGGCGGCTTCGGCGGTCAGTTGATTGACCCGTGCGGCGAGGCCGGCCATGTCCCGGCGGCGGCGATCCAGTTCGATTTCGATGCCGCGCAGGGATTGGTCGATGCGGTCCACGTCGCCCTTGGCGTCGGCCCGGTCGGCAATGGCCTGGGTCAGGCGGGCGCGGGCGGCGGGCAGGGTGTTCTCGGCAGCCTCGAAGTCGGTTGCCCGGGCGGCCAGAAGCTGGGCGGCCTCGATGCCGTGGAGGCGGGCGCGCAGGGCGTCGGCTTCTTCCTTGGCCGCGTCGAGTTGGGGGCGGATTTCCCGCAGGCGGGCGTCGATGCTGTGCATGTCGGCTTCACATTGCTTGAGGCGTGCCTTGCGGGCCAGTTCGCCAAAGTGGAACTCGGCGGGCTTGCCCAGGTGGCGGGCGCCCCGGCGTTCCCGGTGGTAGCCGTCGCGGGTGATCCACTCGGTTTCCCGGGGGAGCTGGCGGGCGGCGTCGGCGTCTTCGACCCGCTGGATGCGGTTGAGGAGGTCGGCGAGCCAGCGGGGCACGGCATCGGCGAAGCGGATGACCTCGGCCAGGGATCCGCGGGTGGCAGGGGGCGCCGTTTCGAGTTCGGGCACGATGAAGTGGCGGAAGCGTTCCTGCTCGCCCAGGCCCCAGGCGGCGTGGCGGTCCTGCTCCCGTTCCAGCAGGATCACGTGGCGGTAGGGCCGCAGCACGGCCTCGACGGCGCCCTGCCAGTCGGGGTCGGTGACTTCGACGATCTCGGCGAGGGCCCGATGGGCAATGCCGGCTTCTCTTAGACGGTTGCGGAAGCGGCTCACTTCGCCGTCGGCGGGCGGGCCACGGTGATCGCGGGTGGCACGTAGCTGGGCGGTCTTGTCTTCGAAGGCGGCGATGGCTTCGCGTTCCTGGCGCTGCAGGTGGACCAGGCGGGCATCGGCCCTGGCGTAGTCGGCTTCCAGGTCCACGGCGGCGTCGCCGGCCTCCCGGGCCAGGCGGGCGCGCAGGGCGGTGCGCTCGTCCAGCAGCTTCTCTGCGTCGCGCACTTCGTCGTGGGCGGCCAGATGGCGTTTTTCCGCCTCCAGGTCGCGGCTGCGGGCGGCCTTGCGTTCGGCTTCGGCGGTGGCCTTTTCGGCTTCCACACCGGCGCTGCGTGCGCGCTGGGCGTTCAGTTCGTCCTCGCTTTTCTGGCGCTCGCTGCGCCCGCGGGCGATGTCGTCCCGGGCCTGGGCGATGTCGCGGAGGAGTTCGGCGACTTCCAGTCGCGGCACGATCTCGGCGGCGAGGGCACGGGCTTCGTCGTCGAGCTGCTTCCATTCCAGGTAGCGGTCGGCCTCCAGGCGCTTGGTTTCCGCCTGGGCGCGCAGGCGGTCCAGGTCGAGGCCAAGGGCGGCCAGCTCCTTCTCGGCGTTGTTCTGTTCTTCCCGCGCGGCGGCGTAGTTGTCCAGCACCTCCTTGTCCCCGAAGACGTCAAAGACCAGCTCCAGCAGGGCCTTGGGGGAGTATTCGCAGAGCTTGTCCGTGTCGCCCTGTTCCAGGGCCAGCACCTTGGCGATGGCGGGGGTGAGGCCGCCCCAGGCCAGGCGGCTCTGGTAGTCCCGGTAGCCGACCCATTCCACGGCCTTGTCCTCGTTGGCCTCCAGGGCCTCGATGGGCAGGTCGCCGTCGGCGATGGCGTAGTCCCGGGTCCAGTCGCCACCGGCGCGGCGGATGCGGCAGGCCAGGGTGACTTCGTCCTTCAGGCACGGAAAGAAGGGGCGTTTGCCGGTGCTGCCGGGGCGGTTGGCCACCACCGCACGGATCCACGCGAAGCTGCGGTTGGCCCGGCGCACGTAGCGGCGGAAGTCGCGCTTGCCCGAGCAGCGCAGGCCAAAGAGGGTGCGCAGGGCATCGAGCAGGGTGGTCTTGCCGGAGCCGTTGGGGCCGACGATGGTGATGATCTGGGCGTCCAGGGGCAGGTTGAAGCGCCGCCAGTAGTCCCAGTGGACCAGTTCGAGTTGCTTGATGTGGAACATGCTCAGTCGTCCTCGGCGGTGTCTTCGGGGGGCGTGAAGGCATCACCGGCGGGGGGCGGATGGCCGGCCCGGGTGAGAACTTCGCCAAGGGTGCCGTAGATGATGCGGTCGGCCAGCAGGCGGTAGTCGAGGAGCACGTCGAGGAGCGGGCCTTCGTGGATCATGCCGCCCTTGCGTTCGATGAAGCCGAGCTGGGCCAGGCGCGACAGGAGCTTGCCCTGCACGTAGGTCTTGTGGCCGAGCACGGGGGCAAAGTCGGCCAGCAGGGATGCCTCGGACAGGGCGCCGGAGACGCCCTCACCGTGTTCCAGGGGGCCATCCTTGCCGAACATGTCTTCCTGGCCGTCATCGGCGAGGCGTTGGCGATTCACCTGACGTTCGCGCTTGGGCAGGATGATCAGGGCCCAGATCACCACCAGCAGGGCGAGCTGGTCGCGGGTCAGGCCGGCATTGCTGGCGGCGTATTCGCGGCTGGCGCCGAACACCGGTTCGTGGACGTCCTCGGCCAGGGCCACGGCGACGTGCTCGGCGTAGGGGTTGTCGATGAGTTGAAGCCCGACGGCGCCAAGGCGGGCGTCGAGATCAACGCGGAAGGCTTCGTCCACCAAGGCGCGGCGTACCAGGGCGTCGCTGCGGGGCAGGCTGCGGTTGGCCAGCAGGCGGGCGGTGAGGGTCCGGATCTGTTGTTCCATCAGGCGGGGTCGGAGAAGGAGTCGGTGGCGTCGAGGATGGGGACGACTTCGGCGGCCGGCAGGCTGCCCTTGGCGCCCACCAGACCGGTGGACATGGCGGCGATCTCGTCCTCACCGACCTTGACGGTGCCCGCTTCGAACAGCACGTCGAGGGGCAGGCGCATGAATTCGCCAATGGGGCCGTCGGCGGGGGTGGCGCCGCCTTCGCCGCCACCGTCGGCCAGCAGGGCAAGGAGGGACAGGCGGTAGGACGCCGCCGGGAAGCCGCCGCCGGCCACCAGGCTGGCCAGGGGCGCCGGGGTGCTGCCCGGCTCGGCCAGACGGGCCAGGCGTTGACTGAAGTGTTGTAGCAGGCGCAGATCTTCCTGCTCGGGGGCGCGGTTGCTGGGGGCGTCCTCGGCGGGGGGCAGGGCGGTGTCGGCCTCGATCCGGCGGGCTTCGTCGGAGAGGGCCAGCTCGGCTCGGTCGAGGAGTTCGTGGCCGCCCGCCAGCAGGGTCAGCTCCGGCGCCATGGCAAGGGCGCCGGTGGCGAGTTCGGCCAGGGCCGGGCCATCCAGGCGGCGCAGCCAGCCGGCCACGTCGCTGGAGGAGATACCCGAGCCGCCCAGGGTGACCCGCTGGGCCTCGATCTTGTTGAGGGCGCGCTGGAAGGCGGCGTCCACCCGGGCCAGGCGGGACTGGGCCAGGCCGATGCGCTGGGCGACCCGGGCCAGGTCGAAGGGCACCTCCGGATCAGCCAGCAGCCCGGCCATGACTTCGGTGCCGCGCTCGATCCAGCGGGTATTGGCGGAGAGGCGCCGGCGGGCGTCGGCGATGCGGAACTCGGAGCCCGAGGCGATGGCATCCTCGAAATGCCAGGCCAGGTCGTTGAGTTTGCCGAGCAGATGGCCCAGGGCCTCCGGGGTGACGCTGCCCACGGCCTGCAGGCCGGCCAGCTGGGCGGTGAGGAAGCCCAGCTCCAGATCGTCCTCGGTGCTGAAGCTGACCAGCATGCCGATGGCGGCGACGGCGTTGCGGCCCAGGTCGGACAGGGCATAGAGGCTGTCGTCGCCGATCTCCAGCAGGCCGTTGCCGCGCAGCCTGCGCAGCACTGTCTCGAGCTTGACCGGGTCGAGGAAGGCGAAGCGCTGGCGCAGTTGCTCCGGACCCCAGCGTGGCGAGTCGGTCTCGCGGCCGATTTCCCGCAGCACCAGGAGGCGCATCAGCACCTCGGCCTCACTGCCGTGGAACAGGGTGCTGAAGGCGGACAGCAATGGCCGGGCCTTGAGCAGGGGGGCGAGTTCGGGCACGTCGTCGGCGACGACGCCCGGGGCCAGCAGCTCTTCCAGACGGACTTCGGTCATGGGAGGCTCAGCGGAACAGGGCGAGGGCGGCGATGCGCCGGTCGATCTCGTCACTCATGCGCTGGTAGGCAGGGGCGCCGACACCGCCGAAGCGACGCTGGAACTCGCTGCTCATCATGGCTTCGGGCAGGCCGGTGATGGGGGGGAGCAAGCCGGCGTCGGTGAGCCCGCCGCTGACGGCTGCGGCCAGCCGCCGGGGGTTGTCGACGGCGAGCTCGCCCAGGCGCGTGCCGGCCCGATCGGCGGCCAGATCGGCAAACGAGAAGCCGCTGCCACCACGGGCATCGTCCACCTCCTTGCCGAGGCCGATGGCGCTGGCCAGGGGTTCGCCCGCCCAGGCGGCGAGGGCCGCCGAGACCACGAAGTGCTGGGCCAGATCGGGCCGCCCGCGCAGGGTCAGGGTCAGCGGGCGGGGCTGCGGCCACTGGCGGGCCTCGGGGATCAGGTGGGCGATGTTGCGTCCGGATAGCTGGAAGGCAAGGACCAGCAAGGTGTCCCGGTAGTGGCGGCCGGGATCCTTGTCGATGCCGCCGGCTTCCTGGAGCAGGGGGCCGAGCACGTCGGCAAGGGGGATCTGGCGGCGCCCTTGCCCTGCGCTGTCCATCCGGACGACCAGGCGCCCATGGGCGACGGCCAGCCGCTCACGCTCTTCCGGCGAGAGGGCGTAGGTGCGGGCCGAGTCGAGAAGCTCCGGTTGCCAGGTGTAGCGCAGGCGCAGTTCGCCCGGGGTGATGGCCACCTGGTCGATGGTCTTGCGCAGGATTTCCAGGTCGGGTGCCAGGCTGGAATGGCGTGAGGCATAGAGCAGTGCGGCGCTGAAGAGGCTGCCGGGTACCGGGATGGAGCCGACCCGAACCTTCTGGAACTCCGGACCGTCGGCGCCGGTGACCACGCGGGTGCGCAGGTTGAGGTAGCGCCCCAGCGGCGTGGGGGGAAGGGCGGCGGTGTAACGCAGTTCGGCGGCACCCTCCTCGAGATTGACGGTGGCGCGGCCACGGCGCACGGCGAGATTGACCAGGGTTTCCAGGTCGCGGGCCGCCACCCGGGTTTCCCGGAATTCGTCGCGCTTCAGGCGACGCGGATCGTTGCGCCGGATCAGGTCCTTGGCGCGGCTCAGGTCTTCGGCCGATACGGGGGCGTCGCCGGTGACCAGCGGCTCGTCCTGGATGGCCCGGAAGGCCAGCAGGACAGCCGCAGTCAGCAGGAGCAGGAGGCCGGCCAGCAGGCCGACGAGAAGACGCTTCATGGCTGGTCCCGCGCTGGGCGTGTGGTGCGAACCATATCAGTCCGGTACCGGAGAGTTGATCAGATGTAGAACAGCACGTTCCAGGTGGGCGAAATCTTTGGAACGCTCCCGTAACAAATGGAGGTCGAGGCGGGCAGTGATTTTCTCCTGGTGGACGGATTCCTTGTAGGCCATGCCGGACGGCCGCAGGTGACTCAACCACTCCTTGGCACCACGGATCTCCTCCGGGACTGCGGGAAACTCCGCTTGCTTTGGAATGTCCGTGAAAACCGCGCGGGTCGCCTGTTCATCGTGCAGGAACAGCGCCTCGTACTCCTTGACCAGGAAGGCTACCTTCAGCGGCCAGCCGGGACGCAGCGCATGCGCACGCGCCAGGAGCTCATTGCTTTCAATATAGGGACATTCGTACTCTTTCGAGTCAAAGTCCATGATCCAGAGGATGGCTGCGTTGTCCTTGATCGCAGCCAAAAAGTAGTTGTCAAACAGCCTCTTGATCGAAGGGTGTTCGCCGCGACGCTGGGGCGGGAGCAGTTGAACGTCGTATATGCCATGACTCTCCAGGATGCGACGGACCAGCACAGGGACGGCCCGGACGTCCCCGTGCCCCTCCACGATCATGAGCAATCGGCGCACTAGGCGTCCTCCGGCAACAGTCCGTCGGTCGACATGATCTGTTCCACGCTGAGCAGGTGTTCCTTGATGGCAGCCTGCTGGCTGGCCCGGATCCGGCTGACCCGTGTCTGCCCATCCCGCATGTCCACGACGCGGATGGCTTCAGCCGGAAAGAGATCCACCAGGTGGGGGCTGTGGCTGGTGATGAAAAGCTGCGTCCGCTCCGATGATTCGCGGAAGGCGTCGACGAGCAGCGCGAGGAGCGCGGGATTGACCGTCTGCTCCGGTTCCTCAATGACCATCAGGCTGGGGTGAGGCGTGTTGTACAGCGCCAGAAGGATGCCAAGGATGCGCAGGGTGCCGTCGGAGATCTGGGAGGGGTCGAAGTAATGGACCTTGCCGTTTGCCTCTCTGACCTTGAAGCGGGGATGGATGAAGCCACCAACAGCTTGTGTCGAGATGTCCTCAAGCTGGGGCATCACGACCTGCATCATCTCCTTGATCTGATCAAGAGCCTGGCGCCCCCGTGCCGTCTTGCGCAGGTGGCGCAGGATGGAGGACCAGTTGGCGCCGTTTTCCTTCAGCACCAGATCGGTATCGGGATGTGCAGGCTGGCGTAAGGTGTTGGGGTAGATGGAGGAGAAGCGGATGTTGCTGATGAAGTCAATCAGCGATGAGCCGCCAAGCACGCCACCGACGGGCACACGGTCCGTGATGAAGCGATGGCCGAGCGCCAAACCGTCAGGGGGAAAGGTCCGTGGGCTGTCCGACTTGATTTCACGACCATCCAGCCGCAGTTCAAATTTGCCTGCCGCGTTACGCTCGAAACTCATGAGGCTTGGCATGGCCTCAACGAGCTCACCTTCATCGGTGAACGCGAAGTCGGTATGCGCAACCCAACGACCTGTTTCACGCTCGACGCGGAAATCGCCTTCGCGCAGGCTGGTCAGGACGATCTGATAGCTGACTGGCGCAGCGAACTCCTCGTCATGAAAATGGAATTCGAGCGTAACTCGGTAAGGCTTGCTCGGTGAATATTGCCGAATCAGACCAATACCGCCCCGCGTGCTAACCGCGTGATCAAGTCCCTGGGTGACGGCATCACGGAGGAAGCGCAGCACATCGACGACATTGCTCTTGCCCGCGCCGTTGCAGCCCACCAGCACAGTGATGGGGGAAATGTCCTGCAGGTCGACGCTCTCAACGCTCTTGTAATGGCTGATGTTGAGTTCAGTCAGTCTCATCGGGCTTTCCCCCTGCGCGTGCTCGGCTCAGACGCCCTGCTTCAGGCTGGCCTGGATGAAGCCGTCCAGGTCGCCGTCGAGCACGGCCTGGGTGTTGCCGGCTTCGTAGCTGGTGCGCAGATCCTTGATGCGCGACTGGTCGAGCACGTAGGAGCGGATCTGGTGGCCCCAGCCGATGTCGCTCTTGGCGTCTTCGAGCTTCTGCTGCTCGCTCTGGCGCTTGCGCAGCTCGGCTTCATACAGGCGCGCGCGCAGCATCGACCAGGCTTCGTCCTTGTTGCGGTGCTGGGAGCGGTCGTTCTGGCACTGCACGACGATGCCGGTGGGGATGTGGGTGAGACGCACCGCGGAGTCGGTCTTGTTGATGTGCTGACCGCCCGCGCCGGAGGCCCGGTAGGTGTCGGTGCGCACGTCGGCGGGGTTGATGTCGATCTCGATGGAGTCGTCCACCTCGGGGAACACGAAGACCGAGCAGAAGCTGGTGTGGCGACGGGCGTTGGAGTCGAAGGGGCTCTTGCGGACCAGGCGGTGGATGCCGGTCTCGG
>Ga0209097_10001663_pt1 | contig 18805 bp, 17 predicted proteins | sample AD_UKC052_MetaG_FD_184419 | JGI IMG/M metagenome (GOLD analysis project Ga0209097, IMG submission 184419) | Active sludge microbial communities of municipal wastewater-treating anaerobic digesters from USA - AD_UKC052_MetaG (SPAdes) (version 2) | ecosystem: Engineered > Bioreactor > Anaerobic >... | reverse complement strand
TGGGGGCCGCCGACTACATCACCAAGCCCTTCAGCCCGGCCATCCTGCTGGCGCGCATCCGCAATCACCTGCAACTGAAGCGCGCCCAGGACGCCCTGCGCGACCACAACGCCAACCTGGAGGCCAGCGTCACCGAGCGCACGGCGGCCCTGCGTGCGGTGCTCGACAGTGCCGACCAGCTCATTGCCATGATCAGCCCCGAAGGCGGGATCCTGGCCATCAATCGCATTGGCGCCGAACAGTTCCGGGCCACCCCGGCCAAGCTGAGCGGGCGCAATCTCTTCGATCTCCTGCCCCCCGAGTTCGGCATCCCGGTCTCCGATCAGATCGCCGAGGTGATCCGCACCGACCGCACCGGTGAAGTGGATGCCGCCTGGGAGGATCGCATCTTCCATGTCACCGTCTATCCAGTGCCCGGCCTGCCCCTGCGGGTCGTGGTGTATGCCAGCGATGTGACCGACCAGGTTGCCGCCGAGGCCGACCTGCGCAAGGAGCGCGAGCAGCTGGCCGCTTCCCTGGCCCATCAGCGGGAGCTCAACCACAAGCTCGAAGAGGCCCAGAACCAGCTCCTCCAGTCGGAGAAGCTGGCCTCCCTGGGCCAGCTTGCCGCGGGTGTTGCCCACGAGCTCAACAACCCCATCGGCTTCGTCCGCTCCAACGTGAGCACGCTGGAAGGCTACCTGGGTGGCATCTTCGAGATCATCGCCGCCTACGACGAGCAGGCGGCCGGCGCCCTCGCTCCGGAGGCTGCCGCGGCCCTCGTCGAATTGAAGCAGAAGAAGGATTTCGACTTTCTCAAGGAAGACATCTTCCAGCTCCTGGCCGAATCCAAGGACGGTCTTTTCCGGGTCCAGGAGATCGTGCAGAACCTGAAGGATTTTTCCCGCGTGGGCGAGGCCGGCTGGGGCTGGGCCGACCTCCATGCGTGCATCGACTCAACCCTCAACATCATCTGGAACGAGCTGAAGTACAAGTGCACCGTGGTCAAGCACTACGACCCGACCCTGCCCCAGGTGTGCTGCATCGCCTCCCAGCTCAACCAGGTGTTCATGAACCTGCTGGTCAATGCCGGCCATGCCATCGCCGACAAGGGTGAGATCACCATCACCACCCGCCATGGGCCGGACGGCATGGCCCACATCGCCATCAGCGATACCGGTGTCGGCATTCCCGATGAGAACCTGCCCCACCTCTTCGAACCCTTCTTCACCACCAAGCCCGTCGGCAAGGGCACCGGCCTGGGCCTCTCCATCGCCTACGGCATCATCGGCCGGCATCACGGCAGCATCGACGTGCACAGCGTGGTGGGGCAGGGCACCACCTTCACCGTGAATCTGCCCATCGCACGGGTGGAAGAGGGCAGTGCCGAGGCGGCCCCCGAAACCACGGTGCACTAAGTGCGTCAGTCCGGCGCCTTGTAAACCAGTACTTTCAGCGCTCGCTCGTCCGATACATCGGCAAACGCCGGCGGGTTGGGCAGCCGCTGCAGGAAGTGAAAGCCCGGCGCCTGCTCTCGCATCGTGTCCTGCAGAAAGGCGACACCGAGCTTGGGGGAGTTGAGGCACAGCAGTGCATGCCCACCCGGTGCCACCAGATCGGGCAGGCGGCGCATCAGGCGAGCGTAGTCCTTTTCGGCAATGAAGCTGCCCTTCTGGTAGCTGGGCGGGTCGAGCACGACCAGATCATAGGGGCCGCCACGGGTGATCTTCCCCCACGAACTGAAGATGTCATGGGGTAGAAAGCTGGCGCCGCCACCGAGGCCGTTGAGCTGATGGTTGCGCTTGCCGATGGCCAGGGCGCCGTCGCTCATGTCCACGTTGATCACCTGCCGGGCACCGGACTGCAAGGCCACCACCGAGAACGCACAGGTGTACGCAAACAGGTTGAGCACCCTGAGCCCGGGGTGGGCCGCCCCCAGTGCGCGCACCCAGCGTCGGCCCTCCGCCATGTCGAGGAAGAAGCCATGGTTCAGCCCGCGCAGCAGATGCACCCGGAAGCCCGTTCCGTCCTCCGTCACCACATGGGGTTCCGGCACGCTGCCTGCCATCAGCCGGGTCTCGGCGCGGGCGTCATGACGGTACTGGAAGACCCAGTTCAAGGGAGCGTCCGGGTTGAGCTGCAGCCACCGTGCCGTCAGGGCCGCATGCAGCGTGGACAGCTCGTCCTCCGAGGCCGGGACGAAACTCGTCACCAGCCACACGGGCGGGTAGGCATCCAGCGTCCATTGCTCGCAGCCCGGGTACAGGCCACCCCGGCCGTGGAAGATGCGCCGGGCATCGGTGGGCAGGGGCATCGTGGCAATGGCATCGAGCAGGGCTTGCATGGGCGGTGGGGCGCGGGGGAAACGGCCCGCAATGTACCAGACACCGGCGGGGTGAGCCGGAGCGCGGGTTGAGGGCCATGGGCTGATCCTGGTCAGATTGGTGGCCGCGGCTTCGGGTAGACTCGATTCACAACCGGGGCATTCCGATGAAGCACTCGCTCTTCCGTTCCCACTTTGTGGCCCGTCTGCAGCGCAGGCGTGCCACCCGGCATTTCCTGCGCCATTTCAGTTTTGAGCTGTTTCGACATGCGCCGGTCAGCAAGGCGGTGCCACCCGATCTGGCGCACACCCTCATGGCGGCCGCCGTTGAGGCACCGGCCGGGTTGCTGGCCCGCCTGCATGCCCATCCGGACGGGCTTGATGCCGCCCAGGCCGCCCGCATCCGGCGCAGGAGTGGCGAGAACCGGGTGGTTCACGAGCAGCCCATGCCCGGCTGGCTGCATCTGTGGCATTGCTACATCGATCCCTTCAACCTCCTGCTTTCGCTCCTGGCGGCGGTTTCCTGGGCCACCGGCGATCACAAGGCAAGCACGGTCATCGGCTGCATGGTGGTGCTGTCCACCCTGATCCGCTTTGTGCAGGAAAGGCGCTCGGGCCAGGCTGCGGACGCCCTGAAGGCCATGGTGGGCAGCAAGGCAACGGTGCTGCGGCGGGGCAGCGACAGCGCGGACGACGCGGCGCGCCACCTGGAGCTCGACGGACGGGCGCTGCGCAGTGTCGAGCTGCCCATCGCCGACCTGGTGGTCGGCGACATCGTCGTCCTGTCGGCGGGCGATCTGGTTCCCGCCGATCTGCGCCTCCTCACCGCCAAGGATCTGTTCATCGGCCAGGCCGCGATGACCGGCGAGGCGCTGCCGGTCGAAAAGTTTGCCACTGCCCGCGGCCCCGCGCCGGCCAGCCCCCTCGATCTTGAGACCATTGCCTTCATGGGCACCACGGTGCTCAGTGGCGCGGCCACCGGCGTGGTCATCGGCACCGGGGCGCGCACCTATTTCGGCACCCTGGCGGAGCGGGTGAGTGCCGTCGAGCCTGCGCCGTCGGCCTTCCAGGCGGGGGTCAATAAGGTGAGCTGGCTGTTGATCCGCTTCATGGCGGTGATGACCCCGGTGGTCTTCCTGATCAACGGCTTCACCAAGGGCGACTGGCTGGAGGCCTTCCTGTTCAGCCTGTCGGTGGCCATCGGCCTGACCCCGGAAATGCTGCCGATGGTCGTCACCTCGACCCTCGCCAAGGGGGCGGTGCTGTTGTCCCGCAAGAAGGTGATCGTCAAGCGCCTCGATGCCATCCAGAGTTTTGGCGCGATGGACGTGCTGTGCACCGACAAGACCGGCACCCTCACCCAGGACCACATCGTCCTGCAGCGTCACATCGACATCGACGGGCAGGATTCGCTGCAGGTGCTCGAATACGCCTGGCTCAACAGCCACTACCAGACCGGTCTCAAGAACCTCCTGGACGTGGCGGTGCTGGCGCGGGGCGATGAGCTGGCCGACCGCAACCTGGCCGGCGTCTTCCGCAAGGTGGACGAGATTCCCTTCGACTTCCAGCGCCGCCGCATGTCGGTGGTGGTGGCCGGCCGGGACGAAGGCGACCTGCTGATCTGCAAGGGCGCGATCGAAGAGGTGATCGCCGCGTGCACCCAGGTGCGTCGGGGCGAGGCCGTCGTGCCGCTCACCCCCGGACTGCTCGCCCACATCAGGACGATCACCGACGCCATGAACGCCGATGGCCTGCGTGTGGTGGGGGTTGCCACCCGTCGCCTGCCCGCCGGCCAGGATGGCTGCAGCGTCGCCGACGAGGCCGGGCTCACCCTTGCCGGCTACGTGGCCTTCCTCGACCCGCCCAAGGAGAGTGCCGCCCCGGCCCTGGCGGCCCTGCGTGCCAATGGCGTGACGGTCAAGGTACTGACCGGCGACAATGGCCTGGTGAGCGCCCGGGTGTGCCGGGAGGTGGGGCTGGAGGTGGGCGGCCTGCTGCAGGGGGCGGACATCTCCGGCATGGACGACGCAGCCCTGGGCCGCGCCGTCGAGAGCACCACCGTGTTCGCCAAGCTCTCGCCCATCGACAAGGAAAGGGTTGTGCGGGCCCTGCGCGGCAATGGCCACGTCGTTGGCTTCATGGGTGACGGCATCAACGACGCCCCGGCCCTGCATGCCGCCGACATCGGCATCTCGGTGGATACGGCGGTGGACATCGCCAAGGAGGCCGCCGACATCATCCTGCTCGAAAAGAGCCTGATGGTGCTCGTGGATGGGGTGCGTGAAGGCCGCAAGACCTTTGCCAACATGCTCAAATACATCCGCATGACGGCCAGCTCCAACTTCGGCAATGTCTTTTCCGTGCTCGTGGCCAGCGTCTTCCTGCCCTTCCTGCCGATGCTCCCCATGCACCTGCTGTTGCAGAACCTGCTCTATGACATCTCCCAGAGCGGCATCCCCTTCGACAACGTGGACGAGGAGCTGCTGCGCACGCCCCAGCACTGGAACGTGGACGGCCTGGGGCGCTTCATGGTGTGCTTCGGCCCGGTCAGCTCGATCTTCGACGTGGCCACCTTCGGGTTGATGGGGTACGTCTTCCAGGCCACCACCCCGGCCGCGCAGACGCTCTTCCAGTCGGGCTGGTTCGTCGAGGGGCTGCTGTCACAGACGCTGATCGTGCACCTCATCCGCACCCGCAAGCTGCCCTTCCTGGAAAGCCGGGCCTCGCTGCCGCTTGCCGCCCTGACCGGCGGTGCCATGCTGGCCGGCCTCGCCATCACCATGGGTCCGCTGGCCCCCTACTTCCGGCTGCAGGCCTTGCCCGCCGCCTATTTCGGCTGGCTGGCCCTCATCCTGCTGGCTTACATGGGCCTCGCCCAGTGGATGAAGGGCTGGTACAGCCGGCACTTCGGGTGGCAGTGAAGAGGGTGTGGGGAGACACCGGGCGTGCGGGCGTGTCCGCGCCCTGCTGCCCGGGCGGGCCGGTGAGCACGCGCCAGCGCTGGCGCATGCCGTGCGCCGCGCGCAGATCGCGCCAGAGACGCTGCCAGCCGTGCAGATTGATGAGCAGCGGGTTGTGGCTGTGCAGGGGTTCGCTCAAGCCATAGCGCGGGGGTATGTCGGGCTGTTCCAGGCGCAGGCTGCCGAACAGGCGATCGAAGACGATGAGGACGCCGCCGTAGTTGCAGTCGAGGTATTCCGGGTTGCAGGCATGGTGCACGCGGTGATGCCGTGGCGTGTTGAACACCCATTCCAGCGGCCCCAGACGCGGCAGCCAGGGGGCGTGCAGGCCGAACTGGTAGAGCAGGTTGAGGCCCATCATCAGCGCCACCGCCGCAGGCGCAAAGCCGATCCACACCAGCGGGACGACAAACAGGGCATTGCCCGCCAGTTTGCCCGTCCAGCCCAGGCGCAGGGCGTTCATCAGTGAGAGCTGCGGGGGTGAGTGGTGCACCGCGTGACTGGCCCAGAACCAGTGCACGCGGTGCGACAGGCGGTGCCCCCAGTAGTAGGCCAGCTCCTGGGCGATGAACAGGGCGGCCCACGGGAGCGGCGCATCCAGCGGGATGTCGCCCAGGCGGTGCTGGTGGGCCCAGGCCACGGCGGGTGCCAGCATCGAGATGCCCAGGGCTTCGAGCAGGCGCCGCCCGGCCGCGTCGGCCAGCGAGGCCGCCGCGCCCCGCCAGTCGTAGCGCTCCCGCACCAGCCCCTCGGCCACCGCCACCAGCAGCAGGCCCAGGCCCAGTGCCAGCACCCAGGGTCGCCAGTGCTGCGGTATCACCTCCTGCAGTGGGGGCATGGTGCGTGATCCGTGGCTGAACGCGCGCCGGGCCGGTCAGGGCACCGCCAGTTGCGAGCGGCACGATGCGGAGAGTGCCTCGCGCTGCTGCTGCAGGCATTCACGCATGGCCTTGCGATCCGGCGCCTTGCCTTCGTCGCCCCCGCCGCCGCATAGCTGGCGGGCCTGGTCGGCGCAGGCCTGGGCCGTCTCAAGGCTGGCCTTGCAGTCCGCGGAGATCTGGTCCTGGTGTTGGCGCAGGCAGGCCAGCACGCGCCCTTCCCCGGGCGTGACGCCTTTGCAGAACTTCGCAAAGTCGGCCCGACAGGCCCGGTTGGCCGACTGGGCCTGGGCGGTGGGTGCCAGGCCGGCGCCGAGCAAAGCCAGCACCAGGGCCGCCGTTGTGGTGGTGAGATGGAATGGGCGCATGGTCATCACGGCTGGCGGGTGGTGGAACGGCTCATGGTCTGGCCGTTGGGCAGGGTGACGACCGCGTCCGTCGCCTCCGGCGTGCGTGCCACCGTGCGGGTTGCGCTCTGGCCGTTGGGGCCGGTGACCGAGCTATCCACCTGGCCGTCGCCCCGCACCGTTTGACGGCTCATGCTGCGCCCCCCGGGGCCGGTGGTGCTGGAAGACACATCGCCCTGGGCGCGGCTGACGTTGCGGGTCATGGTCTGACCCTGGGGGCCGCTGAAGCTGGTGCTGCGGTCGCGGGCGCTGGCCGTCGTGGACAAGGTGGAGAGCGACAGCAGGACAGCACAGCAGACAAGGCTGGATCGGATGGCAGTGGTTTTCATGGCATGACTCCTGGAAAATGGATGAAACAGTCGGTGGCCCGAAGGCCTGCGGGGTGTGTCCTGCAGCCGGTGACGGCAGGTCTGGCACGACTGCATTACAGGCCACGGGCCGGCGTCCGTGCCTGTCGTTGTGCGACGAAATATGTCAGTGTTGAAACATCAAAGGCCGCCACGCCCGGCCGGCGTAAACTGCATGCCATGCCTGTTGCCCTTCCCCAAGACCCCCTCACCGTCCTGATGGTGGACGACGACGCCGAGCTCTCGGCCATGGTGGCCGAGCTGCTGCATGCGCACGGCATGCGTGTGCATTGCGCCGGCACCGCCGCCCAGGGGCTGGCCGATCTGACCCGGCTCGAGCCCGACGTGCTGCTGCTGGACCTGATGCTGCCCGACGCCAACGGCATCGATCTGTGTCGGCGTCTGCGCGAGAGCGGCCACGAGCTGCCGGTGCTCATGTTGACGGCGCGGGGCGATCCCTTCGACCGCGTGCTGGGTCTTGAGCTGGGCGCCGACGACTACCTGGGCAAGCCCTTCGAGCCACGGGAGCTGGTGGCGCGGGTGCGTGCGCTGGCAAGGCGTCAGCAGGCGGTCATGCGCCGGACCCAGCTCCGCTTTGACGGATTGACGCTGGACCTGCTGGCGCGGCGCGTGAAGTGCCAGGGAGAACCGCTGTCACTGACCTCCACCGAATTCAAACTGCTGCTGGCCCTGGCCAGCCAGCCCGGCGTGTGTGTGTCCCGCCAGGCCTTGTCCGCGGCGGTGCAGCCGGGCAACTACATGCCCATGGACCGGGCGGTGGATGTGCAGGTGGCGCGCCTGCGCAAGAAGCTCTCCGCCGCACCCGGCGGGCGCGACTGGATCGAGACCGTGCGTGGAGAAGGCTATGTGTTCACCGGCAGCCGGCTTTGATCGCCAGGTGAGTGCGCCATGAGGGCGCGCTGGTTCGACACCCTCTTTGCGCGGATCTTCCTGCTCCAGGTGGGGGTGGCTGTGCTGCTGGTGATCATGCTCACGCTGGTGCTCTTCAGCGATCAGGCCAGCGTGTTCGCCAAGGCGGCGTTGCCCTCCTGGTCTGCCGCCCTGGGGCCGGTGCAGGCGCAACTGCTGCGTGGCGAGGCGCCTACACTGCCCCAGGGGGTGGACGTGCTGGTGCCGGTGGATCTGGAACCGGGGCCGCCACCGTCACGGGCCCACTTCATCGAGCCCACGGCGGTGGCGCCGCGCTACAACGCCCTGCGCGAGGGGCTGCGCGAACGGGGCATCCAGGTTGGGCGCATGGCGGTCAGCGGCGAGCGTGGCGAGTCCATCACCTGGCTGGAGCTTGCCACGGCGAACCAAACCCCGGTGTGGGTGGGCATCCACGGTGCGCTCGAAAACCCCGGCCTGCGCATGCGGGGCGCCATCGGCCTGGGGCTGGCGGTGCTGGTGTTCCTGCTGGCGGCCGCCTGGCTCAGCCGCATCGTGGCCCGGCCATTGCAGGACCTGCAGCAGAGCGTGAAGGCCTTTTCCGAGACCGGCGAACGCCCCCCGGCCCTGGCACAGCGCGGGCCGGTCGAGCTGCGCCAGCTAGCCCAGCAATTCGATGCCTTTGCCGCCCAGCGCGTGCAGCAGGACGATGCCCGCGCCATGATGCTGGCCGGCATCTCCCACGATCTGCGCTCGCCGTTGGGACGCATCCGGATGGCTGCCGAACTGCTGCCCGAGGCCCCCGGCGTTGCCGTGCGGCGCGAGAGCATTGTGCGCAATGCGCAACTGGCCGACGAGCTGGTGGGCTCCTTCATCGCCCTGGTACGTACCGCCACCGAGCCGCTGGACGAACGGGTGGACGTGCACGCCCTGGTGCGCGCGCTGCTGGGCAATGGCGACCACGCCGACGTGCACGCCCGGCTACCCGCCGAAGGCGAAGCCCTGTGGGTCGAGCCGGCCTCGCGCATCGTCTTGCAGCGCTGCCTGCTCAACCTGCTGGACAACGCCCGCCGCTACGGGCGCCCACCGCTGGAAGTGGACCTGCAGGCGCAGGGGGGCGAGGCCGTGCTGAGCGTGCGCGACCACGGCCCGGGCATGCCTCCGGCGCAGCGCGAAACCTTGCTCCAACCCTTTTACCGGGGCACGAAGGACCGCGGCCAGCCCGGCACCGGTCTGGGCCTGCCGGTGGTCGAACGCGCCGTGCGCCGCCACGGCGGGCAGATGGCGCTGCAGGACGCCGAGCCGGGGCTGCGGGTCACGCTGCGTCTGCCCTTGGCGGGGTGAAGAGCGGCGGCATCGCAAGGGCAGGTGCCGGGTGGGCGTCATTGGCATGGGATCGCCCCGGGGCCGTGTGACACGCCATGCGCTGGCTGTGCTGACATGGCCTCCCGATCGGGTTGGCTCGAACCGGACGCCGCCGTGACCGGAGCGTGGCCGGGCGGTCCGGCCTGCTGCGCCCATCAGGCTGATGCCTGCGCGGTCGCCAACGGAAGAAACAGTGTCAGGGCGTGTCTGGAAGCGGGATAAACCGTGGTGTCGGTAGAAGGCGGTGGCCGTGCCATCCTTGGCATCGACCATCAGGGCGTAGGCCGCGATCTCTGACCGGATGGCCCGCTCAAGCGCATCGGCGAGTAGCGCACCGCCCAGGCCCTGCCCGGTGAAGGCTTCATCGACCGCCAGTCGCCCCCCGAAGACGACTCCGTCTCAGACACTGTCCCCCTCGAAGTAGTCCGAATCGACCCGCTTGATTTCGAATCGACTAAGCGGAGAAACCCCGACGTTGTGATCGACCATCAAGGCGGCCAACTGCTCGCCTCCCACAAGAATGATCTTCAAGGGAATGATTCCCGCATACTCATGGGCCTCTCGCGAGAATCCTGACGTGGTGATGAACACCCCCTTGTTCGCACGCTGTCCTTGAAGCGCGCCAGCGAACTTCTGTATTTCCGGACGCCCGACGGTACCCTCCCATCGCTTGGCCTGCACGTAGATCACGTCGAGACCCAGCCTGTCCTCTTTGATGATTCCGTCGATGCCGCCATCGCCGCTTCTGCCTACCGCCCTGCCTGCGTCCTGGCGTGAACCGCCGTAGCCCATGGCGACCAGCAGATCGATGACAAGGCGCTCGAAGAAGGCGGGCGTGGTGGCTTTCACCTGCTCCAGCACCTCGGCTTCGAGATTGCTGCGCAGTCGCTGATAGGCCTGCGAGAAAAGCTCCTCCGGTGTGGCTTCCGGCGTCGCGGGTGTCGCGGTCTGGGGCGGGGAGGTCATCGGGAGGTCAGCTTGCAGCACGCCGTTGCCCTCACTTCTGCGTGACCGGAATGCCCGGAACTCTTGATACTTCTCGAGAATGGAGGTGTCGATGTGGACCGGGTTGGTGTCGAGAAGCTGGGCGCCCCGCGGCGTGATCCGGAAGTAGCCCCGCCGAGTGGCATCGATCAAACCCGCCTGCTTCAGATAGGTCTTTGCCCATCCGACCCTGTTGTCGAACATCGGTGCCGTACCACTGGGCAGCATTGTGGCCCGCTCGTCATCGGACAATTCGAACCTGGCCGCCAATTGCTCGACTGCGTTGCGGAAGCGATGCTCATTGCCGTCTGCAGCCAGGGTCAAGAGCGGCAGCATCAGGGATTGATAGTCGGGAATGGACATGGTGAGCGCGGAAGTGTGCTTATGGATTCAACATTAGCTGCATGTCGCGGATGGTATCCGAACTTCCGGCCTTGACCCCGGGGTGTACGGAGCCGCCCCCCGGCAACGACAGGCCCGGGTGGCACCTATATCAGTTCAGCCACTTCTCGAAGCCGTTGGGCGGATGCGAGCAATCCGACCCGATCGAAGGCGACGGCAAAGTCTTCTGGTGAGGTTTCCGGTCGTTTCCAGCGCGCGCGCATGGCCTTGAAGGCCGCAATGGCTTGAATCGGGTCAAGGTCCCACTGATTGATGATAAAGCGGTCTGGATCAACAATTTCGATACCGTAAGGGTTGATCAACTCGCTTGGGAAGTCCTTCAGATTGGCCGTAACGATGCAGTCTGCGTGGCCGGCAATTGCGGCGGCGAGGACGTGTGTATCCCCAGGATCGGGAAGCTTGAGGCAGGGTTCGAGCCGGGTGACCGCAGTCTCCGGAACCTCCCAGTCGGGCACGACTTTTCGCATGGTGTCGCGTCGGCGGTTGATCTTGTCGATCTCGTTGGGCCGCTTTTCTGAGAGTGCGCGAATCCATTCGTTTTCGATCTGCACACTCCACTTGGCCGCAAAAAGGCTGCGGGTGCAGAGACTCATGAGCGCGTCGCTTTGCAGCATCGAATAAAAGACGCAAGCGTCAATCACGACGGTGTAGCGGACATGTCCTGCCATCAGTAGTCGAGGTCCAGGTCTGCCGAGAGCTGCGATAGCTCTTCGAGCGCTGTTTCTCGCGACGCCTGCATCTCCTTGGCGTATTCCAGCAAACCGTCGAAGGGTATCCGGCGGTGCGTCCCCACCATGCGGTGAGGGATCCGGCCTTCTTCAATTTCCTTGATCACGAAGGGTCTCGATACGTTAAGGAAGTTGGCGGCTTCTACAGTGGTCAGTTCCTGCTTCGAGGGCATCAGCGTGATGGGTTTTCCTTCACTCATGAGTCCTAGCAGTTGTCCGATCAGCTTCAATGCCGCCGGGGGAAGCTCGACCGGCGGCAGATCGCTACTCTCGCTGGACAACGTGATCGTGACTGCCTTCGAGCGATCAAGAGCCTCCACGATGCAGCGTTGTGCCAAGCGTGCAAGCTCCATGTCGTCCTTTGACACAGGAGGGGACACTGGCCCTCGATTCCGATCTGTAGTTTGCATGACGCGCTCGCCTCGTAAGTTCTGTGGCCTAACTGCATTAAACGAAACAAACGCAATAAGTGCAACTATAGGTCGTGTGTTTTCTGCTGGATTGCTTAGACAATTCACGTACCAGGACCTTTGGCCGAACCTCTCCAGTCCAGCGCTTCTCCTCGTTTTCACCGGACTCTTCCGAGGGTGAAGAACGCTTCTCCAAGTTCCACCGTAGGGGTGTATAGCGGTCAAAGTTGGAGCCCATGCCCGATCCAACTAAGGGCTACTTCCGTGCGGCTCTTTATGGATAGGAGCGATGGCGAGACTACATTCCGCAAGCGACCGCCATGCAGCTCGTGCAGTTGTAGCGCAAAGGGGTGCGGCCCTCCCCTTTGTAAACTCCACCGGTAGCACAGCAGCACGCTAGCACTTCAACACTGTGAGCTACTCACTTCCGACCAGACAACAAAAAGGCCAACCCCTTGAGGTTGGCCTTTTTGCTCGCAGATCAACGACCTGCCGGAATCCGGTGGAGCGGGCGATGGGAATCGAACCCACGGCTCTAGCTTGGGAAGCTAGGGTATTACCATTATACGACGCCCGCTCGAAGAGCCGGGATTGTACGCAGGGCGGAGGCGGAGGGCAACCGGTGGGCGTGGTAAACTCTTGCCATGTCTGCCCAAGCCGCTTCTTCCGCTTCCCTGTCCGTCACCGTCAATGGCGAGGCCCGTGTCCTTGCGGGGCCTGTCTCCGTGGCGGGCCTGCTCGATCAGATGGGCCTCACGGGCAAGCGGCTGGCGGTGGAGCGCAACGGCGAGATCGTGCCCAGGGGCTTGCATGCCGCGACGCTGCTGGAGGAGGGTGACTCCCTCGAGATCGTCGTTGCCGTGGGTGGCGGTTAGACTCCGCAACGGGGTTTTCGGGGCGGCGGGCCGCCCCTTCATTTTTCCTTTCCCTTTCAGACTGGCGCTTCGATGGACGATTTGCTGACGATTGCAGGCTTGGCCTATTCCTCCCGGCTGCTGGTGGGCACCGGCAAGTACAAGGATTTCACCGAGACCCGCGCGGCGGTGCGGGCCAGCGGGGCGCAGATTGTCACCGTGGCGATCCGCCGGACCAACATCGGGCAGGATCCGAACGCGCCCAGCCTGCTGGATGCGCTGCCCCCTTCCGAGTTCACCTACCTGCCCAATACGGCGGGCTGCTATTCGGCCGATGATGCGGTGCGCACCCTGCGCCTGGCGCGGGAGCTGCTGGATGACCACAAGCTGGTGAAGCTGGAGGTGCTGGGCGATCCGCACACCCTCTTCCCCAACATGCCGGAAACCCTCAAGGCGGCGCAGACGCTGGTGAAGGAGGGCTTCGAGGTGATGGTCTACTGCTCCGACGACCCCATCCAGGCCAAGATGCTGGAAGACATCGGTTGTGTGGCGGTGATGCCGCTGGCGAGCCTCATCGGTTCCGGCATGGGCGTGCTCAACCCCTGGAACGTGCAACTGGTGCGCGATGCGGTGAAGGTGCCGGTGCTGCTGGATGCGGGCGTGGGTACGGCGTCGGATGCGGCCATCGCCATGGAGCTGGGTTGCGACGGGGTGTTGATGAACACCGCCATTGCCCTGGCGAAGGATCCGGTGCGGATGGCCCGCGCCATGAAGAAGGGGGTCGAGGCCGGCCGCGAGGCTTTCCTGGCCGGGCGCATGCCCCGCAAGTTCTACACCGCCAGCCCGAGCTCGCCGACCACGGGGCTGATCGGTAGCTGAACCGCGGGGGTGGCGCGTCCCGTTGGGTGAGGTGCGGCGGCGACTTCCGTCGCCCGTTTGTGCATCGATGCGGTGGGTGTGTCCGATCCCGCTTCCGGGGGCGACTGAAGTCGCCTTCACACCGCGGCCGCGGCGGGGCTCCAGGGCAGATTGATTCTTGGCGGCGTGCCATGGGGTGCGCCGTTTTGGTTTTACGGATTTTTCATGAACGACGAACAACAGTCTGTTTCGACGGATGAGCAGGCGCCTTCCGGCCGCCTGACCTCCCAGTCAATCCGCAGCTTCGTGCTGCGCCAGGGGCGCATGTCGGATGCGCAGCACCGCTTTCTCGACGAGATGATGCCCAAGGTCGGCATCGATTTCCGCCCCGAGCCCATCGATCTGGCCCAGGTCTTCGGGCGCAAGGCGCCGCAGATCGTGGAGATCGGTTTTGGCATGGGGCAGGCCACGGCCCAGATCGCCCAGGCGCGGCCGGGTGACGACTTTGTCGGCATCGAGGTGCATGCGCCGGGCGTCGGCGGCCTGTGCAAGCTGATCGAGGAGGGCGGCATCACCAACCTGCGCATCGTCCAGCACGACGCGGTGGAGGTGCTGCGCGACATGATCCCCGAAGGTTCTCTGGCCGGCGTGCACATCTACTTTCCCGACCCGTGGCCCAAGAAGCGCCACCACAAGCGCCGTCTGGTGCAGGGGCCCTTCGTCAAGCTGATCGCCTCGCGCCTGGCGCCGGGCGGCTACCTGCACTGCGCCACCGACTGGGAGGAATACGCCCAGCAGATGCTGGAGGTGCTGTCCGCCGAGCCGATGCTGGCCAACACGGCCGGGGGCTTTGCGCCCAAGCCCGATTATCGTCCCCTCACCAAGTTCGAAAACCGTGGCATCAAGCTCGGCCACGGGGTGTGGGACGTGGTTTTCCGGAAGGTCTGAACATGGCCCTCAAGCGCTTGCCGGCCGGTGCGTGGCTGCTGGGGGTGCCCGGCCTGCTCTGTCTGATCGCCGGTGGCCTGCTGCTGGCGGGCCTGGGAGCCGATCTGCACCCCTTGTTGCAGGAGTCGGGGGCCGGGCTGGTGCTGCTGGTGTCGGGTGTGGCGCTGGTGGGAAGCGCGGCCTTTCCGCTGGTGCTGGCCGAGCTGGCGGCGAAGGACGAGCAGGGCTGAACGTCGGTGGGCGACTGACCCCGCCCTTGCCGTTTTGCCAGCCATCCTTGGCGGGAATCAGGCCGGGGCGCACCTCACGCTTCAATACACCTTCGGCTCGCCCGGCGGACGGGTCTTGAAGCGGCGGTGCACCCAGTAATACTGGGCCGGCATGGTGCGCACCAGGTCTTCGATGGCGGCGTTCATGCGGTGCACGTCGGCCTCCACGTTGCCGCTCGGGAAGTCCGTCCACGGTTCACTCAGCGTAAGGACATAGCCCTGGCCGCCCGGGAGCATGCGGGTCACGCAGGTCACCACCACCGCGCCGCCCAGGCGGGTGAGGCGGGGCAGGGCGGAGAGGGTGGCCGCCTGCACGCCGAAGAAGGGCGAGAAGATGGAGTCCTCCATGCCGTTGTCCATGTCCGGCAGGTAGTAGAAGGGCCGCATTTCCTTCATGGCCTTGATGGAGGCACGCACGCTCTCGTCCCGGCGCAGCAGCACCTGGCTGCCGAAGCGGCTGCGCCCGTGGAAGAGCCAGTGGTCGATCACCGGGTCGCGCTGGCGGGCGTAGATGCTCACGCAATCGAAGCTGGCGGCCAGCCGGGTGCCGCCCAGATCCAGGCCGAGGAAGTGGGGCGTCAGCATGATCACCGGCTGGCGCTGCGCGATCAGGCGGGCAAGGATCTCCTCGCCCTCCACGCGCACGATCCGGCGCACGCGCGCCTCCGGCGCAAACCAGGCCAGGCCGCGCTCGATCAGGCTGCGCCCGGCCAGGGCGAAGTGTTCCCTGGCCAGGGTGCGGCGTTCGGCTTCGGACAGATCGGGAAAGCACAGGCGCAGATTGGTGTGCACCACCCGGCGGCGGGGCAGGATGATCCAGTAAAGCAGCAGGCCGAGGCTTCGGCCGATGGGTGCCTGGATGGACAGGGGCAGCCAGTGCAGCAGCCACAGCAGGGCAACGATGAGTCGACTCATTAAGGGGGATTACCGGGTTGCAGGTGCGGGCGGTGCGCCGGACGGGCGCTTGTAGCGGTTGTAGCCCCACAGGTACTGGGCGGGGTTCTCCCGGATCTGGGCTTCGAGCTCACGGTTGATGGCGGCAGCCCGGGCATGCGTGTCACCGTCCAGGGGCGTCAGCGGCGGGCGGAAGCGCAGGTGAAAGCCCTTGCCCCCGGGCAGGCGCTCGGCCCAGGCGAAGATCGTGTTGACCCCGGCCACTTCGGAAAGGCGTGCCGCCAGGGTCATCGTATACGCTGGCCGGCCGAAGAAGGGCAGCCAGGCGCCTTCGCCGCCACCGGGAACCTGATCGGGCAGCATGCCGACCGCTTCACCGGCCCGCAGGGCCTTGATCAGACGGCGCACACCGCTTACATCGGCCGGGGCCAGGTGCATGTTGCCGCGGCGGCGGCCGGCATTGATCACCGGTTGCAGTACGGCCTTCTTTGGCGGCCGGTAGAGCACCGTGATCGGTTTGTGCAGGGAGAAATACTGGGCGGTGATTTCAAAGCAGCCCAGGTGCGGTGTGATGAACAGGATGCCGCCGCCCGTGGCTTCGGCGGCCTCCACATGCTCCCAGCCGCTCACCTGCACCACCTTGGTGGTGATCTCATTCTGGGGGCGGAGCAGCACCCAGGCCAGTTCGAGGGCCTGCTTGCCGATCTCGCCGACGCTGCGTCGCCAGATGCGCCGGGCCTCGTCGTGGCCGAGGGCCTGCTCAAGATTGGCGCGCAGCCGCCGTCGATAGGTGGGTGACAGGGCGTAGGTGAGCCAGCCAGCGAGAACGCCCAGGCGCTGCAGGAGTCCGAGGGGAAGACCGGCAAGAAACTTGAATATCAGGGACGCCATCTGCCAGTGCCGGATAGGGGCCGAATTGACGGCCGGGTGCGCAAAGTTATAATTGTGAATCCGCCGAGTTAATCCGACAACTTGCAGGGCGGGGGCACAGCGCAGCCAGGCTGCCAGGGCGCCCAAAAAATACTGCTAAAGCGTCGCCGCTCCGATGATCCCCAGAGACGGCAACGCCGAACCACTGGGGATTTTTGCTTTTTGAGGAGCGTTGCATGGCCCGTGAATTTCTGTTTACTTCTGAGTCCGTCTCCGAAGGCCATCCGGACAAGGTCGCCGACCAGATTTCCGATGCGGTGCTCGACGCCATTCTGGCCCAGGACCCCCGCGGTCGGGTGGCCTGCGAGACCCTGGTGTCCACCGGCCTGGTGGTGATTTCCGGCGAGATCACCACCAAGGCCGACATCAACTACATGGATCTCGCCCGCGAGACCATCAAGCGCATCGGCTACGACGATTCCGACATCGGTTTCGACTACAAGAGCTGCGCGGTGCTCACCGCCATCAACCGCCAGTCTTCCGACATCGCCCAGGGCGTGAATGAAGGCGAAGGCCTCGACCTGGACCAGGGCGCCGGCGACCAGGGTCTGATGTTCGGCTTTGCGACCAACGAGACGCCGAGCCTGATGCCCTTCCCCATCTACTACGCCCACCGCATCATGCAGCGGCAGGCCGAAGTGCGGAAGGACGGCCGTCTGCCCTGGCTGCGCCCCGATGCCAAGAGCCAGCTCACCGTGAAGTACGTGGACGGCAAGCCGGTGGCCATCGACACCGTGGTGGTGTCCACCCAGCATCACCCGGACATCTCCCATGCCGATCTGACCGAGGCGGTGATCGAGGAGGTCATCAAGCCGGTGCTGCCCAAGGACATGCTCACCGCCAGCACCCGCTTCCTCATCAATCCCACGGGGCGTTTCGTGATTGGCGGCCCGAACGGTGACTGCGGCCTGACCGGCCGCAAGATCATTGTCGACACCTATGGTGGTGCAGCCCACCATGGCGGCGGTGCCTTCTCGGGCAAGGATCCGTCCAAGGTGGATCGCTCCGCCGCTTACGCAGGCCGTTACGTGGCCAAGAACATCGTGGCGGCCGGCCTGGCCGACAAGTGCGAGGTGCAGGTGGCCTACGCCATCGGCGTGGCCCAGCCGGTCAGCCTGATGGTGGAAACCTTCGGCACGGGCAAGGTTTCCGACGACCGCATTGTCGAGCTGGTGCGTGCCCATTTCGACCTGCGCCCCAAGGGCATCATCGCGGCCCTGGAGCTGCTGCGCCCGATCTATTCCCGTACCGCCGCCTATGGCCACTTTGGCCGTGACGAGGTGGATTTCACCTGGGAACATACCGACAAGGCCGCTGCACTGCGCGCCGACGCCGGCCTGTAAGCCGACCCGGTGTGGACTGCAAAAGAGCGACCCGCGGGTCGCCCTTTTGCATGGGTGGGCAGAAAAGGCCTATTTGTCGCTGCGGATCGGGCTGAACTCCACCGGTACCCAGGCGTAGCCCTTGCCTTCGGTGCGCACGTGGCCGAGGCCCGGGAAGGGCAGGTGCATGCCGGCGAGGGCGAGCTTTTCCTTGGCGGCGCGGGCGAAGAGCTGCTTGCGGGCGGCCACGGCTTTCTTCTTGTCGCTGTCAAACTCGATGGCCACTTCCGGCCGGGCAAACTGGACGGCGTGGCTGTGCACCACGTCGCCGATGATCAGCAGTCGCTGGCCCTTCGATTCGACCAGATAGGCCGTGTGGCCGGGGGTGTGACCGTGGGTGTCGACGGCCTTGATGCCCGGTGCCAGTTCCACGTCGCCGCTGAAGGGCTTCCAGTGCCCCGCGGCCTGGTAGGGGGCGGCGGCGTCCCGCGCCAGCTTGAAGAAGGGCTTGAAGCCGTCGGGTGCCTTGGCGGCGATTTCCTCGGAGAGCCAGAAATCGTGGTCGGCCTGGGCAACCCGGATTTCGGCGTTGGGGAACAGGGGCTTGCCGTCACCACCGAGCAAGCCGGCCGCGTGGTCGGCGTGCAGGTGGGTCAGCAACACCATGTCCACCTTTTCGGGGCTGTAGCCGGCGGCTTTGAGGTTGTCGCCGATGAAGCCGAGGGTGGGTCCGAAGGCCTTGGCGGCGCCCGCATCCACCAGCACGAGCTTGCCACCGGCGTTGATCAGGAAGGCATTGACGGCGGTCTGGACCTTCTGGCCGCCCAGGAACATGCGGGTCAGCAGGCGCTGGACTTCGGCCGGGCTCGCGTTGCTCAGGACTTTGGTATCGAGATCGATGAAGCCATCGTAGAGGGCGGTCACTTCCATGTCGCCGACAGCCATGCGGTAGTAACCGGGCACCTGGGTGCGCACGGCGGGGGCTTCGGCGAAAGCCGGCGCGGCGGGAGCGAGCGCGGTGCCAAGCGCCAGGGCCAGGACCAGGCGGGTGAGGCGATG